>Ga0209671_1007400_pt1 | contig 11393 bp, 7 predicted proteins | sample WorMetHERISLAND2_2_FD_187401 | JGI IMG/M metagenome (GOLD analysis project Ga0209671, IMG submission 187401) | Marine gutless worms symbiont microbial communities from Max Planck institute for Marine Microbiology, Germany - Olavius geniculatus... | ecosystem: Host-associated > Annelida >...
GTCAAGTGCTGCATTGCCCCCTCCCCCAATAATGGATGACTTTGGCATTCTTTCTCATGGGTGCCAGCAGAAAAGGAGGGGAAGAGGTGAGGCATTGAATGAAGTGGTAATGGGGGTTCACTCCCCAGGCTGTTAAAGAATCTAGGGAGCATTGTAAGATCCATAGTGGGGTCCAGGTCGGAACCCCGGCCGAAAATAAATTTGGTACATTTTAGCATCACAAAAGACTTCTGGTCAAGTTCTAGTGGAACGATGACTGCCCCCCCCTTTGAAGCCCTAAAAGTTGCCCCTTTTCAGAAAAGTTATACACTTTGAGCATAGTTCTTATTGGATGTAGACACCTTTGGGTCTGAATGCTTGTATCTTAATTGTTTCAGTTTGATTGCCTTAATTAGTAATATATAACTGTTATTGTTAGTTTGTAACTAATGGCCGTTGTTACTGTTTTGGTCACTTATTTTGTCAGTTGCCAGCACTTAACGTAAGCTTAATTAGTTACATAAATTTATCAGAAAACAACCTTTAATTAAAAACTCATTGACGTTTTAGCAGTTGCTGCTGCCTTCTTTGAAACGACTGTCCACCAGGTGTCACTGAAGAATTTATGTAGCTCATTAAGTTATCGTTTTGACCTATCATTTTATTTAAAAAGCACTTAACATTGTTTATATAATTATGTAAGCATATCTGTTGCTGTCTGCACATCCAAGCAAGCTAAAATAGCATGTTTTTACTAGAAAACTGCTTTATGTGTGCTGATGTTGTATTTTAGTTATATGATTGCAGTTGATGCAAGTATCAGTAGCAGTCAGTAGTACCGTGATAACTGCAAAAGCAATGCCATTGTTATTATTTATGGCTGCTCTGATAATTGTGCAGATATGACCCCAATACTGACATGCCTGTTGACATTGATACGCCTCAGGATCGGGTCATTTTTATCAAATCAGTGGCTTCTTTTATGGTAAGTTCTCCGTTCTTCGTTACTAGCTGATAAAGTGTACAAGTATGAGTTTTTATGAACTCAGCTGATGATACGGGATACTGACACCTGAACTGAAGTGATTTATGATGTTAATTGATGCTTGTCATTTGCAACCCATTCCCAAATTGACCTAAACTGTCGGATGGGACGTTAAACCATACTCAGTCACTCACTCACTGTTGCAACACCATGCTTGAAGGATCATTGCTAATTGTGCCTTCTCGTTGGCTTTGTGGTTTAATTGAACTGTTTTCTGTGATGATAGGCCCAGTCTCTGAAACTTCTGCTGTAAAAGCTGTAGCAGTTGCACAAAAAAAAATTTCTGTAAGCCAGTTGAAATGCCAGTGGTGTTGCCAGGATCTGGTCAGTCTGGTGGAGACCATAAGGTCTGGGGGGTGACCCCTCCCCATGAGCGAAGGGGTCTGGGGAGGGGTGCAGCATGGATAGACCTGTCCAATATCCATTTTGGGCTTGAGGTAGATCATCAGCTCAACATGGCCCTGCTATCTGCCAGGACCATAGCCGCAACTCGGACACTCGCCACCCTTTCTGTAGCAGCCATGCACTTGTGGACAGATTGGTCGGTGTTTGTAAATGGTGACAGTAGAGCTGGCTTTGCTGTCTTTGTTCTGGGTATTCTGCTGGTTACCGAGGCCAGTCCGGCAGGTCACGGAATATTCGAGTTCAGGGCTGAGGCTATGGCCTGTTTTTGCTGGTGTACAGGCAGTCCTCACCTTACAGGATTATCAAGCTTGCCAGGGTGTTAGAGTTTTCTCCGACTCCAAGCCGCTACTCCAACGCTTCGCTCAAGGTCCTGCTCGTCAGACAGACACCATATGCAGCTTTATCTGGACGGTTCTTGCAGCTATTGGTTCGTTGAACCTAGTCGATGTCCAGTTGATTCCGGGACATGTGGGTCTGGAAGGCAATACTGAAGCAGACCTTGAAGCTAAGAGAGGTACTTCTTTACCGTAGTTCTTGGCACCTATGGATTTCATTTGTGCCTGCGCAGCCATCAAATGACATCAACAGAGTGTTGCTGACGACATGTACCGCAGCGACCCACATGCCAGAATCCATAGGGTGCTTGCCAGCAGTGTCAACCAGTTCCAGTGCTGGCAACGAGATTGGATCAGGGACCAGTGCGTCATGGTGGCCCAGCTGCACACTGGTCATTCTCTGTTGCTTGCAGGATGTCTGCACCATATGGGACGCCGGGTCTCTGCCACCTGTCTACACTGCAGCGACGCTGACAAGACAGCAGCGCACCTGGTGCTACAGTGCCCAGCCCACGAACAGGCCTGGCGGGACATCTGGCCAGGAGGAAAGTCTAACACTGATCCTCAACGCCTCTGGGACTTCTTGGAGTGGATTGGGGTGGTGACCCACCCCCCCTGACCGGGAATGAGAGAGAGAGAGTGATGTGTGCAGCCCTTCCTTCAAAAACTTTTTTGTGACAAGTGAAGTGTTTGGTGCATTTTTGGCACTATTTTAGTCTTCTAAGAGAACGCATGCTCCCAGTGCCCCCTATGGCTACGCCAGTGTGAAATGCTAAACAATTTCTATCTGAAATTGCTTTATTTGTAGGAATTTTGCGAATTATTGGCCAATGCATCGTTTTATAAATTTAACTAATTGTTGTTGAGCAGAACTCACGTGCACACATCAAGCTGAACATGAAGAAGCTTTATCAGGCTGATGGCTATGCGGTGAAGGAGCTGCTTAAAGTCACGTCGGTGCTGTATAACGCTGTGAAGACGAGCACATCTAGCATCAGTAGCCAGCCGGGCGATGACGGAGATGTCTCACATGCATTTAACATTGCATCTAAGGTCTGTCCGCCCTCGGCATCAGTTTTTCGTATTTACTACTAGTACAGCAGGTGACTGTTATTAATGTTAATGCGACTCACTTTATCCGAGCTATTATAACAGCTTCTGAAGCTTTTTACGCACGAAAGCAGCTATTGCTTTCAGCACGTTTTAGCCATCGCAATTCCGTCCGTCCGTCTGTCTGTCACACGGGTGGATCAGTCAAAAACGGTGCAAGGTAGAATTACCAAATCTTCACCATTGGCTGCCTGGAAGACTCTAGTTTTAGGAACCGTAAAGCTTTTTTATTAATTTGAAGGGGGTCACCCCGAACAAGGTCGCTAAATGAGAGGGGGTGGTCAAAATTTGCGATTTTCGGCCAATAACTCGCTGAATCTCAGTAACGGTGCCAGATAAGGCCTAGGTTAATATTAATCACTAATAGCAAATCATATACTGGCTTTCGAGTGGCGCCGAATTCAATGACCTTGGATGACCTTGAACGCCAAAATAGGGGGTTTTTATGGATTTTTTGGCCATTTTCGCCTGTGAGAGTCTTTATCATTCACAAGGTGGCGCCACGCCGTTGACGCCACACGCGCCTATGGCCGATGTGTATTATGGTCCTGATGGGCCGAGTCCAAATGATGTGCAATTTTCGAAATTATAACTACTGAACTGGAAATGCTATATGCTTTCACGCTTCTCGTGAACTTGGCTCAGATTTCTTGTTAGCTAATACATTAACCCATTCATGCCTAGCGTTACCAAAATGGGACACTTACTTTGGTGGTAAATGATAGAATAATTCAGGCACTAATGGGTTAACTTTACAGATTTCTTTTACGCTGTCGCTCAAGCACTGTAAATGAAATATCTTTCATCTTCTGATATTAATATTGCTGTAAGCTCAGCATAATTTTGCAATAAACAACTTTCTGTTTGTGCTTTGCTGTGTGATTTTAAAATAGGTACAAGATATAAAGGATGCAAGGCAGCTGGCATCAGATATTACCACAAAAGGTGCCAGTCTTTATGACTTGTTGAGCCGTGAAGTTGACTTGCGAGTAAGTAAAATTGTTGGGCATTTGTGAATTTGTTATTTTTTTATAGTAAAGTTGCGCGTATGCCGTTTAAAGTGTTATTCTTTGGTTTTAGTAGCTGTCGTCTGAAAATACCAAAAATCTTATTAATCGCTTTATGTTTATCACAAGAGTTGGCAATCCCTCATCTCTCATTAAAGTAATATTTTGATTTGATGTGAAGTGCCTGATATGATTTTATATTTAGTTTTAAAACGATTCAGCTGGTGTGTCTCATTCCCAATTATCAATAATTTGTGGTAAAGAGAAGAGTTGGATAGAATTTAATTGTATTATTGCTTGTGAGAATTGATAAATCAGCCACCTGTTTAGGATAACTGATTACTAGCTATAGAGGACAGTAGACAGTGATAATTGGAGAAACTTATTTGCATGGCTAAGAAATAAACTTTTATGAAAACAATGTAAAAACTAAAAAGGATTGTATTTAATGATTTCTTAAACATTTAACAGACAACTATGCACAGCATGTGGAATGTAACTGTTCGGATCAGCTGATCATCTTTATGTCTCTCACTGTTAGCATTATTATGTTTGACATTTTATAAATTTCTTTGTAAATAGACTGTTATTTGATATCGTTTAATTTTATCTTCTTTTGCTTTTGCAGTGTCTTGTCATCTCTTCCACGGTCGTTATTATGTTATGTACTAGTACAATTCTATTGTTATTGTACTGTTTTTAACTACTACAGCAAAATCTGCATGATTCTTGATAAGTTTATTAATGGGTGCTATTTGATTCAACTTTTACAGGAGGCACGAACGAATGTCATATCTCGCCAGCTTGAAATCAACGAAGTGGAGAAGAGTTTACAACAGTCGGTCAAAGCCGTTGAGGTTCTGTTCTACTTACTAAGCAGTATTTCTTATACCGCGTAAAACTTTTGCTGTTGGAGACCGGTTTAAGTTAGGCTAACTTAGTAATTCAAGAGAAGTAGGTTAGTTGAAGGAAACACTGAGCATATCTGTGGTCAAAAAATTACCGATTTTTTGCATTTAGTTTTGAGTGCAAAAACGAAATGTGTTAAAGCTATGTGTTAGTGCAAGTTGGTCATTAAAGTGTTGCGGTCGCTTTCTGCAGGCTGAGATAAAGAAGACGCAGCAGGCAATTGAAAACATTGCTTCGGACGAAGCAAACTTGGAAGCAAAAATCGAGAAGAAAAAAGCTGAGCTGGAAAGGAACCAGAAAAGACTGGAGACGCTGCAGAGTGTGAGGTCTGGTGAACTGTATGCTAGACTGCTGGCAGAGATGACACTTCGTTTTTGTTTTCTGCATGCGTTTTAGAAAATGTATGATGACTACTGGCTCGCACATTGCAGTCAACTAACAAATTTTTATTGTCTGTACATCGTTGTAGCATTTTGTTCGCGACCTTAAACTTGAATTATGTCACTCTTATTTGCTTGCGACATATATCAATTTTATTGATAATTGTTGAACATGACTTTAAACGTGCAAAATATTACTGACAAATGAACACTCACATGTTGTAATTAAATATAGGAATGCTGATTTGCAGGTATGTTATGCATTGTGTAGATATCAACATGAATTTATTAGCTTATGTTTTGAATGTTGTGTTGGTGTTGAATTAAGTTTTTAAGGGTTGTTTCTTCTGCAGTTTTTGATGAAAAAAAATATCCTTTGCTCAGTGTACTGTGTCATGTGCCTGAAGCGTTTTTTGAGGCTAAAAATGTGACAGATTTTTTTCAACCGGAGCTTTGGTCTGGAACCTGCTGGGGAGTTCACAAGGGGTCATCCATAAAGAACATCCCAAAATATCGGCCAAAATTTGCTCTCTCCCTCCCTTGTCCGCATTGGCCCATCTTTTCTCTTTCTTTCCTGCAGACGTCCGCACACCTGGACTCGGAGGATGCTGAACAGGTACTAGGTAGCATTCATCCAGTGTTCGTCGCTATGTGAGTTTGCAAGATGCATGCAGTTTACTGCTTGCTGTTCCTCCCTGAGCCTATCGGGCCTGCTAATTGCTATCATGTACATGTACTAACCGTGTGCCATCCGTTGGCAAGTGCGATGCTAGTGCTGTGCCCAAAGTAGGGGCGCTAATGTCTCATGACTGCCTGCTGGTGCCGTGGTACAACTGGTGTCAGTTGCGTCTGTCTAACTTGCCCTGTTGCTGATGCGGGCTGCTGTAAGCTGCCAATGCTCACTGCCTACATGTACGTGTGTAATGTGGACGTCCACTTTTACTGAAACCCCCCTTTTTATCCGCATTTGGCTTGATCCCCTCCCCATCTCCATGCAGACGTCTTTTTATGGATGACCTCCAACACCCCACCTGATCAACATTTCTCATCTCACAATTCACATATCATGCAGCATCTCATTTTCAATCCTCGTCCCCCACTATTGACAGTGGATCATTGCCATTGCTGATTGCTAAGTACTGACGTGTGATGATGATGATGGTGCAGGCCGGCTTACATGGACGAATACGAGAAGCTAGAGGAAGAACTTCAACAGGTTTACGATGACTACATGCTCAAGTTCCGCAACCAGGCTTACCTGGAGAACATTCTTGATGAATATCATCGGTCACAGATGGATGAAAACGAGGCAAGCTAGGCGAATCGTTCTGCAAAATAACATATCTCTGTTGTTACCAGTTTTAAAATAGCTGAGTAAGTACATTTACATAGGGCACAGTGCCTTTGAGAAGCGAAAAGTGATGAACTGATAGTGATGTTAGTATGCAGTTCAAGCTGTGTATAGGAAACGCTTAATTATTTGGTCTCCACTAGTCTAGTCTGTCATCGTCTGTCAGTGTTAGTCAGTCCAAGCATTTCTCTTGGATGCATTCAGTCCAGCTGATGTTGTGGGAGTTATCTCTGCCAAAGTGATTGTAGTGAACTGGCGGAGGTAGTGTAATCACTTCATGGGTCTGCGTTTCTGTCTGTGCACATCAGCGACTCAACATGCATCACATCACAACAGCAATGACATTATTGCATCATCTGCAGACAGTAGTAGTAGTAGTAGTAGCAGTGGTAGTCGTTGTCGTCGTCATTATATTAATGTTTAAATTACTTCATTTGGTGCAGATATATGTACTCTTACAAGCACTTTCTAGTTTGAAAATGTCGCAGGCATCTGGTTTTTTTGATGGTTGGTCCAGCATCTTTCAGAGTATGGTTGCACGTCCAGTTGAGAGTATTGGCACTAGCTTTTGATGTGCTGCAGCTATGCTGTACGGCGTTTTTGGCATCGTTGTCATCTGTCTGTTGTTTGTTTGTCTGTCTGTTATGGATGTATTGTGGCTAAACAGTGTGAGATAGAGCCTAGGTTGCTATTGATCACTAATAGGAAGTTGCATATTGGCTTTCAAATGACATAAAAGTCATTGACCTTGCATGATTTTGAAGGTCACTAATGCAGCAGGAACTGTATAGGCTGTAGTGCATTTTCGCTAGCGATAGCTGGGTTTTTTTATTGTCCATGTGTGCGTGGCTGTGTCTGCAGAGGCAGCGCTACAGTGATGTGATGAAGCTGTAGCATCATGTTGTGTTGTGCAGTCGCTGGACCTGCAGGTGAGGATGTTGTCCGACAAAATGCAAGATAAGAAGCAGAAAGCCAAGGCCGCTGAAAGTGACGAATCTTTCCAAGGTGACTTGTCGTACCTATCTCTTAGTGCTCAGAAATATTTTGTATCACCACGATTTATGTTATTCCAGTGATAAATAATTAACACTGGTAATCTGTGGCTCGGTAGTCTAATGGTAACGGTAACATGCCGGACTTGTAATCCTGAGGTCACTGTGGGGCCCAGGTTTGACTTTGCACTGGTACACTGCTGGGTAACAACCTTAGGCAAGTTGTTCACACACATGTGCCTCCGTTACCAAGCAGTATAATTTGGTACCGGCTTTACCGCTGGGACATAAACAGGCACACCGCGCGATACACTGGCCCCATATCCGTGGTCTCGCAGTGTAAAAACTGGTGTCTGGCTGAGAGCCAAGGAAACGGAGATCAGCGCCACCCTATGGGCCGTAAGGCTTGGGAAGGACTTTATGTTACGTTTACGTAATCTGTGCTAATATATTAGGTACGTTTATTTGTTATATACGGGTAAGCATTTATTTGTTGATGATGTGTAATCATATAATTGAAGTAATTATTGTTGCATTGGCCAACTTTGTTTTATATTAACATATGCCTCCAATGCTTAGACACTGTCACTTTAGTCACAGAAAGGGCATATTATATGAGTTGTAAACATATTATTTCCAAAAAAAGTTCACTTTTCATGACCAGCGTAATGGAAACGGCCTGTTGAACAGTTCAAAAGTAGTGGTATGTATTGTTTGGCATGTCTTGCTTTACTATGTAGCAAGCGTCATGCACACGCAGTCAGTTGTTGTTTAATTCCTACACTTTGCTAGAATTGCTTCAAGTTTGGCTAGTCCCCAAATGCAAACTGGTGGAAATTGTCGTGGCAAAATTTTTACAGATCAGATGCTTTTCCCGTTGTTCAGGTAACAGCATTAGAGCACTAAAGGATTGGCGGCTTATATTAGCAAAGATTATAACTACATCCGTGAGATGCCATTCAAAGTTTTGTGTTTCTTGCATTATTCAGACGATGGCTACGTGCCAGGCAGTTATATGTATGGAGGTATGCCACGCCTCAGTAGCCTTACGTAATGTCCTCTCCCTTAGTCATTATTGTGTGCTGTATCGTTGTTGAGTTAAATGTCACTTGTTGCCGCTGTCTATTCAGTGATTTGTGCTCAGTGTCCAACATTTGTATAGTTATATGTTATATGTCATTCCAGCCTTACGTGTCATTATCTGCCTCATTTGCATGTTTTTAACCGTCATGAACCTAGGTGTTATCAGTCAACAATATGCACAGTCTGGTACATGCTATGGAAACCTGGAAAGGTTCAGGCTGCGTGCATCTTACTTTGTCGTATTTTACAGTCCTGTATTTTTCACCGTGTCGCTGAGTCAGATAGATTAATTGCCACACCTGATTTCATGAAAGAACTTTTTGTTGCAAAATTTAGGTTATACTATAAGTTCAGCTTATCGTTAACAGGACACAGATAGGGTATAGTGTGCACAATTGTGGTGAATAAATGTATACTGTGCTTGTTTATTTGTGCACTTTTTGAGAACATGCATACCAGCTGTCACACAAATATCAGCCTTTTCAGGAAATGTTATGAAATTACTGGTACTAAAGAAATTTATTTTGGACAACTTTCACTGTGGTCATTGTTACAGGTGATTGTTTTTTTTGGTTTTTTTATTGTTTTTAAGTTTTAACCAAATATGGTTGTTGACATATAGTTAATGAACGATGCAAAGCAACATCACACATAATATGTTGGTCATTTCGTGTAGCAGTGAGTGATCGTGACAGAATACTTGCACAGTGTACATTTAGCACTTGTCTAAATTTTTGTCTGCAGTTTTAGACTTTGTTTGTGTTATTTGCCTTAGATTAAACCAACTGAATTTTTGTTGTTGTTCAAGCACACGTTTAAACTTTAAACTTGTATCATCATTTAGATGCAGCTTTTAAACCGATTTTTGTTAGGCAAGTATCTGCAACAAATCGGTGATGAATTCAGAGGGGAATGCATCAGACATTCAGTAAAAAATCAGTGCAAAAGTTCAACAGTTTTAATTGCAGTTTGTTAGAACTTGCCGTTTTGATAACAGAACGGAAATTGCAAAAATGCAATGGTTTGCACAAAGCAACTGTGTAGCTTTCATTACTGACATTGTTAGTTTGTATTTGATAATATTGTTCATTTGCGTAATGCTTGTGTGATTGACACTTGCAGTTATAGGCAGCTTACTTGCTTACTTACTTTTCCTATGGAGATTTTCCCAGAACCCCAAGATTGAGTGATGGATATTTTTTGTGCACCTCAGGAGAAGAAAAAGATTTTGCATAGACAGCTCGGTTCATTGCGAGGAAGCTCATCATCCCCTTTTTGGTGCTTTGAGCCAGCGAGGGTTAAACTCAGTTAAGCTAGTGTACAACGCAAGTCGGCCGGATGGCCAGTTCTAATTAACAGCCAGCGCCTTTAGCCGACTTGGCCAGTGGGACAGCAGTCCTGGCCACAGGGCCTACTGTTACGTAGAACTTGCCACTTTTTCCCTAGTGATGGCTATAACCACTGTCAATACTTATTTTGCTATCCCATGGAGGGTAGAAGGCTGAGTTGACCTAATTGGCTGGCTCTGTACCGAGATGGTTTAACTACCCATAGGCAGTCACCCATCTAAGTACTAACCGGCCCTGCCGTAGAGTAACTTCATTGATTTGACTCAGTGCATTAACTACCGCTATGCCATGGGAGACACATCATTGAAGTGGACTGGTGTATGGTCTGTAGGTCTGATGGACAATGCTGGAGATGACAGTGATGCTGATGATGCAGATGAGCTTGAACATGATCAGCGCTCTTTGCAGCGTCCACTGCATGCCCGACAGAGACCCTCTGGTCTGCAGTACTCTTGTTGCCGTGGCTTGAATGTACAGTACACCATGTCTCAAAAGAATGCGCTACCATCTTTTGAATAGCTCCCATAAAACATTGGCTGATTTTAATAATTTTTGGCAAGAATGTTGTGAAGAAACTTGCCCACATACTGACCTTGATACTATTGTTACACTACCTCGTGAAATGCCAAAGTCGTTGTTTAGTCGATGATGGCTGGTTTCAAACCTGGATTCGTTAAGCCGATTGCATAGGTTACCTATGTGTATGAATTTGACTGCCATCAGATGATGGTCAACTAAGAGAAGCGGGCAGTAGATGAAATGTCACGAAATTCAGATGATGAGGGACGGTCAGGCTGCCTACTGACCTATCCGGCAAGGATCCCAACTAATCGCCTAAATTGTGGCAAGAAGATCGGTGGGGAGGAGCAGGGAATTCAGCTGTCACTGCGAGGTCTATCACCCGGTGACCGGCGGTGACCGGCCATAAATAATACACATCTTTCAGCGCAAGTGCACTTTTTCTTGTAATACAAAGCGATATATTTGCAGCGTCTGCACTGCAACAGTATGGTGATCCACGTTCTTCTTCTCAACAGAAACAGAAGACAACTCGTACAGTATCGCGTGACACACGACAATCCAAACAATCTACTATGCACTAAGAAAGACCAAGAGCGAGCGAACGCGCCAGAAAGCCCCCCCAGCCAGCCTTGGCACCAAAACCCGTCTTATATATCACGGAGACGGAATTACTACCCCCATGCGCGTGCGCGTCGGAAAATAGTGCTATTAAATGCCAATCAAATTAAAAAAATAATAGACGCAGGCGGTTCCGTGCCGTAACAATTCCCCGGACCCACCCCGTGTTCCCCCGGACACGGGACACACTGCCCCACCGGGCATCCCCCGCTAAAACGCTCACACTTATATACATGCAACAGAGAAAAAAGTAAAATAAAAAAAAGTCAGTTCAGTTAGTTCTCGCTGGCACCCCCCTACGCTACAGT
>Ga0209671_1007402_pt1 | contig 11392 bp, 9 predicted proteins | sample WorMetHERISLAND2_2_FD_187401 | JGI IMG/M metagenome (GOLD analysis project Ga0209671, IMG submission 187401) | Marine gutless worms symbiont microbial communities from Max Planck institute for Marine Microbiology, Germany - Olavius geniculatus... | ecosystem: Host-associated > Annelida >...
GCAGTCACCCATCGCAGTACTAACCGGGCCCGGCATAGAGTAACTTCGTTTCAGCCGAAACGCGCTACCAACTACGCCGTGCCACCAACCTGTATGTCTGTATGCTGGCTAGTCAGCTTGATATTTCCAAATAACAGCTGGTACCGGTACCAGTCGACTTACAAATCAAAAACACAAGTTTTCAGGTTATACATATATCTGTCATCAAAATACTGAATAACTCTTATGCAATACATCGATTGCTAATTCTATAAATACAGCACAGTGTTGTCCTCACCACACTCAAAACACTAGTCACAACCCAACATCTGATTAACTTGTGCCAATCTGAATAATAGACAGAATATTTATTTGGCAGATGATACAATGACATCAGTGGTCGGTTTACATGTTTCAAAGCATTCAAATAATAAATATTAAATATGCCGATTAAATATGCCAGTTCCATTTTAGTATGAGGTACAACAAACAGCTACTAGTGGTAGTGGTCATTACTGAAAACTTTTTCAAGCAGTTGCAAAATATTACCCTTAGAAATAGTGTGCAATGTTTCTGTTTTTTACTATGGCGTTTTCACTGTCTCCAAGAATACTGTACCTTTTCTGTCGGCCATGCTGTCAAAGAAGACCCATGGTGACTGCCTGTCAGAGCCGGACTTGACAAAAGTGACATAGTGACTCGTCTCAATGCAGATGACTGCAAACAGTTCCATCTTCTCTCGAAGTGGCTCGAGGTCCGTAACATTAGCAGTCATCTGTCGCTCACTGTGCGGAGTTGCGCCTGATGATGACACAAACCTCTTGTAGTTGGCATTCTCAGCCAGACGAACCGGCTGATGTCCACTCCGCTTGTTACGACTGTGACTCTACATTCACACACGACTGATAACTTAATACAGCAATTAATCAGTAAAAACAAGAAGCCCAGCTGTTACTAGGGTAGAGGCACTACAACCTATACAGTTCGCGTTGCTGTACTGACCTTCAAGGTCACCCAAGGTGAATGATTTCCATGTAATGTGACATGGTGTATGCCATTTCCTATTAGTGATTAATAGTAACCTTGGCTGTATCTCATAACGTTTCCAAGATATGGCCAGTTTTCCATTAAAAAATGCTAATTTTTCCTACCCCTCTCCATTCAACCCCAATTTTGAAAAAAGCTAACTCCCAACTTACCAGTACTTCGTTTGAAACTCAAGGCTCACAGGTCTCGTCACAGTCACCAAATTCACACCTCGCTGCTAAATGGCTGCCAACTCACCCTCCGATCATCAAGCACATTCCCAAGTCTGCCAGGCCTGCTTGTGCTTCACATTTGTCACATCTGCTGGGCAATGTTGTTTCTAATTCGAGTGATGATCATCACTGGCTGGCAGTTCTGAGCTGGACCAGGCTTGTTTTGGCGAATCCCAAGAGAGGTGGTAAGCATCATAACGTGGCATCGACAAGTGAAAAAACGACTGACGTCTCTGCCTGAGTCAAGCACTGCACAGTGGCCGGCGTCGCTCGATGACTGTGTCCCCATCAGTACCAGGCACTCTAAGTCGTCTCTGTCTGATGCCATCGCTGCCAAGATGGAAGACGGCAACGTGCGCACAGCGGTCAGACTGCTGTGTTCTGACGACGAGTCAGTACCGGTTTCCACTCATACTTTGAACAAACTCCAACTCAAGCATCCCAAGGCCCCTGCAGATTGGTCAGCTAGTCCTGCCCTGCTAGCCTCTTCATTATCCGTGGATGAAGCTGAAGTTTTGCAGGCCATTCGCTCCTTTCCAGCTGGGTCTTCTGGTGGACCAGATGGTTTTCGCCCTCAACATCTGCTGGATTTGGTTAGCTGTCGAGAGTCTGGTGCCGATCTCTTGACGTCTCTCATGGCATTCACCAATCTCCTCTTGCAGGGAAAGAGTCATTTAGATATGACTTCCATCCTGTTGGGCGGGCGTCTAGTGGCGTTGAACAAGAAATCGGGTGGCATCCATCTCATTGCAGTTGGGTTCACTTTGCGTAGACTGGCCTCCAAATGTGCCAACTCTTACGCAGTGTCCAAGCTTACTCCCTACTTTGCGCCGCATCAGATGGGAGCGGGTGTTAAGGGCGGCTGTGAAGCAGCGGTTCATGCTACTCTTCGTTTTCTTGGTTCTCTACAGCCAGGATCTGTCATTGCCAAGCTGGACTTTTCAAACGCATTTAATTGTCTGCATCGTGATTCCATGCTTGAAGCCGTTTCTCAACAAATCTCAGAGATTTACAACTACTGCCATTCAGCATACACCCATCACTCTGTACTGTGGTTTGACGAGCAGGTGATATGGTCGGAGTAAGGCCCACAGCAGGGTGACCCATTGGGCCCCCTACTTTTCTGCCTGACAGTCCAGCCGCTCCTGAACTCTCTACAATCTCCACTCGTTGCTGGCTTCATAAACGATTTTGCTCTCGGTGGCCCAGAGTATGTTGTGGACCGTGACACTGCTGTGGTGACAAGCACTGGCACCAATCTGGGCCTCCACCTCAACGTGGCGACGTGTCAGCTTGTGCATCCCCAGGGCAGCGTTATAAAGTCGGCGGTCTTGGGCTCTTTTAAATCAACGGCGCCAGACGAAGCCACGTTGCTTGGGGCCCCGTTGTTGCCAAGCAAAAGCTTGAGCGTCTCACTGCCTGTCATGTCATTTGGCCTTTGGCAGGATGGCTCGCCATCATGAGATCAACGATCTTGTCTGGCGGGCCTCGTGCAAGGCCAACGTCCATCCGTGAAAAAGCCATCTGGTCTTGTCAGAGTGGATGGTAAATGGCCCGACAGCAGCACTTTGATTCCCTGGCACGCTGGCAAAGCAATGGCATCGAATGTCACTGTAATCAATACACTGGCTGAGTCCCATGTCACGCTCTCTGCCAGTCCAGGTGGCGCAGCAGAGCATGCCGTTGCCAGGAAGTCTGCCAAATATTCATCACATGTCACATACATCTTCCAACCCTTGGCTTTAGAAACACTTGGACCAATAAATTCTACTGAAATTTCTTTTCTCACCGAGCTTGGTCGCAAATTGATAGATGTCTCGAGAGACTGTCGTGAAACCACATACTTATTCCAGCGAATTTCTTTGGCGGTCAGTGCTCTAATTCGATGGCCTCCAAAGGAACCTTTACAGTTCCTACTGAATTTTACTAGTGCCACTCCAGCAACTTGGTTTCTGTTTTTAACTTTTGTTTTTAACCCTTGGGAACCTTTACTACCGGAGGCATTTTAAAATTTCAATTAGAAAAATAATAATGCAATTGTATAGTGCCGTAGTGCAATACAACCTAAGAAAACTGTATGATAAAACCTGAAGTCTTTAGGCGACATTAAGTAAAAAAAGACCTGCGGGCCAAGTTCCACCATCAGTACGTTCAGCACAATGAGCAAAATAATATATTATACAGCAATGTTCTCGCTAGAGTTAAAGTCCCTCAGCTTGATAATTGAAAAGAAAAAAATTAAGTTAATATGTTGAATGTGATTAGCAGACTTCCGACACAAGTCAGACATCACAAGGACACTAGCTAGGCTAGCAGCAAACGGATCAATCCACAAATCACATTCCATTAATCATTACAAAGAAGATGAAACAAATATACCAATTAATAGTAAAAATGACAAACGAAACCCCTGAAATCAAACTTATGTCTCATCAGCTATGCTATTCATGCAGTGAAGTTCACCTATCTGCAACACATACCGATTATCAACACCAACTGATGTGTCAACAAACAAACAACTAATACATTCATGTGATTAAAACACTAGACAGGACAACTGCTTCCACTAATACAAACCTTAGTTAAGCAAATGTCACAGAATGAAATCTTGTCGAGCCCATCTCCAAACTCACGGAAGCAGTTCTTACATTCGTAAGTAGCCAAGGAGCCACAAATTGCACACTCACGAATGCCTGCAGTCACACAAGACATAGTGACCACTGTACTAATACAAGAGTTCAAACTGTAATCATCAAATGAAAATCAAAAACTTTTCAAGGACTTTCAAAGATGCATGGGAACCCTGTAATATACAGCACTGATTGACAAGATTGCCAATGTATTGTTACAGTATATGAGTACATTTTGTGTATCAGTACATTGGCAAAAAGCACAGTCACGAATGCCTAGAATCATATGCCAAGTCCACACAAAAGTATGGGGAAAATACACATTTTACTAAAGTATGGGAAAAATACACATTTTACTGGCACATAGATTCCCAAAAAAATTTCAGTCTAATACATCAAGTTGCAAAACTTTTTGAACGCCCGTTACATGTGCATAATGGCATAAGTGTGATTAGCAACTACAATCATACTGCAACACATACAGCAAACCTTCTCCAAAGACAAGAGAATTATGTGTAACTTGTTTGATTATAAGCAGTTCACCCCACTATGCAGAAATCACCCATTGCATGCAAAACTACACCGTGTCTCAAAAAACAGTCAAAACTGTTTTTGGCATAACTTTGTCAAATTTCCACCAACTATGATAATTTTTGAAACAAAAATGACCAAGACAATATTATTATCAAAGCAAAAAACTTCAAAGTTTACAAAGCTATGTAAGGGTGATATGAGTCAAAACTAGAAAACAGCAAAAATGGTTTTGGGGCAATATTATCACATGCTGAATTCCAGACTGGCCCTTACAAGACTAGCCATTCTAAATATTTGAAAAATATTACTGTAGGCCTATATCCTAAACAAAATTTCGTTGTAGATACTTTTACTAGGTGCCAAGCTAAGCTAAGTGAAAACCACTTTCGAGTGTTGACTCATATCGCCCTTACATAGCATTGTAAACTGTGAAAGCCACTTGTGAGAATGCGTAGGCCTATATCCATTATGTAAGTTTTTTCTCAATGCAATTTAACACACAGTGAATTTTAAAGTTAAGATAATAATATTTCAATCTTTTTTCTTTCTTAACAGTAACAGCCTACTGTATAGTGTAATTTTCTGTTACTGGTACGCTGCCAGCATTGCAGCTGGTGACGTCACAGGCAATGAATAATCTGCTGCTGGCCTGCTGACGTCATTGTCACTATGACGTCACGCCACTTATTGCAAATAATATTTTTAATGCAGTAACGATATACTGGTATTGTACGAGGGTCGTTCAATAAATTCCAGGACTCTTCTTCTCAGTAAGCAGTTAAGCACACAGTGACCATTGAACACCAATGATGTGGCTTAAACTTTGACTTTGCATGAAAATTTAGTAAAACCATTTTTAGAATATATTTGTTGCATATGTATTATGGTGATTTAAGTGATTTTTCAAAACTTTAGTTTTACACGGTAGTGTAGTGACATAGTTAGTGTGGTGGAATATTTAATAATCACCTTATCGCTAATTGTCCAGAAAATGCGCTAGTAAAAAATGTTGAAAATCGGTTAATTTTTGGTGAAGTTATGGACTGTGATGAAGTGGGACATTTTTTATGCAATATGCATAAAATTTTCCTTATGCACACAATGCATAAAGCCATGATTCCTAGCTTAGTCTGCCACCAACAAAGACACAAAATGCAGACAAAACAAGCACAGCACAGCAGCCATGCAGATGTGGCCTACATACCATACATAAGGATGTCCGTGATGTCAAGATACAGGCTCGGAACAATACGCTTGAACATCTTGAAGTCTTTGCCAAATCGCGGCATCTGAAGAATTAGGCACGATGGGATCTACGCAGTATGATGGACAAACATGTTCAGCAGAACTGACAAAATAAAATAATCGGTCACATCAGAACAATTTGGGTTTAGTAAAAGTCAGCTAGTAAATTATTGCAGCAAGAAGCCCACCGAATCAGTACAGCTGAATTTTCACAGCTGTTTTGACACTAACGCTGCAACCACTGTAGTTTGTACTATCACACACGTTAATAAATGGCTTAAAGATGGACAGAGACTAAAATACTGACAAAGCGACAATGAACTGTTGATTAAAGACAGAGGTGCAATAGTCAAATCGGTCATTTGGTAAAGCTGGAAGCATACCTCAGACAGTTTGACATCAGACTGCATGAATGATAGCTCCAGCAGCTGCTGAGTAGTTGGTAGCAGCACACGATCATCCTTATCCATGAACAACTGGTAGAAGTACGTGTCGTGACCCGAGCTGACACATGTAAACATTGCCCTTCTTCTTGCAGCAGTCTTAGCACTAGTAAAGGTTAAAACGTTAAAGGTGGTGACATAGCTCTTTATGGGAAGCCAATCTCAAAGCTGCGAAGCATCACCTGCCATATGGGATCATACCTGCCACCCAACACAGGTGAACAGGTGCCTTAATTCCAGGCAGATAGGCCGGTACTCAATTACCTAACCCAGAAGGATGGAAGCCTGAGTTGACCTGGGTGGCTTACCGTGTTTTTGATTACGGATCAACCGATGCCGTCGCCGTTGATCCGTATTTTGCTCCAAATCGGCGGCATTAAAAGAAATCCAGGCCCTCAACCTACCTGGATCTGTTCAGTTTACAATGGTACAGTCAATCGTGGTCACAAATCTGTACCCTGTTCTTGATGCAAGGGATGGTGCCGCATCCGTCAGTCTCGCAATTGCAGTCGACTAGCATCAACTAAGCTTTAGTCTGATCAGTATGTATGCCCAGCCTGTACATCTCCACCATCAGCAGATCAGCCTGCCTCATCTGTACCTCCACTTATCCAAAGTCACACTCGCTCCAAACCAGAAGCTCTTAAGATCCTGCAGTTCAACTGCAATGGTCTCTAAGAAAATGCTGGAAATCATGAGTTTTGTGGAGAAGAAAAGCATTCAAGTCGCTGCACTACAAGAGACAAAACTCTCAGACAGGTGCTCCCCAGCACCAGCCACACCTAATCACGCTCTCATTCACACTGACCGCAAGCGCGATAAAGGTGGAGGCTTAAGGGGATATCAGACGAACGACAAAGTCGGCCAACATTTGTGGGCATGGTTTAGTTGCCCGACAAAATCGGCCAACAAAATCGGTGAACCATGATACATGGCCGATATTTTCGTCTGCTACTGGCTCATTTCCTGAAGCTCGACAACAAAATCTGACGAAAGAGGAAAGCTGTGGGCTACAATAACAACAACAACAACAAGTACCCAGCCAGATGATCTGAGTCTTCTCCTCGTTCAGTTTCAAATGATTGTCGGCCATTCAGTTGCGAATCCGCTCAATACAGCTTGCCAGGCATTCCATCGCATCGAAGTGTTCACAGGCTGGAGTGCAAAGGTAGCGCGTAACATCTCCACCATCAGCAGATCAGCCTATTACGTTTACGTTTTTTTAATGTGTCATCAGCGTTATTCATAGAATGCTGTAATGTCTAATAATACAGAAAAACAGTTGCATAGATGTAACAAGAAATTTGAGCTAATGCTCACGAGACGCACGAAAGCCTATAGCAGTTCCGGTTCAGTAGTTTAGCTGAAAATTGGGGTGTTCACGCTAAGTTAATATACAAATACCAAATTCTCTATCTGGATCACATAACCATAGTTCCATGGCGCCACCTTGTGCATGATATAGACTTGTGTCACAGCCTGAAATTGCCAAAAAAATCCACAAAACCCCCTATTTTGACGTTCAAGGTCATTGAATTCGGTGGCAATCGAGAGCCAGTGTACCACTTCCTATTAGTGATCAATAGTAACCTAGGCCTTATCTCGCACCATTACTGAGATACAGCGACTTATTGGCCAAAAATTAAAAATTTTGCCCACCCAATCTCATTTAGCGCCCTCATTCGGGGTGACTCCCATCAAATTTATGGAAAAGCTTTACGGTTCCAGAAACTAGAGTTTTCCAGGCAGCCGATGGTGAAGATTTGGTGATTCTAGTTTGCACCGTTTTTTACGGATCCACCCGTGTGATGGACAGACAGACGGACAGACAGAATTGCGATGGCTAAGACACGCTGAAAGCAGTAGCTGCTTTTGCGCGCAAAAAGAGCACAAAAGCAATATAACAGGCAAAACAAACTCATTTCATTATGCTGGGCACAAGGTATTTCAATGCACTGACCTGAGATGAATAAGAGGATCAGCTTTCAGTGTCTGCTGAAGCAAAGAGCTGAGAAATTCTTCCGGATCTGCACAGACGCAAGCAGCCATCACAGTGCTACATGCATAGACATAGACCCCTCAGCTGCCGACTCGTGCTGCCGTCGCCATCAGCGAATCGTCTGGCCGAAAAACAGACGGCGCTCCGCTGAGCCAGCCGAAATTGAGGCGCCGCCGCTGCCAAAATTTTTACGGTGCGCCATGGCTTGCAGTGATCATCAAGTTAATAATGATAGCAACAGTTATAACAGTGTGTTACAAGACATAGGATCATTATACTACACCTAGTAACTGCATGTACGTTACTTGACGCTCTTCGCGTCTAGTGTGCCTGTTGAAAGTAAGCTATGTTTTCTACAGTGCAGGCCTCATTTTAAATGGTAAGCGTACGAGCCTAGCGCCGAGTAAACTGAACTACTGCACCTTTATCCATGACAACGATGCGGCCATGATGCGTAATAATTGAAGCGGGTATCTTTTTGCACGACGGTTGTTACTATAATTATGGTTTCAAGTAGATGCTCTGAAGCTACTGTTTGTTTATCGGAAGTCCTTACATTGATCTGTTTGGTGTTTAATCCTAAAACTTTGCATCAGTAGGCTATCATGGAGCGATCGGCCATGTACAGTGGCTTGTAACATTTTGGTTTATCAGCGTACACTGTTAGTGTTGTACCTTTTAAATCGTCGTCATGCTGTAGAATGTAAATTTTCAAAACTAGCTGTCTTGTGTAGACAATGAGGTTGTTTATGAAACTGCATGATTGTGACCAGATAAAATTGCTTTAAGCCTCCAAAGCCTACAAACGTAAATGTTGCTTAGGCCTAGTTTTGTATAGGCCTGGCCTAAGGTGCGTTCTGGATATTTTAGAAAAGCTGTAAGTTTACAGTGACATTGTTAACGTTTTTTTATTTTCTCAAAACTTTTTTTATTTTCTAGAAGCATGCATTAAAAATCTCATCAAAAACTTTGAAAAGCGACGCCATATCTTCGTAACGGCGCCAGATGGATGCATGGTCACTATGGACCACCCATAGGAACTCGACCCCCGGGAGTGGAATGGTCACGTGATCGATAACGTCACATGACCCCAAAAAATCAAATTCATGACCCCATTATCTTTGAGGTGCCATATCTCCATAACGGTGCAAGATAGACGCATGGTGACGATGGACCTTTTATAGTAAAGCGCTAGTGACAAATCGAATGATCTCGTGACTGACAATGTCTGTTGTTTAGTTAAAATAATACAGAAGGATGAAAGGATCTTTGCTGCTGTACAATTTAAAATTACACTGTTTGACTTTTTCTACTGGTCAAAATGGCTCACTGATTATATTTATATGGACAAATACTGTAAACTATCAAAACACATTGGACAGACTCCGTGTTCGTATGAACATTATCTTGTTTATTCAACGTTTTACACATTTTTCTTAAATTCCTGCCACGTTTTTAATGTGTTCTTAGGTTTTTTTGAGTGGCGCTGGCTCGAGCCGTGCTACCGCTGGAAAATGTTGGCGCCACCGCCAGCCAAATTTTCAACGGCGCGCCGACTCAAGCCGGCTTGCCAGCCGAATTTTACTGCAACCAGCCGAAAACGGTTCGACGGCGCGGCTGAGGGGTCTACACAGACACAAACATTAAGTGAATGCAAATGAAAAGTAAGTAAGTAACTAAGTACAATTTGTACAGTGCCAAGATCTCACAAGAGAATCAGGGTGCACTGGAGAGAGGGGCACTAGGGGGCAAAATAAGCAGACTGAAAATAGTAAGTCTTAAAAGGACGTTTGAAAGAGGCGAATGTTTGAGCTTGCCGAATATGAATAGGAACGGAATTATATACTTGTGGTGCGGAAACTCGAAATGCACAGGAACCAAACGACAAGTTATGGCACGGAACATCAAGTAGACGACTGGTAGATGAGCGTGTGAACATCGTAGATTTGTGTTGATGTGGGAGAGCAGCGAGATAAAGCGGGTTACCGGTATGTATAGCTTTATAAGTAGAAAAAGCAAGCAGTAACTCAATTCGCCATTTGACAGAAAGTAAATGAAGCTGTTCCAGAAAATCGACGGATGTAAGAAAAGAAAAACGAGTGGACTGCTGCATGACGATTCTAGCAAGTGCATGCTGAGCTAGCTGTAAGACGGCAATATGTTTTTGTGGGCAGCCGACTAACATTTTCCTAACCAAAACCCAGACACCTTTGACATTTAAAAAAATGGCAAACAGTTACTCCTGTCCTTGGAAATCTTCACACCATTTTTAATTTATGCGTTTTGGGATCGAGATAGGAGCCCATATGCTATGGCCCATATGGTATAGACAGATGAATTGATGGACAGACAAGGCCGGTAATATGGCCTAAATATGGCCAGTGCTTGACAAATAAAAAATCAAGATCAAACCACTTCTCTCACTTAAGACTAACATGTATAAATGTGTAAAAATTACAATAAATACTGAATGCTGAAAAAATCTTAAACTGTTAACAGAAAATATGAAAGTGTTGCAGTTGCTGCTATACTGCATTTCACACAACTGAGTGTTTCTATGATTATGTACAAGACATGAATAACAAGACACCGGCCTTTTTCTTCACTCATAAGACCTTGCACTGAACTGCTCTTGTCCAACAAATGCCGCAAATGAAAAACTTTGTCAGCCCGAACGTAAAAGTTCCTAAGCATCAAAACAAACAACATTACATTTCTGGTATATTATGTTATTAAATGGTAAAGGTTAGAGGTGGTGATAAAACTCTTAATGGAAAGCCCGTCTCAGAGCTACGGAGCGTCACCTGCCATATGGGATCACACAGTAAAACACCCGACACAGGTTACCATGCCTAGTACATGAAAAATTTGATAATAAATCGATTAATCGATCGACTGACAGTCAAAAGTAACTGAAATGATAATGCACTCTACTAGTAAAAAAACCACATACTAACTTTTGGCTACAGTAATTAACAGCTCCACGTTTATCACTTTAAGATTTTACACATGAAATGTGAAAAAATCATCTGCTGTTACTGTTACTGCTGTCAAACAAAAAATGAGATGAGCTTAAGGGCCGGCGCCTTTCCTGTCGCCTAACTGAAGCACCAAACTACTGTTCTGAATGGAGTTGACTCGGCTCCCCAACAGTGTCAAAGCACTAAATACAACAAACCCATAAACATGATAACTTGGCACTGGACAGCATCTTCAGTGTTCGCTATCAGCAACATAGAAGAGAAAGAGAAAAATATAAAGCAGAAAAATACCAATAAAGCAAAGAAATCAAAACACTCTCTC
>Ga0209671_1007405_pt1 | contig 11391 bp, 10 predicted proteins | sample WorMetHERISLAND2_2_FD_187401 | JGI IMG/M metagenome (GOLD analysis project Ga0209671, IMG submission 187401) | Marine gutless worms symbiont microbial communities from Max Planck institute for Marine Microbiology, Germany - Olavius geniculatus... | ecosystem: Host-associated > Annelida >...
ATTTGCAGTTGTCTGTTGTGAAGACAAGCAAAAGCAAGATTTTCCCCGAAAAGTTAGGGGGAAGTTACGTTGGGGGATTGCTCTCGTAACACTAGTTCAACAAAGTCATTCAAACGAGTAAAAACGTTGCCACGAGACAGGCTTTGAAAGCCTAAAATGCGTTTGCGACAGGGGTCCGCCCAGATACTCGCTAGAGAACTTCCCTAAACTACGTAGGGAAAGGAAATGATTGGGAAAGCGAAGAAAATAAATGAAAGGGAAAGAGTTTGTTGCGACTTAGAGAAAAATTGCTTCCTGGGTGACGCTGAGCAGCGGAAGCACCGGTATTTTGACATATGGGCCTACCTATCGTCTGGCAACGAAAATTCTATTGAGCCCTACGAGGAAGTTTGTCATTGGTATCCACGGTTCAAAATCCGAGGAATTAGCAACGTAATGACGACCTAAATTAAGATGTCACAGTTTTCAGACTGCTACAACACGTTTTGAGAAATTCCATATACACGTTAAATTACAGAAACAATGATCAGAATTATGTTTGACAACGATCCATGACTGTGAGTAGTCTTATGCAATATTTTGGGGCCAAAAGTAACTTAAGGGGACATATGCATAAGCGCCCCTTCATGACCGAAGTCTAGGGTTGCATCCTCTCCATTCCCCTTGTGGGTACGCCATTGCGCACGCTTCGTGTAGTCCACGCTACAGATGCTGCCAGTTGTTTGGGCGCGTTGAAAGGCGGCCGTCAGCAAGACTGCAAGACCGCGCAGAATTGATTAACGCGCTAGCTGCATAGACCTGTGTGTGTCGCCTATACGCGTTCAGCCGCTCGCTCAATTCACTTGAGTGACTGACACGGAATTCGCGCCGAGAAGGCTAAAAGTCGTCGCCGCCGCACCGCACGTTCCCAAAACACATTCCTACAACGCCGTAGGTTTTTTTCACACAAGTATAGTAAGCCTACAGGCTAAAAATAATTCGTTTGTGTGCCGTATTGACCTAGTTGAAAGAAAGTCGCTTTGTCACGAGCCTACGAGTACAATTTCGTCAGTCATTATTTTTACAGTCTTGCATTTTCCGGTCCTGCATTTTGCAGCGCTCTTGTCCAAAACAACAAATCACTAGTTTAACCAGTCATTCAGTTACATATCACTGTTTCTGCGTCGCATGCGAAACGCACTGCAAAGCCGTAGTCGCGCACGCCATCATTAAATTAATTTATTTCTGATTAATCTGTCTCGAAAAAATATTTCGCAAAGTAGGCCTATTTTCTGCAATTTTTAAATACTTCTTTCGTACACGCATTTTAAAATGCCGTCACCAGAAGCACTTTAGCAGGTTCAATTTCACCAAACGCGTTTGCGGCCGCCCCGGACCTAGCTGGGGTAGGTAGCTTGTTTATGTCCCTTTCCTTGATATGCCTATGATTCTTCTAACATTGGCAGGCGGCAGTTTGTGTCAGCGATCAGAGCCGACCGTCGCTATGAACAAATTCGGCGAGCGTAGCAACGGCAATTTTTGGCGTTTTGCAGATAAAAATTTCACTAGAAGCAAATAGTAACAGAGTCATTTATGTAGGCTTTGTCTATATAGGCTGTGTCTAGCGAACGACCAACCAAGCTATGATAATTTGCAATGAAGTTGTTCGCGTCGTTAATGCGTTGTCCACTGCTGTCTCTAGGCCTATCGTAACCATTCTTTATGATACTGCCTAAAACGAAATCGTGCCCGAGCTTCAGTTTTTACATCATCCAGGCACCGATGCAAGGCGTGCCCAGACATGCTTTTCCACCCTTTCTCAGGAAACTCCATAACCTTTGATCAAGTACAAAATCCTTGACAGATACTTCGCATTCTCCAGACAGCTAACGTAGGCTTTACTAGTAACCTGCATGTATAGAGATCAGAAGCGGCGTAGGTTAAAAAGGTTAGATGAGCGCAATTAAAGAAGTGGTTACAATTTCCTGAATCCTGAGAGACAGATGCAAATTTCCGACACTGTTCGAAATTTCAATTCCGCCACTAAATTTTCCCAAAATATGAAGGACCTTTTGCATTATTGAAAAATCATCTTCTTTTACGAAAATTTTCCGACAGACTAAATCTAAGGGGGAGCTTTTGCCTCCCTGTGCAACGACGCCACTGACAGAGCTACCCTACTGATGAAAGTTAGTCGGAAGAAGTTCACACGTAAAAACCAAATCTTAGTTCCCGGCACATGTAACTTACTTTGAGAAAACTGAAACAGTGCACTAGTCACACTACTTGGTTTTTAAATTTCACAAGGTAGAGTAGCGACACAGTTGAGCTGTAGTTTGATCTCTAGCGATCAGTTTATTGCAAATTTCATAGACAACGTGGCAGCGAAACAATTCTGAAAATCGGTTGTTTTCTACCGGAGATGTGCGGACGGCGGACGAGGGCGCAGATCCGCAGGATTTTGTGCAGACGCGTTCCGACAGCGGATCAAAAATAGACAAAAATGCGGACGCGGACTGTCGCGGATACGAATACTGTTCAACGACGAGCGTATTTTTCCAAATAACTGCTAACGAACTTTGGAAAGTATGTTTAATTTCTGCCTTGTTTAGCAAAATGTATTACAAAGCCATTGTTGAAGCTGTTGTAGACGCGAACGCGCATCCTTGAACACAATCGGCGGACTGATGCGGACTCAAAATGTCGGCATCCACACATCTCTGATGACTTCTACTAGAACTCGTACTGGTTACAAATTCCCAATCGATTAATCTCCAACTAATCGGTTGATTTCGAACAATTTCTGTAGCAATCGAAACGAGACCACTAAAAACTGCAGAATTCAACTACAATTTATCACGTGAAACCGAAAAATACCGCTACACGCTAAGACACAATGAAACAACGAACAACAAACTGATGCAATTAAAATCTGAATAAATAAAAAATTTTAATGTTCGATGGCTGCTGGCCGAGGGACACATGACGGTGCGTGTTTATGAACACTGCACACGCTTCAAGTTCATGCACCTTGCAAAAGTACAACAGAAAAGTGAGTGAGTGAGTGAGTAGTTTCTTAACGGCCCATCAGCACAAAATAGGCCAATCGTCATGTCTTTCACACGCTTCAATGCTCTCACTAAAGGCCAAAACATATTACAGGGTTCCCACTGTACACGGTGTTTAATAAAAAGGCACCCTTTTTGTTTCTTTTATAACTCAGTCAAATGGTGATCAATTTGCATGAAATTTTTACCAGATGTAGCTGAAGAAATACTAATTCAAAATATTTCAACAAAATGTGGCCGTTAGTTAAATAACCGTTGCTAGTCATGATGTAATGCTGACGTCATAATATGTCGTGAGTACAAACTGACTTGTCTCAACTGGTTCTGTCAGTTGCCACCCTGCTTCAATGGTGAACTTTATCTTGTTCACTGATGAAAAATGTTCATCGTACCAGCACTAAGCAGCACGGGGACAAAATCAGGCGACTCACAATCAAAAAACTCAACCATCTCACAAGCGGTGCATGCTGGTGCACTGTCTTGCTGGAAAATGTAAAAGTTAAGTTCACCCCACAAGTGCGTGAAAGTGATCGTTTTGGGCATTTTTGTGGCTACAGTGTTAAAACTTCAACAGTTTGTCATCAATGAACCAGATAAAGTTCGCCATCGACGCAGGGCAGCTATTCAGCAAGTCTGTTAGCACCGGTTGCGACAAGCCAGTTTGAACTCGCAGCACATTATAACGTCAACATTACGTCATGACTAGCAAAGAATATTTTACTACCAGCCATATTTTGTCCAAATAGTTTGAATTATTTTTTCTTTAGCTACATCTGGTGAACATTTCATGCAAATTCAGATCATTTGACTGAATTATGAAAGAAAGAAAAAGGGTGCCTTTTCATGAAACACCGTATAGTCACAAAATTCAAGAACTTCTCAGGACATTCAAGAACTGCCAACATTAATTTTCAAAAACTTAATGTCACACAACATTAGTTCATATCACTGCACATTACGCAACATGTCACTAAATGAAAAGTTGCATGCAATCAAGTTGGAACTAGATGAAAATACCGCCATCATAGTAACTGACAAGTGTTCAGTAGGTTTTTCTTCAGAAGCTGCGTGTTCACATAACCTGCAACCTGTACGTTTATGTTGCTGTATACATCGTGGGCCATAAAAAACATGGCACTTTATTTTTGTCTATATCTTCGCCAATTATTGACCATTTTCAAAATTTTTTGACTGGCACATTCTGCAAACAATTAGCAATAATGTGATTATTATATAACCCACTACAGAGTAAATACGTCTCTACACTACCTTGTGAAACATAAACGTAAGCAAAAACTAATAATAATAACAGAAATTTAGATAAATGAAAAAAAGATTTCAAACCAACATTGCGATGAATGATCCGCTGACACTAGACTGTGTTGGACCCACACAGTTTAGTGTCATACAGACCATTCACTGTAATTTTGGTATGAAGTGTTTTTTTTTCAATCTTACCAAAATGTTTGTTTGTTATTATCGTTATGTATGCATATTTCATTTATATATCACAAGGTAGTGTAGAGACGCATTTGTGGTGTGGAGGGATGTATCATAATCATGTTATTGCAAATTGTCCACAGAGTGTGCGAGTCAAAAAATTTTGCAAATCGATCAATAATTGGCGAAGATATGGACGAAAGTAAAGCACCACGTTTTGGGCCCACCCTGTATATTGGAAAAATTTCAGAACTTTCAAAAACCCAAGAACTCAAGTTCAAGAACTTTCAAGGACCAACCACGTTTTCAACAAATTTTGAGGACTTGAATTTTGAGAAAAAGAATCAGGACTTTTAAGAATGCGTGTTGGAAACCCTGATAATAATTCACAGTGAACACAGTTAAATAAGACCCAGTGCTGCAATAAGGCATGCACAAAGCAAAATCATGAAATCGCCAGGACAGTTCAGATGTGTTGCACAGAATGTGAGAAGCAAACGAGAACTGCATCGAACTGCAATATATTACGTCAGTTCAGTTCACTTCACAGACTCTAAAAAAAGAACGACTGATATTCAGTTTCAGTTTCATTTTGTTTGCTCTGTATCCGTCTTTAATCATCTTCGTCTTCCAAATGCACTGCAGATTCTTTCAGAAATATTGAATAAACTACTGCAAGTGCTATCTTTGACTAAATCCGTAGTTTGAAATAAATCGTTCGTCACAGTGACATCTAGCAGTGAGCAGAAATCGTTTCAAGAAAAGCAACACTCGCAACAGCAGTTGCCAAAACGTCAACAAAATCGCAAACACAGGTTGTAATGTGACGAATCAGCACAGCTTATCACTATCGGGGACCACAGTTTTCCACGGACAATTTTTTCCCCAAATTCCATGCCTCACTGCAGCAAATTTTTCCAACTCCACGACATCGCATTTAATAAGTAAGCTGCATACTTTTTTCTGCATTATTTAACGTACAAAAACTTCTGTCACTCTGCATATCAAGCGTTCAATAATCTCTATAATCATGAACCATAAACAAAGCCTAAAACTCTCATTTGCAAAAGTATGTCACAGTGTGCTTAACACTGACCCATATTTCGGAAAAATATTGCCCAGCGTCAACAGATGGTACTTCTAATCACCAGCCAGTGCCAAACGTCTGCAAAATCGTAGAAACTGCACGGAAACTAGTAATTCTGCACCTCAGTGCAAAAACTGTGGTCCTCAACTATCGGTGCTAGTTTAGAACTAAATGCAAACATTTATCAACTCAGAATACAAAAAAACCACCGATGCAAACACATTCTGTCAACAGCGGCACTACCGTCCCTGACAAACAATTGTTGATTATATATTTATATACTTCTTTTTAGATTATTAATTAATTAGCCTACAAGTTTGTGACTCCTTTGACTACGTTCGTTGCATTAAACACATTAAGGATTGTTCCTATAAATAAGATCAACGCAATGACGATGACGACGACATGCTAACCGCAGCACCACCACCACTACTACTGGTAGTACTACTACAACTACTGGCAACTGTATTAGTTGCAGCACCGTTGTTGTTGTTGTGGCGAGTTCGTCGCTCGTCACTGTACATGTGCCGATGGCGACGCGCTGAGCTGCTAGATGTCGTAGTTGTAGCAATCAGCCTGCAACTACCAGTAGTCACGGTTGTAGTACCCACGGGCTGGTGGTGACGTGGACGGCTGGTTGTGGCAGTGACTGCAGTGCTGGACGTAGTGGTAGCGATGCCAAAAGTCAAGCAGTCGACAGCCGGTGCAGCGGCTGTCTCAACGGCCTTAAGTGAAGCAAGGCTGCTGGTATGCGAAGCAGGGCTGGTTGTGGTGTCTGAAGTGTAACTGACGCTGTTATGTGAAGCACCAAGGCTGGTGGCGCTAGTATGCAAAGTGAAACTGACGGCTGTATGTGAAGTTAAGCCTGTGGTGGTGGTGTGTAAAGCATGGTTGTCACTGGCATGTGAATCAGAGCTAGTGGTATGTGAAACAGGGGTGCTGGTGGTATGTGAAGGAAGGGTGGCACCGGTATGTGAAGCAGGGATGGTCGTGGTATGTGAAGCAAGGCTGGTAGTATGTGAAGGAGGGTTAACGGTATGTGAAGCCGACTGAGCGTGGCGACGGGCAGCACTACGCGAAGCAACAGTGTGCTGATGACGCTGTGGCTGCTGCTGTTTCACCAGCGACTGTGCATTGACTGTTGATGATGTAACGAACGAAGATGATGTACAATTAACGGTTGTAACTGGTGCTCGCCATGAACTCTTTTTGTTTGCTGTGTCTGACAGCACACCATCCGAATCCTAATGACAACAACAACACCAACAGTTAGAAGCTGTGCAACTATGTATAGCTCTTCGGTGAGTTACACCTGCCACCCATCAGAGGTAAACGTGCTCTAGCAGACAAAGTACCTAGTCCAGAGAGATGAATAGCTGAGTTGACCTGGGTGTTGGTTATACACCGAGATGGTTTACCAGTCTGCAAAAAGTCAGTCATCCAGCTAATAACCACTCATATCAACGCTAATCCTAACCCCAAAACATAAATTTTGTGGAAAATAATATCGAAGGCATAGGCATCATTTTAACAATATTTCAGAGACCTCTTATTTCTGATATGTTACTGTAAACGATAAACATTTAGGGACTGGAAGACAGACAGACAGACAAACAGCTAGTACTTACAGCATTATTAAGTGCTGCTAGTTATAGAGATACTAGACCTAGTACTAGTAGTCAAGACAGAAAGAGAGGGAGGGGGAGAGATAAAGAGTACTTACAGCATCACTCAGCGCTGCTATGGATCCCGGGGATTGTGACTGACAGATGCCACTTGACTTGGTCAGTGATGACAAGTTGCTGGTTCGACTACTGCAACTGCCCGAGTCAGACCTATTGTACCACACACACAGCAATACATTACCACTACCAGTAATAGCTAAAGATGTACTATGCACGTAAGAAAAAACCACATACATAAGGCAGGTATACATAATGCACAGCATTTTCTGCTTTGTGATGGCTAATGGCCTCTTTATGCTGTTCATTCAATACATTCTCGGGCCAACAAAAATCTTCCAAATTCACAAAGCCATACGTGAAATCAGGCAATAGCAGCAAAAATGCCTGCAACAGTAATGCTAAATTTGTGGCAAGTTTTTGTACACTAATGTCAGAAAATTTCTGCAACCATCCCCATATTTTTTACAGAACAGGACTAAGATGAGTTTGAATCCAGCGGCGCCTGGCATCAGTTGGAGAAAAATTGCCCAAGTTCCAAAATAATACCAAACAGCAATGATGAGGTATTTTGGTGATGAAAAACCAGTGAGGACAGACCATGTTGACTGGTACAAATCGCTCCCAGCCTGTAACAGTTTTGATTTTCATTGTTCTGAGCCTGTAGAAACTGCAGTTTTTAAGATATCAAAATAGCGAAACCCAACAATCTTCAGTTCTGTCCAACGATCTGGGGACTGAGCAGCAGGCTGCATTCATGTTATCATACACACAGTCACATCCTCACTAATCGTATTCAGCTCAGACTAGAATCAAAGTTTAGTTTATCTAAGTGGCCCTGGGCAACTCAGCCTAGCCATCCGTTTGTGGAAAAGTGCAACGAATACCAGTGAATGCTGGGCATAAACAGGCACACCACACAATGCACTAACCACATATCGGTGGTCTCGCAGTGCAAATGGGCGTCTGGGTGAGGGCTATGAAAACTATCAGAAATCAGTGCTACACCGATGTGCTTCTGGCTTTGGAAGAACTTTACATAGTTAACTTAACATTACCTTGCTAGATGGACTACAAAGTAAGCATGTGTGTCAGATCAGAGCAATACGTACCTGTCATCAGCAAGCTGAGTTAATGAAGCTCCGCCCACTGCTGCGGCTGCTGGCAGGTGATCTGGCTCCTCATTGGCTGACGACGATGATGTCGACGACGACGAGCTTGGCCGCAGCTGCCAGCGGCTGCGAATCACATGCCGGTACTTGACAACTTCCACCGGTATCAAAAGTATTCTGCCGAGGAAGCTAGAGCAGTTCGACTGGATGTGCTGGTACTGTGGCAGGACTGCATCGCGAAGCTCTCGGTAAGCATTCGCAAACGCGTCGCGGACTTTCATTGCACCATAGCAGCCCTGACCAACGTCGTTTGCTACAAACACAATCATCACTGACTGACAATTTGACCAGCAGCACCTTTGGTTAGAACAGTTAGAGAAGCCAGAAAGTTTCAATTCTCCAACACAGCAGATTACGGACAGACTTAAAATTGTTTCATTCTAATGACAAACACTGCAAGAGAAAAAGTGTCACAAATGCATTGAACTCTCCAATCAGCATGTTGCACAATGCAGTGCAATAATTTTTACGGCCAAATTGCAAAACATTTTCATTGCCACGGCCACTCGTAATGATGTCATTGTCTTTCGGTGCAGAAAGAAGGCTGTTCTACACAGTTGGTGCCATTGACTAGAACTACAGCTGCAACTATGGCAATACACTACTACTACTGTGATTACTACTAGTGTTGTTACGGTTATCGAAATTGGCATCGAAACCTCAGTTTTTTAGCAATATCAAACCCTATCAAAACCGCAGTTTTAGGCTCTCTATTGACGGTTTCGGTTTTTTGGTAAACGGTGCAGCTCTAATGTCTGGTGCTGTGAACGTTAGGCCTAATAGTACGCAGCCGCAGTGGCGAGCGGCCGCAGCGCACGGTGACTCTTTTTGCTGACTCCTCTCACGCTGCAGGTGTTATCAGCTGTGATCGCTGGCGGCGCTATACTCTGTGTGTGAGGGGGGAGGGTGAGGCTTGAATGAATGGAAGAGTGTGTCTACTATGAAGGCAGACGACCGACGGCGACTGCCATTGTCTCTCAGAGAACTTGAAAAAAATCGGTGTTTGCTAAATACATTCAAACTGTGTTTAGTTTATCTTTATATGGCTGTATAGGTTTGCGCACTGTGCCGTGAACTTGCCTCCTGTGCTCAGCGTCCCAATAATGTATAACATGCTCGAGGGCAGCAGTAATCTCCACAAACAATGTCTTCACTATGGTCGTTGTTCTGCGTCTCTCCTTGCTGACCGACCAATCGCGTCCTCACGTTTCTGCTCGTGTCGCCCTCTCTCCGTCCCCGTCTTTTCGTTTGGATCTGTCCCTGGTCTACCGGTCTGTGTAAGCCTACACGATAAACGTCTACCACCCTTGGATATTTTTCGTATTATAAAATTGTGCACAATGGTGAAAACAGATGGAATTGGACCAAGAATATGATGTCCACGAGGCGAAGCATCTTAGTGGGTGAAGTGTCCTGATACGACGCAGTTTCACATCTTGCCGTTGCTGCCAGCTCAGGATCTAAGCCCTTAGGCTACTCTCCGTGCGGCAGTAATACTGAGTACTGAGTAGGCCCCTAGACTTGTAGGAATGTAGGCCCTAGACGCAGACGCGAGTACAACTGAGTCAAACAAATGAGGTTGGCACAAATAATTTTATTTGATGCGATTGAACTTCGATGCCGACGTGACGACACATCTATCCAGGTGCCTCTACCGTGATTTTCTGATGGCTGCCGTCATCATAACATTTGAGTGTGGCATATGGTGGAGGTTGCGGTATGACGTTCACTGGCATCGATCAACGTCGTGATCAATCAAGCGAGCGCGTACATCAGATGTCAAAAGCATCGTTAGATAAGCGCCAATTCGATCCAAATTACGGAATAAAACTTCAGAATTAATGTACAATTAATGGTGAAATACTTCTCCTTCACTAACACACCTAACACGTTGGAGGTTAATATAATTTAACATAAATTATGATAAGTATTTACCTACTTACTTACTTTAAGCCGAATTCATTTGGGTCGATATTTATCTACGGCTGTCACGAATTTTAGTTGGCCCTTTCCTCGGTGTTGTACTTCCGGTTGTTGATGGCGTAGATTATAAATTATATTTCTCATTTTTCACTAATCGCATGCGTTTAAACTCCCATCTTTCAAAATTTTTCTTTGTTTTCCAAGTGCAAATGTAACAGTGTGCTGTTAGTTTGTTTTGGCAGAGATTAAATTGGTTTTGAGCTGCGACGTCTAGAATTCACAGCACTGGCAGAAAATCTAAATCGAAGCCGACCGAAACCGCGGTTTTTCCCCCAAACCGAACCAAAACCGACCGACTTTGGCCAGTGGAAAACCATAACAACATTAATTACTACTACTGTTACTGCTACTACTACCACTAATAGTACATGCTACCTGAATTCAGCGGGTCTTCAATACAGAGCAGGGAGTATTGATATCGGTTCTCGAATTCGCCGGCCTGTCCCTCGTTCTTCCTAAAGTAAGAGCCACCATCTCGAATCCTGATTCCTGTATGCAGGTAGTTGAACTGGCAACCATAGAGCTCGAGAAAGCGAATCAGATGGTGCCCAGTGTTACTGTTATCGTAATCCTCGTCTCCATTCATCTGTTAGCCACACAAGCACACTGCTACAGTAAGTTAATAGTAAAATAAAAATAGGCATACAAAAATATAAAAAAATCCGAAGCCATTATATAGGCCCTGTAACCACAACATTTCCAAGCAATCAGCATGTAACGCCCAAAAATACAGGTCACCTAACCGAGACATGTCCCTTTTGAAAAATTTTTCAGTGGTCATGTCCAGACTGTCCCTCAAACCAAGCACGTGAAATATGAATTATGAAGTCTCTAGTATTAACATGGTTGGTGGCGTGGCGTAGTTTGTAACGTGTTTCGGATGAAACTTCAACGAAGTTACTCTACGCCGGGCCCGGTTAGTACCGCGATGGGTGACTGCCTGCGGGCAGGTAAACCATCTCGGTGCGAAGCCTGCCAGC
>Ga0209671_1007407_pt1 | contig 11389 bp, 5 predicted proteins | sample WorMetHERISLAND2_2_FD_187401 | JGI IMG/M metagenome (GOLD analysis project Ga0209671, IMG submission 187401) | Marine gutless worms symbiont microbial communities from Max Planck institute for Marine Microbiology, Germany - Olavius geniculatus... | ecosystem: Host-associated > Annelida >...
ACATTTCATCCAGTTGTTTATTTTTCAACTGTTTGCAGCAAAATTGCTTGAAGTGTTGGCCCACTATGCGAACACAGGCAAGGAGACGCTTTCTCCATTCGTTGACAGCAGTATCGATAAAGTTCTGCTCCATACCAATGCAGGCTTTACCAGTCACTTCTTGACTTCGCAAAGATTCCTAAACTTTATCTGGTAGACACACTGCTGCATGACAGTCAAACCTTGTAATAGACCGGCTGTTGGGGCCCACAGATTAGGACAGATGGAATTTATTGATGTTTTTTTAATTCATTTTAACACGTAATTTGTCACCAATATTACGACAGTAACTTGGTCTGCTTTCCCTAGGTAGTGCAAAAGCAGACGTTGGGTGAAATGGGAAACTGAACAGTCATTTGATGGCAAGTCGTGTCAAGAATATTCTTACCAAAAATTATCAAAATCTGATAATTGGTTTTCAAGTTACAGTCAAAAATGTCGGGGATGTTTTTTTTGGGACACAGTGTAGTTGGCATACACTCATATTAATCAGCACTACATGAACGTTCAGACTTCACTGTGACCGAATGCATGTCACCAATATTACGACAGTAACCTGTTCTTACAATAACCCTTTATTGCACTCACTTGTTTTACGCGCGACAGCTATGCTTCGCGCGTCTTAGCCATGGCCTGGACGTCTGTCCGTCCATCTGTCCGTCTGTCCGTCTGTCACACCCTTGAGCCCTATCAAAACGGTGCAAGCTATGATCACAAAATTTTTACTGTGATCTGCCCCAAGGACTCTAGTTTTTCGTGACAAAGTTTTATGCCCCTGGGTGAGGGGGTTCCCCTCGAACAAGGGTGTTAAAGAGGGGTACCCCCTAGATAAAAACGTTATTTTGCCGGTATTGGCTCGCCTATTGTGAAAACGGTTGCAGATAGGTACAGACAAGTTGCTTATCACAACAAGCACTGGACACGAACTTTTTAGTTTTATCAACATCGATGATTTTGAACGACCTTGAACCCCCAAAAGAAAAGTGTTGGCGAATTTTTCGCATTTTTTGGCTGCAGCGCACACTTCAAGCATGAGTTGCGACGAAATGGCTGGAGATAGACCAAAACAACCTGCATACGAAATTTTCAGCATCAAACATAGATTTTTAGTAGTTTAAGTCCCAACCCCGTAGGTTCAAGTAAATCTGCGCCCGCGAGCGTTAAAGAGGGGTACCCCTGTAAAATTGGTTATTTTATCGATATTGGCTCGTCTAGCGTAAACACAATTGCAGATAAGCATAGACATGTTGATTATCATAGCAAGCACCGATAACGAGCTTTTTAGGGTATTTACCTCGATGACCTTAAACGACCTTGAGCCCTCAAAATAAAGGATGTTAGTGGATGTTAGTGATTTTTTTGCGATTTTCGGCTGCGGTGCACATTTCAAGGATGAATTGCGACGAAAAGACTGAAGATAAACCAAGACAATGTGCGAACAGAAACTGCTAAGGCTGTCGCGCGTTTCGTGAGCTTTGCTCAAATTACTTGTTATACGTAGATGTGACAGACAAAATTACAATAGCTGGTATGTACGCGATGAGCACTATACGTGCGTAAAAATTGCACTTTTAGAGCACTTCACTAATTTTCAAGGCCCTCGTCTCAGAACACTACGAACATCGGCGTCAGCCTTATTATTACTAGCTGCTAAAATGTTGAGTGCACGAGCCACTTTTTGCTGCTGATAATGCGGGGTCCATCTACTTTCCAATTTCCTTGGTCAGCTTTGAAAGAGGCATTAGCATAACGAACAGTATCGGTCATCCATAGTTCAATGATTTCTATATCAATCGAAAGCGCTTATGTGAATTCCTACTAGTGATCAATAGTAATCTTAGCCCTATCTCTCATCGTCACAGAAATACGGCGACTTGAAGGTGTTCTCCCTGCATCAGATCGCTGAAGTTATGCTCGCTAAGAGCTATTCGTGTAACAAAATTCGAAGTAGCCCAATTTATACGACCAGCGTACACCGTACATCATCGTTTCACTAAGCAAACAGACCAACGGACGGACAACACAGAATGGCATTACCCGTCCATGCGAGAACGAATTGAAGGTAAGTCATTGATATAAACATTGAAGAGGCAAAACTGGTCCTCGAGGGAAACCATTCTTCTGATGTCTCCAAGAACTGCATTTATTGCCCATGTGAACACGGAATCGTCTGTTGCTGAGAAGTAGAGTGATTGGCTCAACAATCCAAAAGATATTAGAACATAAACGGTAAGTTGTAACTACGCTAATAACTGAGAAATATTGTGAAAAATAGACATGCCAAATAACATTTTAATTCTTTATTTATTTTATTGCAAAGTATTTTTCGCGGCTTCGTGGCATGTCGCATAATCGTGTAACGTCGACTGCTAATTTAAACATTTTACAAGCCATATAGAGAATACTTCAGCTGCAATGTAAGTAAGAAGTCCTGTAAGATATAGAGTGTTCGTGGTCCATAATAAAGTGTCACAAAACTAAGTATGTAACATTTAATTATCTATACGGCTGTGTGTCCGCACTGTCCGCCTACGTGATTCGTGCCAGTCAGAATTAAAACCTATTATTATTATTCCACGAACACTGCGTCAGCTGTATCGGGTGGTATCGCAGTTAGCATATTAGCATTAAACACAACTGGACGTACGTTCTCATGCATACCGGCGGGCTGCTCAGTCAGCGTGATTTAGCGTCAGCATCACGTTCCAAGCAATTTAAATTCAGCCAGGTGAGCTCGGCATTACGGATGCATGTATTCGACCTGGCTCTGGCAGTCAGCGGGTGCGTGGTGTATATACGTGAAAGCCTGCCGTGCCGAGTTAGACGTCGACTAATCACCGTTTTTACGCGCGAAAGCAGCTATGCTTTCAGCGCGTCTTAGCCACCGCAATTCTGTCTGTCTGTCTGTCACACGGGTGGATCAGGCAAAAACGGTCCAAGCTAGGATCTCCAGATCTTCACCATCGGCTGCCTGGAAGACTATTTTCAGGAGCCGTAAAGCTTTTTCATAAATTCGAAGGGGGTCACCCCGAACGAAGTCGCTAAATGAGAGGGAGGTGGGCAAAATTTGCGATTTTTGGCCTATAACTCGCTGTATCTCATTAACGGTGCGAGATAAGGCCTAGGTTACTATTAATCACTAATAGAAAATCGTAGACTAGCTATCGATTGGCGCCGAATTCAATGACCTTGGATGACCCTGAACGCCAAAATAGGGGGTTTTAAGGATTTTTTGGCGGCTGCGACACAAAATCATTCACAAGGCGGCGCCACGGTGCTGGCATTGGTGGCGTGGCGTCGTCGGTAGCGCGTTTCGGCTGAAACGACGTTACTCTACACCGGGCCCGGTTAGTACTGCGATGGGTGACTGCCTGCGGGCAGGAACTGCTATAGGCTTTCGCGCGTCCCGTGAGCATTAGCTCAAATTTCTTGTTACTGCTATATATACGTCGCGACCGATCGGTTGAAACCGGACTCTCCACGGGTGTCGGTCCGCGCCAATTCGTCGCGCCCGAATAAATTTATATCCGCCGCCGCCACCGCCGCTGCCGCATTGTAAGAACAGGCACAATACGAATTGGCAATCAACCTGGGTGCCTATATAAGGGAGTGGTACAGTAGCGCACTATGTGTGGTCGCGCTCTGGAGCTTTCCTGTCGAGTCAACACGATCACCTATCTACCTGTCTACCTGCTATATGCCTGTCTACCTGGCTGAACGGATCAACACACAGCCGATGTGCTGATACTGCTGCGACTGCAGCCCCTGCGACCGATCCGAAGTTTGATGAGAACAAGAACGGTGCGTTGTTATGAAGTTTTTTCGTTGTCAAGGTTTTTCGCTTTATTATCTCGATATCACTAACGGAAGTAAATCTAGTCAGTATTTGGCCTATTTGGTTCAGAACGTAAGTGTACATTGACTTAAAACGTAGTTGCTGTTGCTTAAGAACTTAGGAATTGGAAATGTGTGACCACTTTAACTAATTGTTTTCTAAGACTTTTATCTTTTACAAAGTGGTTTTAATTATTTTAAGTTTTCGTTTTACTACTTCGTCATTTTCAGTGCATTTGCCGTCACAGCGCAATAACGACAACTCTAAATACATAGTGTTGTCGTTCATTCAATGCACAGAGAAAACCAATGACCGTTGCATACGAAAAAATTTGATGATTCACAAACACAAAATACTAAGCTTGCAGTAAATAACAAATGTTGTACGTTTTTAAAAACTAGAATGCTACAGTTTTGGGGGTGCAATACATCTCAGGGGCATCTATATCGCACATCAGTGGCAATTTTCGCGAAGTCGACTTTTCGTTGCCAGACATTTCTAAATAATAACGAACTCTGGTTTTATATATCAAAGAAAAAATGTAAAAAAATTGTAAAAACTTTGCATTTCATGAAGTTTTGCTGATGTTCAGATGCACGTTATTAGTTACTTGTTGTTGAGTTTCGCATTTTTGTAATATTTGTAACTCAGTATATTATGACAGCGTAAGGGCGTGTTCAAAGGGACAGAAATGAACTGAACTAAACAAAAAACTGAACTAAGATTTTAGTTAAGTTCATTTGATTTCATTTTTGTAACTTTGAACAAGTCAGGTTAAATCACTAGCAGAGTAAATTATCGCAGTGATCGCACTGCGTCTGCAGTGTCTTCAAGTTGTCTAATTCAGAACTCCTAAAAGCTTCGATGAACACCTGGTCCTTACTTACGTTCGAATGGTGTCTGGTCAAAAACCACAAAATTGGAGATCAGCGCCGCTTTTTGTCCCTATGCTCTTCATGCAAAAACCAACAGTACTGCTACCGATGCTACTACTTCCGACTCTATACTATAGGCCTAAGCGTTGGATCGGGTGACTGCAGTGTATGAGAACAGACGATTTCCGAAATACAGCTCTAATTTACAAGATGATTTGACCGAAATAGTCATCGATACAAAACAAGCGTGTCACAAAACGTTAGTAGTACTCATGTGACTGCGTCAAAACGACGTGGGCTTACATTGTCTGGTTGCAGTTTTGATAAACGATTTTTTTCAGATAAAACAGTGTTGAAAACAGGTGCGTTTGTTTCCGTGAAAAAATAGAAAGTCTTAAACAACATAAAAACGAAAACACATCATATGATTATAATGAGACAGTCATCGCTGACGAGTAAAAACGGCGCAAAAATTATTGTTGCAGTTACGTAATTAACCCACAAAAAGTAAAAAAAGTAATGTAAACAATTTCGCTACAATAAAGACTGCTCTTCGAATACTGAAAACTGCGTAAAACGCAGAACGATGCAACACAGTTTCTTGGTTTGAAAAGAAACACATTTTGTCAGGAGACTTGGTTGTGATATTTTGCTTTTGATATTTTGCTTGTGGTTTTTGCTTCCTGACTTTTAGTTTCTGTCGTATGTAATTGTCCTCCGATCTTAGCCAAGTAAAAATCAGTTGTTGTTAAAAAGTTAAAAGTAATAACGTAAGCCTACGTATGTCGTAGGATATGAAGTTATGACTTAGTTTTTGCTGTGGGTTGCGACTATGTAGAAATGGTTACAGATATGATTGCCAGTCGAAACGAGTGGACCTTGGAACCGGTCGCGGTCGATGAGGGGAGCAGGTCTAAGACAGTTGTACGGATCTTCTATTCACTGTCATGGATTTGCTCTCTTTACTGACACGGCATTAATACGTCAGACAGCCAGTCGCAGAGGCAAACCGTAGGCCCTATTCATCTGTCTTCTAGCCTACATGTCACATGTTAAATAAATTTTTTTGCACTTATTATGTAAAAAAACTATTATAGCTTAGAAGATAGACTCTGGTTACGTGTAAAATAGAATATCATTTGTACAACATTTATATTTTGCATGTAACGACTGCGTAATGAATGTTAACTGTGCCCTTATCCTCTAACTGCGTGACAGCCAACGATTGTCGCTGTTGTTCGAAACAAACTTGTTCAAGAAGCTTGAAGTTTGTACGCCATGACCTGTTTAGCCTAGTTGCTAGCATGTTATTTATGCGCGTATGCTGGTGTGCGATATTTTGACCTACGGCCTAGATCTTTGACCATTTAACTGCAGACGAAATGTTCTGGGCATTGTACTAGATAAAATGAAATAGAGATCTGATTATAAATGACTATTTATGCAAATTGCCAATACACGCTGGCAACACAGATGACATGCCCTTGTGGGCGTAACTACCTGAACGCAGCTGGATAACAAATCATGGAAGTAGAGGTTAAATTTCCAGTTTTCGTCACCGCATTATGGAAAAGTTAACCGAATACGATTGTAAAAGAATGCTGCCTGTAATGTATAAACATACCAAAAAGTCGGTTTAAGATGCAATGCATTACAGCATATTTATCAGATCAACTGTCAAGTATTCCTACCAGACAGTCAGTATTATCCCATACGTATCCATAATAAAACAGTGCTCTGAAAGCGGCGAACAACACTTACATGAAATTTGAGCTAATGCTCACGAGACACGCGAAAGTCTATAGCAGTTTATGTTCGCAAACTGTCGCAAACTGTCAGTCTATCTCCAACCATTTCGTCGCAGTTCATTCTTGGAGTGTGCGCTGCAGCGGAAGATCGCAAAAATCAATAAAAAAAAACTTATTTTGAAAGTTTAGGGTCTTTCAAAGTCATCGATGTTGATACGACTAAAATGCTCGTCACTAGTGCTTGTTGTGATAGGCAGCATGCCTATGCCTATCTGCAACCGTTTTCACGAAAGACTGGCCAACAACGGTAAAATAACGACTTTTACGGGACTACCGCTCTTTGATGCTCTTGTGCGCAGGTTCTCTTGAACCTAGAAAATCGAGACCTGGACCATCGAAATCTACGTTTAATGCTGAAAATTTTATTTGCAGATTTTCCATGTCTATCTCAATTGGTTTCAGCGCAATTCGCTCTTGAAATGTGTTTCGCAGCCCGAAATCGCCAAAAGATTTATTAAAAACCCTTATTTTAGCGTTCAAGATCATCCAAGGTCATTGAATTCGGTGGCAATTGAAAGCCAGTGTACGACTTCCTATCAGTGATTGATAGTAACCTAGGCCCTATCTAGCACCGTTACTGAGATACAGCGACTTAATGGCTAAAAATCGCAAATTTTTCCTACCCCCTCTCATTTAGAGCCTTTGTTCGGTGTGACCCCCCTCGAATTTATAAAAAAGCTTTACGGTTTCTAAAACTAGAGTCTTTCAAGCAGTCGACGTTGAATATTTGCTGATACTAGCTTGCACCGTTTTTGACTGATACACCCGTGTGACAGACAGACGGACGGGCAGAATTGCGATGGCTAAGACGCGCTAAAAGCAGTAGCTGCATTCGCGCGTAAAAACGCAATAATCAGCTGGCACCTGTCTTGTAGAATATTACTTTGGCTGCATGAGTGTATTTGCGAAATGGCATCCTATTCTGTCCAACGGCTTTAACGGGCTGCACGAAACTGACAAACGAGAAAGCGGACAGAGCCCGCTTTTTTAACATTTGTCGCGAAAGGCAAAAACGACACTGCCTAACGTAATCTTACAAAAACTGGTTATCAGAAAATTTGGTATATTAGCTACGCTATTCTCTGAATAGTATAGCGGTTGACATCATTACGAATTACTGAGATGCAAATTCGTGTTCTGAACTTCTGAAGGTCAACAGGTAAATGCCAGCCAAGCTATACGTTACACTGGATAGTAATGGATAGTGGCAGCGACTGTCGTTGCCTTGGTGCATTCGGCCATACTAATTATATTGTAATTAAGTTAGCAGTTCAAAATGACATGTGGGGACAACTACACAAAAATAGCAAATCAGTAAAGCGGCAAAAATCAATAAGACAACATTACTAAATTAACCAAAATTTGCACTATGTATAACAACAGTCTGTACTGTACCTACGTTTTTGAGCTATGACTTTTTCAACCTTGTCTACGGCAGTTACTTACTGACTCAGCACAAGTTGGAGTTAAAGACAGTCACTTGTTTGAAATCGTGATTTTTCGCCTGTTTGTTTAGTTTGTTTACAGCAAACTGTTACGATAATGTTTTAGTGTAGAATTTTGCACGTCTGTGCATTACAGTATGTGCTATCTCGACGTACGCCGAGACCATTTTTGCGATACAAGTATTCCTTTGTATCATATTTTACTCCATTATATTTTTAGCGCACGCGATTTACATGCACATGATTAACAGCTAAAAGACAGCGATAACTCTACATGAGGCTGCGGGTAAAATTTACACTTACGCACTGGCAAAAATACAAAAAAAAACGAAAGCCTTAATGTAGACAGATGATCTGTTCTCAGAACGCTCGTAAAGCCGGCAGCGCTCGCAGTGGGCTCTGCAAACAAGCGTCGGTGGCAGACGGCAGCAGCGGATCCGCCACGTCTAAATACAAGGCGTCTGCTGCAGCGGCTGCGGCTGACGGTATCCCACTGCGTCCGTCGCACGTCACACCGGCGCACGACCAAACCAGTCGCTCGCTCGCTCCGACAACCATTAATCGACTCCGTTCCGCGATTGTGTGACGCTATGCGTACTATGTTCACACCATGTACGGATGTTAGGTATACTGTTCGGGAGTTGTGGGCGACGTCGGGGTTGCTAGATTTGTCATGTCGCGCAACACTGGCGAAATGTAGCCCAGCATTTTTGTCTTTTATATGTAAACCAACGAAAGTCAGTGATTGAAAACGTCGCCCAAAATGTAGCAAATAAGACGCCGACGCCGCCGAAGTCAAATTTTCGGTCGCAAACGGCTGGCAAAAATAGCCCAATTGGCGTTTTTCGCGAAATCTGGCAACCATAATGGCCGTGCGGCGGACGTTCGACGCTGTCCTACACCGTCAGTAATGTGACTCTCACGATTTCCACACATAATAGTGATAACCCACCATATTTAACTTCTAAACACATCGTTTTAGCTTGTTTTTATCACTGATGATCAGCCGCACCCGACTGTCTACCGTCGGCGACCGAGCTTTTCCGGTCGCCGCTGCTCGTGTCTGGAACAGTCTGCCTGAACGTCACCTGCACACCTTTCGTGGCTGTCTTCTGGTTCTTCTGAAAACCCGTCTGTTTAACAATTCTTACCCTTTTTCCTTGTGACTGCACAGCATCTGCGCAGTAGCGCTCGTTGCTTCCGGACACTATAATCGTTCTTGCTTACTTACTTACTTACTTACTTATTTACAGTTTGAATAAAGTAGACATAACGTCTAGATACCTGTTCTGCGTCGCTGGCGCTCGCTCGGCTCCTCGTGGCAGATCGTCGATAGAAAAATCCGCCGACGGGCGGGCGACAGGGCTGCAGTGACGGCTGAGTGACGGCACGTAGCCTGGACAGAGTTGTGTCCGTCGGTCGCCGCTCATTCGACCACTCGACCGTTGCCCGAGCAACGTTAACTCTGACGCACGCCGCGCACTTGCAAGCTTGATTCTGCTCTGTCGTGAACAATGCACGCTCTGCACTGTCTACTGCTGCTGTTAATTCCATCCGTTCACGGTACGTATGACGGGTCATTACAAAATTGCTGTCTTACATTGATTAAGCAATCTAGATAATGCATTATGTCCTTGTTTAAAAAGAGCTATACTACTTTGTTTGCTGCATCTTGACTTTTCGTTGGCATTATCGTAATAAACTCTGTTACTATTGTCATAGCCTTTATGTGTCATAGCCTTTATGTCATCTTGGTTTTTCATTATCATTAGTTGCAATTTGTCAACTATTATTACACAAATATACAGTATATGATGTTAGCATATTTAAAAAAAAGTATTTTATTGTATGGAATTTATCAATTATAGAAGAATAAAACTGTGCAATTAAATGAGTAATTCAGAATAGGCCTACATTGGAATGTTGAAAGTAAAGTTCAGACTAACTTTTTCAAGTAGGTCCATTTAAAACTTCTCGACGTTTATCGTGAACATGTAGTAAAAGTTTGTATAAAGTGTTGGCATAAAAGTTACTACCTGAAGTAACAACATTATTCAAAAATACATTGAATGATTTCTTAACGCATCATCAGTACGAACCAATTTAGACAAAATAGGCCAATTAAAAGCAGTAAAAATAACAACCGTTTGGTCAATCGTCAAAATAGAGTTTCATCTGAATCGATTTATTTTTGTACTTTTGCTGATATGAACGTACAAATATTTATTAGGTAATGTTCTGAGGCTGTTACTTAACCAATTTTTAGTTTTTATTGCGTCATGTACATAGTGCAAAGCGCGGTATTGTCACTGTAAGTTGTCCGTCCGTCTGTCCGTCCATCCGTTAATCTATAACGTTTTTTGTACCAAACAAAATAAATCATGTAAATTTGAAAGTAATTACACTATTAATCAGCTTATAGTATTTGATCACGTGTATCGTTGTCAGTTTTTAATCATCGTGGTAGCATCAGCAGCACTAGCAATATAATTGACGAAATACACAAATGCCAACACTTTATACAAAATTGGTATATAATAAGTTTCATAAATGAAAGCAATAAACACCGATTGGGCTAAACGTTGCAACCAACAGACAATTAATAATCTGTGCTGACCGTGCTGATGCGTGAAGTTTACGCACGACAATGACTGTCGCGGATTAGGCGATGTGAGCAGTGAGCTATTTCACACGACAAATCGATCGCGATGGATGACGGGTGAAATGGCAGGCAGCTAGCAGCGGTTAAGTGATGACAGATTGTCGAGCGAGATACGCGTCTAACGACGTCGGTCCGATGTCTGTCTGTCCACTCATTCCCTGGCGATGCATTAACGAGGCGGTCAGGTAGCCGATGGCCGTTTTTCATCGACTTATGTGAGTTGTGCCCGCAACCCGGGTCGTGGTACGGAATTCTAATGCTGCCAGCGCCGGTTCCCCATTATAGGATCGCCCCCCAGAAAAGTGTCCCCAGGCCGACAATTTACCGACATAAATCCGCCCCGTCCGGCGGCCGCCGGGACGGAGCGGATTTTTACCGTTAAATTGTCGGCCGGGGGGAGACTTTCCTGGGGGCGATCCTATGATGAGAAAAAACTTTATGGAACCAGCAATATTTTAATAAGGGGAAGACATATCAATTCGTAATTATCTTTTCACGAGCGGAGTTTTCATGGAGGAGATATTTTTATGTGACACCGGTCTAGAACGCTCGTGACTGCAGGGTCACCGCGGGACCGGTGCATCGATGATCTGTGACTTGCTGTATCATGCCGCTTCACTGGCTACCCACGCAGTATATACACTGTACCCAGGCTGCTGCTGCTGCTGCTGATGGCTCCATGTCATCGTTACGTCATGACAAATGACGTCAGGTTTACGTCAACC
>Ga0209671_1007409_pt1 | contig 11389 bp, 5 predicted proteins | sample WorMetHERISLAND2_2_FD_187401 | JGI IMG/M metagenome (GOLD analysis project Ga0209671, IMG submission 187401) | Marine gutless worms symbiont microbial communities from Max Planck institute for Marine Microbiology, Germany - Olavius geniculatus... | ecosystem: Host-associated > Annelida >...
GACGGACAGACAGACGGACAGCATCGATACATAATGGGGCCTCCTTCTAAGAAGGATGGCCCCATAATAATAGCAATAGATCATACGAAAACTGACAGAGCAAGGCTTCTTACAGGCTAGATCATTTTCCTGTTTGCCAATAAATTCTCATACATACACACATATAAAAATGCTGGTAGCCACTAAAACTGCCATAAACTGTAACTACTGATGCTTGATCAGCTTGAAAATTGAAATATTACTAACTACATGATGAAATTACGCAAATAAGTAAGTAAGTAAGTAAGTAAATGATTTATAAAGCGCCAAAGTCTCAGAAAGAATCAGGGCGCATAAAAAGAATCAGGGCGCAAATGACGAAAAAATGAACGACAGAATTAGAATTAGCACTAATGAAAGACTAGTTGCTCTAAAACAGATATGTATGACAATTGTGTAGACAATGTCAGTGGTACCTCAATCTGTGCAGCTCTGCAAGAGTATTGTTTGCAATCATAAGCGTCCAAGGCATGTTTCTGTCTTTAGTCTGTTTCTGCATGTACTCACACATGCTACCTAGAATAGCTGCCAACAACACACACACAACAGGGCTCATCCATAAAGGAAGTCCGCAAAAATGTGACAAAAATTGACTCTCCTATCCCATCTTGTCCGTTTTTGCCTAAATCAAACCATATCCCTCCTTCCCTGCCCTTGCAGACGACCACAGAGTAATTGTAACAACGCCAACTGTAAGTCTGATCTTAGAGGGCATGCATGCAGGACACGGTCAGAACTAGTCACCACTGCTACTATGCTAGAGAAGGAAGGCTGCATGCTGCAGCAACAGACTGAACGGACAGACATAGTGCAGGTGAGTGAGCAAGTGACGAATGCTTCAACGCACTAATTCCCAGGGTTATATACTGACTGCAGGGCTTGCAGGCCAGAGTCGTAACAAGTGTGTCTTTTTGGCCTGCATGTTGTGTAAATGTGGACACCCGCTTCGAAACCTCACTCCCCTTTGTCCGCTTTTGTCTGCATTTTGGCCTACACCCCTCTCGGCGCAGACTTTATGAATGCACTAACATTCATCAAAAATTCACCCAGTAGTATGTACATTATAAACAGGCTGGAATACAAGAGTCGATATTTCAAGACCTGATCAAGGTTCAAAGAACCATAATCTAGACCAAGAGTCTGAGACCACTGGTTCGTTAACAATAAGTGCTAAATACCACACTGCAGTTGGAAAATTACAAACTAGATATGATCAAAACCGCCAGTATCAACTCACATTGAGTGCTTTAACTTCTGGCTCTCAGTACTCCACTGTGGGCCATAAAAACAGCCATTACGTACTTGTTACTGGTGATAAGTTTATCAAATATTAACCAATTTTTTTTACAATTTTTGCACTGTTCAAAAACATTTTTTGAACAGAACCCGTGCAAAAGTTCCCACTTCACCTTAACACCTACCTTGAAAAAATTAAAAAGCAAATACCACAAGGCACAGTTAAGATGAAATGGGATATTTAACAATCGCCATAATGGTAACTGTGCATGGAATGTGCCATCAGAGTTTTGAAAATCAGTCAATATTTGGCAAAAACACGGGCAATGATAAAATGGAAAGGTTGAGTCATGGTAGTGTAAAAACTGCACTAAAATAGTCAAGAAATTGTAATTACAGGCTGGTACAATTTCCCACCAAACAAACACAGCTGTGTCATAATTCAAAACATTAAACGACACCATCAAAACATATTTGTGGCCACAGTAAACGCTTAACACACTGAACAAGTAATTTGAGCAAAGCTCACGTGACGCGCGATAGCAGTGGTCCTGCCACTTTGGCAATCAGTGTAGGTCTACAGCAATAAGATATTAATGCATCTTGAAAGAGTACTCAAATATGAGGCCTCTGTATGGAAGACTCCTTGAAATTAAGAGATCGAAACTTAAATTCTTAAAAATGTACGTTCTATGCTAAAAATGTCATACGCAGATTGTCCAGGTCCATCTCCAGCCATTTCGGTGTGATTCACTCTTAAAATGTGTGTCACAAAAGAAAATTACAAAAAAATTCACTAAAACCCCTATTTTGAAGGTTCAAGGTCATTCAAAATCATCAACATTGACACCAATAAAAAGCTTCACTATTGCTTGTTATGATAAGCAGCATGTATGTACCTAACTGCAATCGTTTTCATGCTACACGAGATAATAGCAGTAAAATAACCACTTTTTAGGGGCTAGCGATCTTTGATGCCCGCCTGCTACAATCTATGTTCAATGCTGAAAATTTCATACGCAGGTTTCCTTGGTCTATTTCCAGCCATTTCGTCGCAATTCAGTGTTGAAATGTGCGCTACATCCAAAAATTGTGAACAATTCACTAAAAACCCCTTTTTGGGGGGTTCAAGGTCGTTCAAGGTCATCGATGTTGATAAATCTAAAAAGCCTGTCACATTTGTTACGATAAGCAGCATGTCTGCTCTGTACCTATCTGCAACCGTTTTCACACTATACAAGCCAATATCTGCAAAATAACATCTTTTTAGAAAGGGTACCACTCTTTGATGCCTTCATTTGAGGGGAACCCCAGCACCCAGGGGCATGAAATTTTGTCACGATAAACTAGAGAACTTGAGGCAGCCCATGGTAAAAATTTCGTGATCCTAGCTTGAACCATTTTGACACAATACAGTAGTGTGACGGACGGACAGATGCCCAGGCCATGGCTAAGATGCGCGAAGCATTCTGCTATCGCGCGTAAAAACTATCAGTGACCAGAGCTTACAAAAGAACCTAGATACCACCAAAGACTAATTGCTTCCTGTTTCAGCTATGCCTGACCGGTCCAAAATTTGTCCATAACTTTTTTAAGCTATCATGAGCACAAAAAAGAAGACCCAAAAATAAAACCTCCTAGGCACAACTAATAAGAAGCAATGTCGCAATTCACATACCAGAGGGACAACTGATCAATGTGCCAGAATCCATAATGGCCAAGCCACCTCGTGGAAATATAACCTTCACATCTCCATTGGTCACACTTGACACAGTGTCGTAGAGGAAAAAGGTCACCCGAAGGTCACGCTTCAAACGCAGAAGGTTTGGGATGTGGTGGATCTGAGAAAAGTCATCCGAGCGAATAAACACACTGCAGTTGAGATGGTTGTATGCTCTCAACAGTACGATGTTGTACGGATCAAACACCTGTGTTCCTGTAACTGCCGTCAGTGTCTCCTGTAACAGCAAACGTTTCCATTCTTTAGCACACTAAAATCACTATACCGTATATAACGTATGCTACTTGTTAGCGAGGTGACCACTATATATCACTGCAAAATTCACCCAGACACACTGCGGCACTAATAACCAAGTTGCAATTGCCCATGTAATGTAATGCCCAACAAACAGCATGACAATAAAAAAGATCAACAGTATTAACAGAATACAAATGATATGGGTACGTGACATTTGGGCACTGCTGTTTGGACGCCACCATTTAAGTGCGGACCATTTGGGCGCTGGGACTATTGGGCGCCACCATTTGGGTGCCATGCTTTATGACTGGCACGTTACTGAAATTAATTTGCATATCGTTAGAGTTAAAATCGTAATCATAAGTAAGTTGGCAAATTTGATTTTAATGGCTCTGTAATAATAACTTCTTGCTGCAATTAGTAGTCATCGTTGACATCATCTGTTGTCATTTGTCATCGCGTGACGTCATTGTTCATCGTCGTCGTGCATTGTCGTCATGCTTTACGTCGTCTGTTGCTTCTTCATCGAAGTCTTGCTTCGGCATCATTGCGTTTCATCATCATGTGTCTGCATCATGTCGACATCCCACGTCATCTCGTCGACGTGCGTAATCATCGTCAGACATCATCAGCATATGTCATCCTTGTGCGCCAATGTCATCCTTCACGTCATTGACGTAGTGCATCGTCAAGCGTTGTTGCACGTTGTCATCGTCTTACGTCCTCATCATGCGTTGTCATCATCAAGTGACAAAGCTGACGATTGTTTTCTAAGAAAATGCTCCGGTGAATTTTTCATAATTTGTACATGTATTATCCATTATGCACTGGCCAATACCATGCGTAATTTTCAAATTTTATTCACGGCGGGGTCATGGCTTGGCGCCCAAACGTCTGACGCCCAATTGTCACTGTTGCCAATAGTCCCGGTGCCCAAACAGTGAGCGCCCAAATGGTAGTGCCAAAATGCTGGTGACCAAATGTCCTGCTCCGAAATGATACTATCATAAGCATCATGCCACTATCACACTAATGCACACTAATGCTGCATCAAGCATGGAGTTAACAATCTAAACAGTTTTCCCAAACAAGACTTATCCCCTTGAATTTCCCGGATGACAAACTCTCTCTTTGGCATTTCCACATTTTCCAGACAAAAACAAATTTGGACTAATTGTAAAAGGTACCCTATGTAAACCATTCACAATATATTGCAGTCAAACAAATCTCAGAAAGCACATCAATATAAATCTGTCAATTACAAAAATCAGAAACATGCACTCAATGCAAACCTCTAGTTCCTGGCACACAGGCCTATCTCTGTTAAACACGTAAATTCTCTGTTCTCTTCCAGTAGCAGAAATAACATCGCCATTCTTATTATTGGCAGAGTTGTTCTCGGCATTCTTTGATGAGTGAACAGGAACAGTGCTGAAATCAACAGCCTCCGCAGCTACTGGAGGCTGAGATGACAACGTCTCTGGTTCTGAAGATGTGCCAGCGTCGGTCTGTGGTAGTAACAGAACAGTGCTAAAATCAACAGCCTCCGCAGCTATTGGAAACTGAGATGACAACGTCTCTGGTTCTACAGGTGTGCCAGCGTCGGCCTGTGATGGTAATGGCTCAGGCGGGAGAACAGGCAACTCTACCGATGCTAACAGACTGCCATCAGTAATCACAGCACTAAAGTCCGGCTCTTTCACTTCAGAACTCACATCTGGTGCTTCTTTTGCTTCTGAAGACATAAAACCAATCTGACTGTCCACTGTATCAGATGGGGTCAGTTTTGCTGTCACTTCTGAAATCGGAGCGGATAAGGCTGGGGTGATCACAGTTGAAGGTGGAACAGTTTGAACCGGTTTCACCGAGGAAGCTGGTGGATTGGTACTACCGGCTTTCTGACTCTGGCGCTTGGCAATCTGGCTGCGTCTGAACGTCTGCATCAACTTGTCGGCCTTCATCAGACGCTTCTCAGTCTCGCTGACTGCTGCTGCATCCTGCTTACGTTGATGTGGGATGATGCTCACTCCTGGTGCTTCTTGGCTGTTCCTCTTTCTGAGTGAGATGCTTCCACCAGACTGTTTGGCTGCACTCTTCTGTAAAGTAGGCGGACTCTGCGGCGATTCGGTCTGTGGCTTTTCCTCCACTGACAACTTCTCCCCGACAAATCCATGAGTCAAAGATGGCAAAACGTTTTCTGGCATTGTCAGGCTGATTGCCAAAACTGGAATATTTAGCTCCGTCAGTAAATCGTTCAACAGCGGCGTCGAACATGCCATCTTTAATATGTCATCTGTTTTGATATCATCAGCTGTAATGGCTGGATTGGCATCCGACGAGTGGCCTGACAGGATGGAAAAATGTTTGCCATCAGAATGGAGTGACAGACCTCGAGATATCTTGGTTTTGTTCACTATGGTTATGCCACATTTCTCACAAAGCAAAGATTCGATGCTTTTCTGCACGTGATCTAATTCTGGTTTGACATTTGACTTCAACAGTTTTGGAACATCGTGAGCCTTCTTTTTACCCTTTTTACCACTCGCATCAGCGGCACGTTCTTTGCGCTTGCGGGAATGACCGTCTTTCTTTGTGTCCGTGCGACTACGATATCTGCGTGATTTGCCAGATGCACCATCACGACCATTCGAATGTTTCTTGGAAGACTTGAATTTGTGTGATGCAATTGGAGTCGACAAACTGCTCATATCACGTCGATTTTCAACATCTGAATCAAACTCTTCGCCGACACCGGCAGCACGAATGGTGCTCGATTTTCCATCATGAACTTTGTTTGTTAATGTCTGTTCTGCTGCAAAACCTGCCTTTGCGATTTCAGCCTCCAAAAGATTCAACATCTCCATGGACTGATTCATCCGTTCATCAGAACCTGGCAGATAACTTTCAAGTTTTGTGCCAAGAACTGGTCTATCAGTAGAAAATTCTGCATCATACATCTCCGAGCTCATATTAGGCACATCGTCTTCAGTAACAGGTAAACCTTTTACCGTTGAATCAGCATTGTCATGTTTGCCCTTTTGTGTAGATGCTTTGAGTCCGTGATCAGATGCTGGAAAATTTTCCTTTTTTGAGATTCTGATCGTTCTTCGTGAATGTGGAGAATTTTCATTTAACACGTCACTCAGATCCAGATTAGGTGAAAAGTTGAGAAATTCGTTTCCAACTTCAGGCTGTAACATTTTCTGTCCTTTTGCTCTTCGAACACTACTGCCAACAGCATCTTCAATGACTGCTGCAAGATCTAATTCAGTTGGACATGTTGGAGAATACAGATCCTCAGGAATATCTGAATCCGCATTGTCAGCCAAAGTAACTGCATGTTTTTGATTCAACACTTTCTCCCGTACATCATCAAGGCTTGTGGCTAACCCCTCGAGCAGCAGATATTCTTCATTCCAGCATTCATCCTGTTTATCGATTTCCTGCGCTGCAATGACTTCAGCAGCAATGTCATCATCGAACGTTCGATCGTTGCTCAAATGCATGCTGACTGGAATATCCACAACGTCGGAATGCTGAACGAAATCAATCAGCAGTGAGCCAAGATTGCTGGAGGCGCAGTCGACCACATCCTGCACACTGTCCAACATGTTGTCACCAACCGCTACACCCCACAACCACGACAGATTGCTCAGAATGTTCTGCAAGCTGCTTGCAACCAACTTGTCAGTCCCCTCATGCCGAATATTGGACAAAGTTCCGACCGGAATTTCCTTCAGGCGACCAGAAATAAGCAGATCGAGTAGCTTCTTGCTTCTCCAGTCTCGCACTGAATTCAAATGAGTGGATTTAACTAGTGAAGACTCGACAAACTGGCTGTCCCACTGTGTATCAACAGACAGCATTCCAAGGTGTCTGACTTCTTTGTGATGTTCTAAATTTGACATGTTTCCCTTACTTACTTGTGGGAATGTCAAGGTGGTTGCATCACTATCAACCATGTGTGGCGCTGTACCACCGACATTCAATTTATCATTTGTTTCAGTGTTCTGGGTAGGGACGTGAAAATAACTAGAGTTTGTATCTGTTAAGTTCTGTGAAAGAACATTCAGCATAATTGTCTCAGTGTCTAGCAACTGCTCTGCAGATGACGATGGAAATACGTTTCCAATGTCATCATTCTGAGAATGCTCCCAAAATTGAGACTGGATCACTGATGTAATTTTGCTGGAAATGTCAGCTGACAATGAAGAGTACCCTTCCCCTTCATTGGGATCAGCTTCATTCTTTAAAACAGTGGAAATGTATTTATCCAGCTTTGCATCCAAAGTGTCTGCCATAATTCCACCAGAGTTTGCAGCAATGATTTGTGCCGTTTCATCATCGCTAGTTTTTACTCTTTTCCCAAATTCATCATCACCATCATCGCTCCAGTTATACGGCTTTCTTCTCTTTCCCATGCAAGAGCTCACATCCTTATTTCCTCTAGCATTACCTCTCTCTGTCTCTGTGGTGACATTCTCATTGCACTCATCAGTATCAGAATAAACAAAATGCTCCGATCCAATCATACTTAGCTGCGCCTCCAGTTTTGCTAAACGTGCCCTCAAAATTTCATTGAGGTCCTCTTTTCCTTTCTTATTGACATGCTTTGATAAACGTGTCTGCACGTCTGCTCTTGCCTGCATCTTGACAGCTGCACTATTTTGCAGTTGCAATGGTTTCATTTCTTTTCTAGTGGCAATTAGACCTAGATCATCTGTATTACTCAGTACACCATTAGTGCCACTATGTGCAACTCTAGTGAAAATGGATTTTCTTGCAGTGGTGTGTCGATCGCTATCAGTGGACAGCGACAATGCAGGCATTCTAGACTTCACACTGCTGACTTGCTTGGCATTAGAGAGTGCTTGCTGGTTAAAGTTATTGTCAAAGAATCCATCATTACTGATTACATCATCTGGTGAGCGTATTGGTTCCACCTGAGAGGCACCAAGTCTTGGATCACGAGTTCTGTCAACTTCTTTCTCAATGACTTTCAGCAAAGCAGCATCTTTGTTTGGCATATAGACTGCAAAAAATAACAAAATTACTGCAAATTAACATAGTTTCTTACATTATGAATATTGTACTGCATATCAAATTTTACATTATGAATATTGTACTGCATATCAAATTTTGTTCATGTCTCAAAATGTTTATTAACAAAGAAGAAACTGGTGCTGTCAAATTAATGTTCTAACGCATTAAAGAATTAACAAACAAAAAATTAACGTTTGTGAAAAAAATTAATGTACGTATGTAAATTTACTAAATTCTGTAAAGCAGGAGTTCCAATATTCCACTAAACTGTGATTACTTGACAATCAAATAATGTTCAAGTGATTAAACATTGTTTTGTTGCTGTTCCATCACTAGTGTCACAATCCTGCGACACAGCCATGAGTGCGTTAGTCATCACTCAAGTCATCCACTCAATGTAGTCCACCTACAATTTCAGCACTATGATACATTAATTAATGTGTTAACATGTGCACAAAAAAAAACAATGCCTGCCTTAATGCCATTAAAAGATTAATGCTTCAATAGCACTATTAATTATAACATAGAATTCATACAGCAGCTTTGATAAAGATTTTTAATATGCACTAACCAAAATTAAACACCACACATAGTATAAATACATATACTATACATCAGCATAATGTGAAAATGGTTACAAGTTTAGCAGATAACAAATAAAAAACAAAACAAGAATGACTGATATTCCTCGAGGCCTATATATGAGATTGCTTCACCAGGCGAGTTGAATGGTTTGTCAACTGTTTCCAGATAACTAGGCCACTTCTCCATTTTCTATGTTCGAGTCACTTGTCTGTATCTGTATTTATTGCCAGTTTATGTTATCATCTGCAAGCTACAAAGAACAAAATATGATAACATTAATCATTGCAAATTCGATACAAATGTACCTAAAAACTTGTCCATAACCATGCTCAAGCTGCAAAAAATGCAGTTATTGAAAAAATAGATGGTGGAAAGTTATCAACCTGTCCTCAAATTTTAATAATTTAAAAAGCGTTTTTGGAAACCTTTACATCTTGTGAGTTAATATCTGTAATAAAATTTACAGTTTTTTTCTTATTTTTCTGTTGAGCAGGTTTTTTCTTAGTAAAACAGCAAGAATTAGCATAGACATCAAACAATAGGGCATTATGCCTTCCTATCGGCAGTGCGATGTTTATTAGCTATTTTAATCATTATGTGTCAGTATTCTATGCTTGTTTGCAGTTTCGAGTTCAATAAAATGTCAGTGATTAAATGTAAAATATATGACCAAATAACATCGCTAACACTAACCCTAAAACCTAAGCATAACCCTAAACGAAATTTGGGAAGGTATACTTTGCGTAATGCGGATTGCAGAAATTTGAAAAGGTGTATTTTGCGGAATTTCACCTGCGGAACATTCAGCAAATTACACCTTAGATTTATTCCGCAGTCCGCATTTTGCAAAATTCAAATAAAATCAAATAATCAACTTCGCGTAGGCTTAGGCTTCCATTTGAGTCTCAAATCGACATCAGCACATCACAAATGGCGTGGTCACACAGTCGACAAAGTATTCACATATGGACGTCTTCAACTTACTCTTAAAACGCCTTGAAGTCCATTAACTCATGAGCGTAAGCCGGCACATCACACACAAATGCAAGGTAAACTCAAGTAGCGTAAATCATTAAGAAGGCTTACTGCGATATTTCACCTGATGGATATCCCATTAAGGCACGATCAAAGACAGCTAAACAGTTCAGCTCAAATAGGCCTACTCACAAAACGGTTGCCGCCGTGGCAACAGCCGACACGTCTGCTCAGGTAGGCCTGATTTTAAAAGTCTTGCATTGTATCGCACGATTAAAGACAATTGCCACTGCTGTGAATTGTTCGCAGATAGTTAGGCCTATACCTAAGCAGACAGAGACACTACATTAGAGCCATTCATCACAACAACAAACATACAGTATTTGCATTTTGTGTTGCATGTTTGACACGTTAAAATGCCAGTTGATATAATACAGTTATTCAACACGAGTCACTTATTAACCTGATACTAAATCAAAGTAACGTAGGACTACCAAAACAATGATAAAAATTAGCCTAGGCCTACTATCTCCTCCTGCAAGACACAGCGAGGCTTGTAAGCATGGTGGTCGAGCGCTCTGTGGAATTGTACACTTATTCAATTGATAACTCAACAACAAGAACATTTTCCACATTTTTAATTCTGCAAAATACACCTTTTCGAAATTCTGCATTCAGCAAAGTACATCTTCCCCTGAAATTTTTGTTTACACGCAACTTAAAATGCCCCAGTGTTACCAACGGCCACTAGCAGCCATTAGTAACACTGAGCACTTTAAGTCGCGCATGAACAAAAACTAAGAAAAAAACCAAAACTTTTATTTCAGATGTTGAGTCTTAAGACGAAATAGAGTGTAAAGTAACACAATAATCCGTGGACAGGTTGATAACTCCTGGCAAAATACAGCTTTTCTAGATGCTACATAAGGGTAGCACTAATTGCTAAATCGGCTGAATCAGCGCCGATGGAGCATACTTATTGCTGCTGCCTATGGTGCAACTTTAAGCGGTTGAATCGGCACCGATGGAGCGCAATAACTTTATTACAGAATAAGCTGCATCAACAACCTATAAAACTAGACAATTCATTGATTACTGTTACTCCATCAGTAATTCAGTAATTAGTGCTAGCGCTACATAATATTTTTAAAAAATTTACTAAGTCTAACTGGGTGTTGGTAATTTGCGGAAATGCGGAATGCGGAAAGTAATTTGCGGAATGAATTCTGCGGAAGTAGGCTGCGAAACGGTGGGTAATATGCGGAATGACCGACCGAGCGATCGATAACGCCCCCTTAGATTAAAATATGCCGCTGTCATATCTCATCTTTGTCATTTTACATTCTTTTAAAATAATTTATTGATTGCTTGCTAATTGTTTAAATTAAGACCTATGTTTCTAAACTGTTATGTTATTTTACTTTACTTTATTTTGATATTTATTTTTTATATTCTACTTCTAAATGTAAAATTTGATATTTATTTTTATTATCTATTTATTTCATGTATGTAATTTTTTGTTAATTTAATCAA
>Ga0209671_1007411_pt1 | contig 11387 bp, 13 predicted proteins | sample WorMetHERISLAND2_2_FD_187401 | JGI IMG/M metagenome (GOLD analysis project Ga0209671, IMG submission 187401) | Marine gutless worms symbiont microbial communities from Max Planck institute for Marine Microbiology, Germany - Olavius geniculatus... | ecosystem: Host-associated > Annelida >...
GGTACGTGTTCGTTTTGTCAAAAATAAATATAACAAAAAGTTTACGTTTTGCATTAATTTTATACACATAAATTTCAATAATAACTTGGCCGAGTCTTTAGTTAAAATTCCGTTGTTCTACCTCTATGAACTATGGTCCAGTTATTTTTGGTCAAGTTTGGCTAAGCTTACGTTATGTTAGTGCCCCACTTTCTTTATCGAGGCCGCTGACGTCACTTGGTGAAATAAATGTAGGTCAGATGGTTTAGGTGTTTTTCTGATGTAATGTCATTTAGCTGCCATCGCAACCACGAATGTGCTTTCTATCTGTCAGTAGTAGAAGAGGTTATTTTATGCTCGTATGAGGGCAAGAGTACGTAAGCTGAATATTACTGAATGTTGCCCCTTTTGTTCCTTTGTAGTTTTTAGGTGTCATCTGGCTGCAGTGGGAGGGGCCTGTAAGTATATGTACGTCGTCCCACTCGTCCCAATTTTGGCCGTCTTAGTTTTTATGTTCAGGTGAATAACTTTATGAGTTTGATTTTGTGTCACCAGACGTGTCATATATTTAACATTCATTGAACATCGTTGTCAGTTCTCGTTTTGATTACAGCCGAGGCAGACAGACAAATCGGCAAAGTATTTCCCAATTCCTTGTGTAGCTAGGCCACTACTGCTACCTATGCTAATGTGCACACTGCATTGTCTGTTAGGTTGCTGATGTACACAAGCGTATAACATGGAGGGAAATGTTGCTACCGTTTCGCAGTCATTGACTGTCAATGACTTGAGAACCGACACTGATCCGAGCTTGAATAACGTCCACTCATCTGTTCAGACTGTTGAAACATCGACAACCATCGGTAGTTTGTTACCACCACCTGAGACAGACGGTGTTGTGTCCGCTGGAATCACAGGGTTATTGCCGACCAGCTGTGTGGTTGCACCACCTGGAACTATTGTCGGGCCATGCAGTATGGTGGCCGGAGATGACACGGGGTCACTGCCAGCCAGCTGTGTAGTGGAAGATGATGAGCCATCCCCAAGCCACCGACGCAGTCGTCATCATTACCATCACCGCCATCATCATCATGCCAGTTCCCGACGTCGCCACCGCTTCTGTCGAGTCAAATGGAAAGAGGTGAACTTCATGGCGGCCATGCTGAACATTGTGGCTGCCGTTCTGGTGTGCACTGCTCTTGCAGAGCCTCGGTGGTGGTCCATCAGTGGAACTCCGTGTATGAACCACGGCCATACTGCCCGATACCTCGGCGTGAAGCAGTTCTTCTACAAAGGCTTCTTTGTTGACCACAGCGGCACTTCCAGTGCAGGACAAAACAGCAAATATTACTATGGATCCTATCAGAATGAGGGTAAACTTGCATGATCTGGAGATTAGTAGGTTACTTCAGGCACTGTTGAGTCATGTTTGTTGGTTGTATTCACAAAAAGTCTGTTATAATTTGTGCTGTGTTGCCAAAATCGTTAGTACATTAGATACAAGATGCTACAAGACAGTTCTTGCATATACTGATATGGTCCCTGAAAATGTGTTATTTAGGTGTCTTCAAATTTTGTTAGGATTTATGTTAGAACTGCTGCCAGGTATATTGTATTGGCTGTAGATAAGTCACTGCTTTATCTCCAGTGTTGTGCTTATGACTCAGTGATTAGAGTTTGCAGCGGTTGCAAGAAGCCAGAACTGGGTTTAATTAATAAGGCTGTAAAAAAGCAAGGCATGGGCCACGGATATCATTTAACACGATGCTGGTAGAATCGAGCATGTCTTAGCTGTGTGATATGGAGTTGTACATAGCGGTACCCACTAACGATTCTGTTTAACCAATGGATGTGTTTCAGTGCTGGAGAACTGTGTAACTCCGCAGACCGTGTATGTCATAAAAGCAATCATCGTACTGTGCTTCGTCGTCATTGCTCTCTGCCTGTTGGCTGTCGTCTTCGATGTCATTGTGTTCTCTAACCACTGCATGAAAGCCATTCGCCGCCATGCCATCTTGTCCGTCCTGGCAGGTTTGTTGCATAGCAAACAGGAAGCTCTTGGACACTTCACACCTGTCGTGATGTCAATAGGGTTTGCAATACTGTAGCACATAAACAGTGCTGTAAAAATTCTTCCTAAATCAGATCGATACCCGGTAATCTTCGATCTGGATTGTTACATGTGTCCGGATTGCCACGGAAATCTCGTCGCTTATTACTGTTCCACACCCTACCACAATACCCCACTTATCCAAAAAAGTTGATCAACACACAAGTCATGTTGTCCTTTTCAGCAGAGTTTACTGGAGTACTGTTTGCACTTTGCTGCAATCTTATGATGAGTGTTTCAGAATAATTGTTGGCCTAAAGGACTTTGGTGTCAGACTAAATCCAGGGGTTTTGTGCAAGATTTTGTATAACAAAGCACAAAAAGTATTGACAGATGTTTGTGCTTGTGGAATGATGCTAGGTTGATTGATTTAAGGCTGCTAAATAAAACAGTCTTCAGAGGATTTTTTCATGCACTTCCAAATTTTTTAAAAAGTAGGCTGAAGTAACGGTCATTTTCAAGTTGCTAGAAAGAACACTGTTGCACTGTGTGGTAACAGTAGGCCCATATGGTCTCGGGTCTCTCTGTAACAGTGCAATTGTTGCCGCTGAGTGTATAATGTGTTTACTTAAGAAGTACTTAATGTACATGCTTGCCTTATCTGTGTGTTACCGGTACCTGTCATTTGTTTGCAGTTTGCATATGCGTCACAATCAACGGCCTGAGTTATCTGGTGACGCAGCAGCTAGCCCAGTTGTACGAGACCCACGAGTCGGTCGACCTCACCAAGCTTGATGTCGAGTTCAGCTATTGCTTCTACATCATAACATCCGCTGGTGTCTTGTGTGTGTTCTCGGTAGCGTTCAGCCTGCTGTGTCGACGTAGTTGCCATGTGACCCGTGCGTGGTGTCCCTCCGTCGATCAAGCCGGCGGCCGCAGACAGCGAGATGAACGACTACTTGATGCCGATTTCAACCAGATGTGTGCTGCGTCAGTCGGCACAGCGACACCGATATCGGCCTTACCTCCTCCATACTCCCCATGATGATGCCGTTTTAACTCAGAGCTGGTGGAAGGGCCCCCGATACCCCCCATCCGGGGGGGCCTCAAGTATGCTCAGGGGCCTCATGCTAGGTGTGAAAATTTTTCTAGTTTTTTTTAGAAATATATTCAAAATATAACATGAATTAACATGTGGAAAGTTTACCCAAAGTGGACAAGTTTATTACTTTTCATTACCGTACAGTAATGTGTTACGTATTGTGGCCTATAGACGTTATTTTTTTGATAAGACAACAAATTGTAGATTTTTTTGCGTTTCAAATTTTTTAAAAGTGGGCAAATTTGCGACTTTCATCGTACGTCCAAAAGCCAAGTGTTTCAGCTTCAGGGGGGTTGCCCCCCTAACCAGGGGCTATCACTGGACCCCGCTGGGGGCTCCACCCCCAGACCCCCTATTATAGGGGCCTCACACTTGTATTTGGAGGGCCTCCAACTCTCTAACGCTGGCGCTGTTTTGACTGCAGAATGATGTAGTTTTTCTTTTTAATGCGTTCCGGCATGTCAGCAATTTGTGTTAACATTTTTCGTTCGATTAGTCAAACACCGTGATTAGGTGTTATTATATCGTTGCTTTGGGTTGGAATTTGCATGCTTTGAGGACCTCCTTGAGAGTTTCTGATGAAAAGTAACACTGTAGTAACTGAACAGTGAACAGTGCTGCTAATTTTTTTATTATTTTTTTTTATCAAACTGGCTGTTTCTGTGGATCTGTTGAGAATAATTTTTATGGCTTGGGTGCATAAAGTACATACATACAATTTCAGCAAAATAAATGTACACGTTTTATTTGTTGGTGTTAACTTGTGGATGAAGTTGTTATGCGATCAATGCAGAGCCGTAGATAAATTAATTATAAGCGACTATGAGTTAAACAGGCCGAAGAAATTCACCATACCTCCTGTAAACAGTATCGACTTCTGTGAGTACATTGGGATATTTTCCAAATTTTTCAGTCATTTTTTGGTCTAAAGGGAACATTAAGGTCGCATCATAGAATGTGATTTGTAAAATGATTATACATATACTTTGACCAAGAAAATGAGGCTACAGCTTTTTTTTATGTAAATAGGTTTTTACTTTTGTGTTCCTGTCTTGTGGTCAAAGCACGTGAGAGGCAGAGAGATTCATATCATCTTAACTGCACTGAATAATTATGTTTTGGCTCAATGACGCTGTAGCTTATAAACCAGTAGCATGGTGCATAACTACATCCTAGTAACAGATGCTCAATGCAATGAAGACTTACAACCAACTGCACGTCTCAACATTTTACAACATAAGAGCCATAATGGTATTGCATTATAAATTATACAATGTGCCACAGCAACCACAAAAGCTGGCTTTCAGTCTTAATACCTATCTAATACACAAAGCTTCAGGCTGCATCCTGGAATGCACCATTTTGCACAGATCGCTGTAGAACAAAGTTATGCACTGTTGCCTTGGACCATTTATTCGCAAGTTATTGGTGTGCTCAATGCATTTCTGAAAATGTGAACTTCATGGAATTTGACAAGTGGGCCACGGAATTTTGCAAAATTTGTTTCTGAAAAATGAGGGCTCTACTAATGGACATCATTAAACTGCTCTTTCATCAGTGTTCTGCACTTGATGGTCAGTGGCGTTGCAGCAGGAGAGGCCTCCCCCCAATATTGGGCTGTCCGAAATCCACTTTTTTCCTCTAAAATGCTAAATTTAGGGCTGCGTAAAACAATTTTGTGGACTGAGCAGATGAAATCTCCTCTGATGGAAAATTGCAACCTGCAGTCTTCTCTACTTCCATAATCCACAATGATGCTGGTATCAATACAGCGAAATGCCAACTTGTGGTAGATCTGCACTAGTTTTGTAGCAATGGTTTTCATGATGACTTCTGAACAATGTCATCAGTTCAAGATAGCGGATCACAAGACACTGACAGCGACATAATACAACCAGTGGTAGACTGCTATTCATCATTCATTACTGTACGCTGTACAGCTTCAGACTCTGACGTTGATCGATTCCAAGCCAAGATTGTTACAGCTGCTGCTACTTTGTTATCGTATTCCTGCAACACATCACAAAAACACTTTACAGAACATCGACTGGCCCACAGCACCGTTTCATCCCGCTTGGTCCAGTTTGGCAGAATTCTACTAAAGTATTTATTGATCCTTTTTTACGTAGGCATAGTTATCCAATAATGAGTATATCAAGACAATGACCTGGCCTCCGGCCAATGCGAATCTGCAGGAATCAAGATAACAACATTATCTATGCAGTGAAAAGAATCTCATTACTACAAACGAGTGTATAAAACCTCAGTCACACACACAGTAATGACAAAATACAGCTAGCAACACCTATCAAATCACAAATCCTAAAAAAGTAACTGATATAATTACCTACCATCACACAGCCAGACATTAACGTGCTGCTAAATAATAATCACCTATCTAAAGCTAACACAGTGTTCACAGCTGGAATACATGGACGATGTGTATACGTACGCTGCGATGCCTTTTCCGCCGCTGAGTACAATGTACGGCTGTTTGTCGGCTCTCTGTTTCTCCTGCAGCAGGTGAACGGTGTTGAGAGGCGTGTCAGTTGAACTCATTGACCGCATCAGCTGTTCACATCAAACATTACAACAACTCATCATTATCAGGAACAACAATAGATGGTGCAGTGCCGTTAGGTTGTAATTTCAGGCAGAGCATGGAGCAATCTTGTCATCACGTGTAGCAGTGACAGACGAGGACTTGGGACCAAGGCCAAAGCCAAAAATAAACACAAGGCCAAAACCAAAGACATGCGAAAGCCGCTTCCACGATGACACATTACCATCAACTGGGGTGACTGACAGGACTGGAACTGGGAACAGAAACGCGGGCAAAACCGAAAGTGGTTTTGCCCTGGTGTTGGAATCCCCCACTGTAACCAGGTGCTTAGAACTAAAAATGCAAAGTGTTAAGCCCCGTATTCCTCCACCTGTTTGGACCTTTTATTTCCCTGTACTTTTGGCCCCAAAATCTAATCAGTTTATCCTTGGTACAACATGTACCAGTGACAAGACTGCATCCATCAACTCAGCCTGGCCATCCAGGCAGGAACAATGAGAACAAGAAATAACCGAGAGAGAGAGAGAGAGACAGACAGACACACCACGTGATATCACTGGACGCACAGTGCAAGCGGGTGTCTCGCTAAAGGCCAGGTAGCTCAAGAAGCACTTTGCTTTTTACAGACTCTATTACAGACTTCTCCGGTAAAGTTGGTATGAAAATACATCCAAAAATTATTCACAAATCACCTGATCCTCTTCGGCTTTCTTTATCCGCTTCTCCAGCTTCTTCTTGCCAGAGCCTTTGCCGTGGAAGCGATGTGAGAGATAGCGGAAAGCTTCCTTGGGAGTCATTGTTCTGCCGGCCTCGTCCACGTATTCCAGCTTCACCTCTGGCTTGTAGCCCTCCTTCTCGCGGAACTCCATCGACCCGCCGGCGATGTAGCGCTCACGCTTACGATTGTGTTTCTCATCGCCTTCTCTGCACCACCAGAAACACTGCTGCATTTCTAGCAGTGCGATTGCAGCTAATATTAACAAACAATTGCCAATAATGAAAAAATTACAAATATGTTAACAATAGCAAATCAGAAGTAAGTAGAGCTGTCAAAGCGTAAACCCACTGCATTAATTTTTTAGCGCATTAATTAACGTGTTATTAATGCACCCAGGCCCAATGAGAGGGAGAACACGGGCGGGTAAGTTAACCCAGGCCACACGACGTTTGGGAGTCTCACCTGTAGAATATTGAAAGTTAGAAACATTTCAAATATATAATGAGCAATAACTGGCGTCATAGCTAGCATAGAAATTTATTAGCCTGTTGTCGGAATAATTATATATTTACAGTAGTGATGGAAAGGCAACTATAGTTTAGTTACTTGAATTCACGCGATTGTCAAATAACTGCAATTTAACGGAATATTGGAACTTTTACTTCACAGAATTTTTAAAATTAATATAAATTTATGTATGCGTGTCAATTTTTTAACGCGCGTTAATTTATTAATGCATTAATTAATGCGTTAACTTGACAGCTCTAGAAATAACACAAAAAACAAAAACTAAAATAAAGCAAAAAGTAAAATGAAGCACAAACTAAAAAAATATTCCTAAAACTGAAATACAAAATAATATAATAAATCAAAACTGAAATCACACGGATTTCCAAGAAGTTCCAGTGTCCATAAAACAACTTAACTATTCACAGAACAGTGAATAAATATCTTTCCTTAAACTAGCTATTGCCAGCTAGGACTAGAAAACAAACAGTTACAGCAAAAACAAAAATTACAAAAATGGAATTTACGACAAGCAGAACAGAGCATTCTGTAAACAGTGTAAGATTGCATAGGAACAAAAACTTTTCAATGTTCTGTGCTGATATGCAACAGACAAAGAACATTTAGCTTTAGACAAGCTTGTAGATGGGGGTTTGACAATCAGTTGAAAATGTGGCCCATATAAATAATTTAAAATGTCTTCATGTACGACTTTCACACTTCAACTACATAAAATGCACTTGCGGGAGGGCTTTGCCCAAGATCTCACTGGGGGAGCTTACAGTGTGTTCACTGCTTCCCAAATCCTCCAGCTAGATTAATGAAGGTCTGAAGATACACGATGTTTCATAAAAAGGTGCCCTTTTTCTTTCTTTCCTGATTCGCTCAAATGACGATCAATTTGCATAAAATTTTTACCAGATGTTGCTGAAGAAATTCTAATTCAAGACATTTCAATAAAATATGGCTGATAGTTGAATATTCTTTGCTAGTCGTGATGTAACGCTGACGTCATAATGTGTCTTGAGTACAAACTTCCCTGTCTCAACTGGTGCTGTCAGTTGCTACCTTGCTTCAATGGTGAACTTTATCTAGTTCACTGATGAAAAATGTTTATCGTATCAGCACTAAGCAACATAGGGGCATGAAATCAGGCATCTCGTGATCCAAAAACTCAACTGTCTTGCAAGCGGCGTGTGCTGGTGCACTGTCTTGCTGGAAAATGGAAAAGTCAAGCTATCCCCACAAGTGCGTGAAAGAGGTCATTTCAGGCGTTTTTGTGACTGCAATGGTAAAACATCAACAGTTTGTCACTAGTAAACCAGATGAAGTTCACCATCAAGGCAGGGCAGCTATTCAGCAACTGACAGCACCGGCTGTGACAAGCAAGTTTGTACTCGTGGCACATTATGACGTCAGCGTCACATAACAACTAGCAAAGAATATTTAACTAACAGTCATATTTTGTCCAAATATTTTGAATCAGAGTTTCTTCAGCTACATCTGGTAAAAGTTTTGTGAAAATTGATCACCATTTGAGTAAATTATGAAAGAAAAAAAGGGTGCCATTTTTTATGAAACACTGTGCAGTGTAGTTGTACTGAGAAGTCTGGCTAGGAACCCGCAAAGTAAAATTAATTTGAGAGCTTAAACCCCTCTGCTTCAGACTGATGTGCATAAGACACAGCGAAAGAACAAACTCGAGTTTCTTGTCTTCGATGGAGTAGTTCTGAGCCTGCAGCTGTGCAGCGGCCGTGCTCATCGTCGCTGCCTTTCGTAACTTCTCCTGGTCCAGATATCCTGCCAATTTCAACACATATACAGGTGGTGATGATAATACACATAATTACAGGACTTCTACTGGTACATCTGCTAAAGTATCACACAATGGCTTGTCCAGGGTTCGTTAGCATCATTGCTTAGTTGTCGATGAGAGTGTTCAACATCACAAACAGGATATGAACGAAATTTCTGAGTTGTTTGGGTCCAAAAAGTATGGATAAGCTTGTCAGGATTTGCACAGAGATGAACCATTGCTCTATTGTCAAAAATTATCACTCTCAGGACTCACAGTGCATTCTGAAATAGCAATACTTAAGTATTATTCACTAAATGGCAGTACTATGACTAGACAGACATCACAGTGGAGGGTAAACATTTATGCTCTCTGTGCATTCTGAGTTTAGTTAGGCCCAAATTCCATTACACCGACTTTCATCAAAACTTCCCCGTGGGGATAGTCAAGGACACAAATCACGAAAGTCCATGACACCAATCATGAAAGTTGATGACGTGATTTGTGCTATGGACTTTCGTGATTTGTGCCCACAACAAAGTCTGCGACTAACGAAATTTGGGCTTTAAACTATCATCACCATGAAAAGGTTCAATATGGCCGCCGCCTCATAATAATACAACCAACCACCCAGGTCAACTCAGCCTCCTATCCCTTCAAGCTGTGTAAATCAAGTACTGGCCTGCATAAGGTGTATCAGGTGGCAGGTAACACTGTGGGATCCCATATGATGGGTTCCAATATAGAACGATATACACCCTTTAACCACAGAAATAAAACATTATTTCTAGGACCACGTCATTAAAGTTTCTAATAATTAAGTCATCATCACATCCTTTCTCGTAATGCACCTATATAAAGATAAAATCAAGCCACTATGTAGTATAAAAATCTAAATATCCCAAAACAGTTAATAAAGCAGAGAACAGTAAAAGATAAAGTGCCCGTAGAAAAGAGTGTCAAATACCTTTTTTGGTTGCCAGCTGGAGAGCGCCTGCCAGGCCGTGGTTGAGTACCGGCTCCTCATCCAGCACAGACTTCTCCGGGAGAGCGGTGATATCAACCGGTCGGCTGTCAATCTGAACCGACTGCCAGGTGCCCCCAGCTACCATGTCATCATCATCATCATGAATGTCTCGGCCATCCTGCCCATCACGGTCGTAGTCCTATAGCGGAAGTAACACCACCTTAGCAGCTTAGCGAAACCAGCATCCCAACAAAAAAAAACAAGGATTACAGCAAAAAAGGCTTAACATGGCCCAATAATACACACAACCACCCACGTCAACTCAGCCTTTAATCCCTTCAGACTACGTAAATCGAGTACCGGACTGCCTGGCTGGCGTTAAGGTGGGACGCATTCCTCGGTCTCAGTGTGATCCTATATAAAAAAAGTATGAGCAATGCTCTGTTATGGGTTCCCACACAAGAGCTTAAACATTAACCGTGTAAATAAAAAATACTAGTTCTAGAACAGGATCAGTAAATTTTCAAATAACTAAGTCAGAGAATGACAGCATCATCATCATCACGGTCGTAGTCCTACAGCGGCAATAAAACCTTACCTTAGCAGCTTAGTTTAACCGGCATAGAAGACAAGAAGCCTGAGTTTGTCATTTATTTTTTCATTCTGTCCTTGCACAAATTGAAAATGTTTTAGCTCTAGTTTAGCTTTTATACAGTTCAATGGATGCTAAATATAGTAGTTTTATGCAGTTTTATTCTTATTATAAGACTCAATGCATTGACGCTAAGCTGGTCTGTCTGTTGCTGCCTTACCTTAACTTAGAGTTCAACCCAAATCCTGCTCATCACAATTTAAGTAGTGAAACTACATGGTGTTTCATAAAAAAACAACCTCTTTTTCTTTCTTTCATAATTTACTCAAATGATAATCAATTTACGTGAAATTTTTTCTAGTTGTAGCTGAAGAAATACTAATTCAAAATATTTCAACAAAATATGGGAGTTGATTAAATATTCTCTGCTAGTCGTGATGTAATGCTGACGTCATAATGTGTCACGAGTACAAGCTTACTAGTTTTAACTGGTGCTGTCAGTTGCTACCCTGCTCCGATGCTGAAAAAACTGGTTCATTGTTGACAAATTCTTGAAGTTTTACAGTTAAAGCCACAAAAAATGTGCAAAGCAATCGCATTTACGTGTCTGTGGGTATAGTTGGACTTTCACATGTTCTAGCAAGACATTGGACTAGCACACCAAGCTTGCAAGAAAGTTGAGTTTTTCGATCGCAAGAAGCCTGATTTCATGTCCCCATGTTGCTTAGTGCTGACACGATGAAAATTTTTCATCCGCAAACCAGATTAAGTTTACCATCAAAGCAGGGTAGCAACTGACAGCACTAGCTGAGACTAGCAAGCTTGTACCCGTGACCCATTATGATGTCAGCATTACGTCACGATTAGTAAAGAATATTTAATCAACTGCCATATTTTAAAATATTTTGAATTAGTATTTCTTCAGCTACACTTAGTAAAAATTTCATGTAAATTAATCATCATTTGAGTAAATTATTAAAGGAAGAAAAAAGGGTTGTTTTTTATAAAACACCGTGTACAGTAACAATATTCAATTCTTTTGTTAAACCAGCTTACGTAATCAAAAAAGAACACCATAACATCCAGGGTTAAAAATTTTTTCAAAAGCCCAACC
>Ga0209671_1007412_pt1 | contig 11386 bp, 6 predicted proteins | sample WorMetHERISLAND2_2_FD_187401 | JGI IMG/M metagenome (GOLD analysis project Ga0209671, IMG submission 187401) | Marine gutless worms symbiont microbial communities from Max Planck institute for Marine Microbiology, Germany - Olavius geniculatus... | ecosystem: Host-associated > Annelida >...
GCGGTTGGTTACATCCCGAGATGGTTTACCTGCCCACAGGCAGTCACCCATCGCAGTATTAACCGGGCCCGGCGTACAGTAACTTCGCTGATCGGATCAGACGCGTTACCACTACACCACGCCTACCACGTAGGCGTAGTAGTAATAACGATTTGTTCCAATTTCCAAAGTCATCATTTGGCGGCACTGCTGCCAGTAACAGTGCACATTTTAATTGACCACACTGTCTATGAGGGACTGAGGCCCTGATCTACATGTAATATCACAGGCCTATATTACTTGAGACCGTGACAAATATGACATCAAACATTCTGTCAAACAGCTTTAGCAGGGAGCCCAGGGAGGATCCACAAGTTGGATGGGTGCTTTGCCTGAAACTGAAACATCATGCCAGTTCATGCCATTTGAGTATTTTTAACCCCGTCTTCAACAGAGCCTAAAACGTTGACTCTTTTTTGAAGAAAACGACCGGCTGAGATGCTTGCCGTGATGTCGTCACATTTAATGGCTTTAATCGAAAAGTTGTAGATTAAATTCTTTGTTAATTTTCAATTTTTAACGATTAGTCGTGTGATTGATCGTTTAATTCCGCAACTCTAGTTTTCTTACTTATTTACTGACGGCATTAGCTAGCCAGTGCTTGAGAGCAGCAGGCTGGCGTGACGGCGTGGACGGTGGATTAACCTGTGATGAGGACAGTGACGTGAGAGACGACACGCTGCTAGTACTGGAGTCATGATGTAGCAGTTCAGCCAGGCGCAGTAGTCTGCACTGATAACTCGAGATCTCAGCCTCCAGTTTAGTCTGGCGCCAGCGCTCATACTCAATCAGTGACAGCAACTCGTCCGGCGACCTGACATCGCCAACAAACACAGCCAATACAATACAATACAGTTAAGAGTGAAAAATACTATTGGCGTCGCAATCGCTTAACGGTCAATAGTGGAAAACCGGAGGAAAACAGATGAGTCTTAAAATTGTTTGCAAACACTGCGAAGACGCCACTTCTGATGGCAGACTGTTCCACGTTCTTGCTGCAGCAACGGGGAACTGTCGGTCGCCGATCGTGGACAGCCGTGTCGGTGGTAGAGCCAGTGCTGAGGTCGATGACGAGCGCAGGCGTTGTCGACCAGGAAGTCCAGCGACAGTCTGTAGAGCGTCAGCCTGGAAGGCTGGCGCAAGTCCATGGGAGTACACACTGGAATACACGCTAGGGCAAAGTAACGACGAACGAACGCGGGGGTAGGCTACTGCGCTCCCACATCTCCCACTCTCGGTCTGTTAGTTACCCCGCCTGAATTCGAAGGTTAAGGAAAATCAGTAAAATTGGTGCCTGTCCACCAGATGTCGGATTTTACGGATAAAATGCACAAAATTTCGATCTCCGCTAGAGAGGGGGCTACTTCTAAAGTTCTAAGGCGAGGGGAAGACAACCAAAAAGAGAATGGATGAGACAAGGGAGGTTGAAGGAAGGAGGGAAAACGAAGAAGGTAAGTAGAGTTCGCTCGTTTCTCCAATATCTTTCTCTGACCACTGGACAGAGCAAACAAACTAGGAACGGTTCTACTTTACACAAGCTTAGTCCATTGCAGTTAAGGCACGTAGAGAACGAACAAAATGAATCGAACTGAACTGAATTGACACGGTTTAGTTTTTGATGAACTGACCAATGGGCAAGTAAGTAGGGCTAGCCCACTGGTCATTGGTTGACGCGTACGTGCGTAGTCACGCAGGCCACCGACGTCTGCTGTAATGAATGCATTACTGCTTGCGCGTTGGTCAGTTCCTAAAAACTAAACCATGTCAGTTCAGTTCAGTTACGTCGCTCTGTAGCCTACGCGCCTTTCATTAGTTAACTAGAAGGCGCCCGTGAGAGTGCATATCTCCGCCAAGTGAAGTAATTTAAACATTACTGCTACTAGTACTACTACGCAATGATCACGGATATATCTCTTGTACAATCCCAGTTATAGCCAATTTTGTCACAAATTTCGTTGCCATGGTAACAGGGATCGTTCAAGAGTAATTACAAGGAAAGGGAGAGAGAGAAAAGGAAGGCCGCTTCGCGACAGGAGAAAGGGAAGTGGAAGTAATATCAGTATGCCAGCGTTGCTGCTTGCGCTGTGGAATGACGTCATTGCTATTATGACGTCATGCAATGACGTCATGCAGGCGCCGCTGCATTATGGGTCATCATGTGCACGGACAGACAGAATCCCACGATTACTTTTTACCTCCACCAATGTTCACTACGTTCGCCTTGGCGGACGGTTGTATCCGTCTCACCTAATGTTGGCGGTGCCGGTGGCGGCAGCGGTGGTTTGCGTCGGTTTGACAATCGTCGGCGGACTGTGAACGGTCACGACGGGACGCTTCTCGCCGAAGTCCTGGTCTCCCAGTCTTTCCAGCGTCGGACTGGGTTCCGGTTTACCCCCGAACTGTTTGTAGTTGTTCCGCGCGACCCGTACAGACCATCGCAGTTCACCGACCTTACGACCCGCCTTCGCTGACAATCGCATAGCCATACGCCTAAAGGTTAAAGGTGGATTGCTCTCAATGACAACCCATTTCAGAGCTACGTAGCGTCACCTGCCATGCTGGATCGCAGAGTGTTGCCTGCCACCCGACACAGGTGAAAGCGCCCCGCCTGTGTGGCAATCCCAGCCGTGCGGGCCGGTACTCGAGTTACCTATCCCGGAGGGATGGAAGGCTGAGTTGACCTTGAAGTAGTGGTTGGTTTTAGCTTATATACCGAAATGATTTATCCGTGCACAAACAGCCATCCATGACTGGTCGTAAGTCGAACGTTGTAACCGTTACGCCGCCTAAGCTACCTACGTGTTCATTTACTAAAAACTTGACAAAGCAACGTACACGACAGATCGAATTGTTGAAAAAAAAGAAAAGAAAACAAAACAAAACATTATCACAGAAAAGCTAAAGCACGTTATAAAAACAAAACAACACTACAGCAACTATAATTTTTGTCTAACTATTTATGAGCTTACTGCTTGGCGTACTTCTTAAGCTACAGCGTGAGTCAAAAAAGTAACATATACAAAGTTTAAAACGTCATCTACTTTCAGAATTATTTCACTTAAAAACTAGACGGAAAAAGCTCTCAGCAAACTTATCACTAAAAAATCCCACCATCAAAGGAGGGTTGGATGCCTAAATTTTAGCTTGTCAAAAATTAAAAAAAATTTTTCAAAGATACAAAATTTTGAGCTTAAATTCCCCCGACCATTTTGAGTGAAGCAAAATTTGAAATTTGATCACCAATAATCTCCTCCGTCGGCAATTTGCAGATGTCTGTCGGAAAATAACAACTCCCTATTCTCCCTCCCAAAATTTTAAGTTTTAGGAAAATCTTTAGGTAGATACATAACAATAATAGACAATAGAAAATTAAAAGAACAGAAGAAGAAACATATACAATAATAGGCCCTACAAAGTTCATCGGACGAATTTAAAATGTATGTAGGGGGCCTACCTATTTTGCCTTGTTTGCGGCGGCTGGCTGCTTCACTGTCCTTAGTGTCCTCCCCTCCCTCTTCCGACTCTTCTTCCGAGCCATCTTGTTTCTTCTGGCGCCGACGTCGACGACGACGACGTCTAGCGGCTGGTGACCGAGGACCACCTGCAGTGGATGATTCTCTGTCTACGTCACTGCTGACGTCATCGTCTGCCTCATTATCATCATCATCATCATCATCGCTTTCTGACGAATCTTCATCGTATTCATCGTCGTCGTCGTCGTCTTCGCCTTTTTCTTCGTGTTTTTTCTTCTTTTTTCTCTCCTTCAATCCGGGCTCCGCGTCCACTACGTTGTCGTGCAGCAGAGTGTGAATTTCTACAACAAGACGGACTATAACTACACCGAAAGCACTCTCGAAGTTCAAACCCTAAGACAGGGTTTGAGTTGTAGATAAATAATTGGAGGGCTGAATTTTTTCGGCAGTTAAGAGTCCGTTCAAAATAGTGATGTAAATGCGTGTTGCGGGAAGGCATTTGTAATTTAAGGCTTTAGTCAACTATGCAAAATAACAACAACCGTTAAAAGTAGCCCTATCATAATTATTTCTCAAACACCAGAAATTATACCATTCTATCCTGCTTCCAGATTCTTTTTTTTCAGCCCATAACGTCTCGCAGTTGACGGCGGCTGATGCTTTGCCAACACCACAGACCCCACAGCTTATCATTGTGCACCCCAGTTCCTTGGCTGATTTAGGGAAAACCCACGCGAAAGACAGAAACACGGAAATAAAAAAAAGAGAAAAAGACAGAAAAGGGGAAAGAGATGAGGAGATGATGCAAGGGTCAGAAAAAATAAACGGCCCTAATGCTGACGCCCTCATTTGCTGATTTTGCTGCAGGATGGTGATTTTTTAACGTTTTTTTTCTAATCCAGGAGCAACTTGCCATTCGCGGGTTGCCCCAGGTTTCAACAAGAAACCCCACCTCTCGCTAGGAAAGACGTTCACTACAGCCTATACAGTTTCTGTCGCAGTACTGACTTCAAGGTCATCCAAGGTCGATGATTTTCATCTCATGTAAAAAAGCATATGTGACTTCCTATATATTAGTGATGAATATTAACCTTGAACCTTGACCCTATCTTTTACCGTTTAGCCACAATAGCGCGCATTGACCTTCACGGTGTCTTAAGGTCAATGATTTTCATGTTATTTGAAAGCCAATGTGCGACTTTCTGTTAATGATCAATAGCAACCTGGGCCCTATCTCGCACCGTTTAGCCACAATACATCCGCGAAGAACAGACGGACAAACGACAGACAGACAGATGACAATCATACTATAAAACCTTGCATAAAATTGTAGTCTGCTGAATGCTGACGTACCGATGTTCGGCGAAAGAATCCTGATGGCGGCGAGCTGTCTGAAGCGAATGGCGACATCGCGAGCTGTCTCATCTGCACTGTCCGTCAGTGACGCATCTGCTCCGTTTGACAACAGGAACCGAATCACATCCAGATGACCCTGACCGGCCGCTATATCACGCACACGCACACACACCATCGATCACTCATAGCTGATGTTCGATTGATTTCAGCATAGTATAAAGGGTTAGCGGCTCTTTATCGAAAACCCATCGCACAGGTACGGAGCGTCACCTGCCATATGGGGTCATGCACTGCCAACAGATACAGGTAAACACCCACGCCTAAACCCAGCCAAGCAGGCCAGTACTCGTTTCCGGGGTAGGTGAAGCGAGTACTGGCCTGCTTGGCTGGGTTTAGGCGTGGGTGTTTACCTGTATCTGTTGGCAGTGCATGACCCCATATGGCAGGTGACGCTCCGTCCTGTTTCTTCTGGCGCCGACGTCGACGACGACGACGTCTAGCGGCTGGTGACCGAGGACCACCTGCAGTGGATCACCTACCCCGGAAGGACGGAAGGCTGAGTTGACCACACGCATCCAAGCAGTAACAACTTGACAGTGACATGGACAAGTGATTACTACTTGGATGGGTGACTCTCTGCAGACGGGTAAACTATCTCATATATTTCAGTATAGCATACACTATACAAATCCAAAAAAATGCACATTCGAAACATCCCCACAGTGTTATTACTTCAAGTTTGCATGCGTAGAAGGAGAAACATAATAAACGACTTTGTGTAGTCTATATCAGAACTGCAGAAATCGACTTCAATGAAACGATTAACGGCTGAAAATTTCTAAAGATCATGTCTGACAAAATTTAAATCGTATAATTTTCGACTAAAGTCACGTCATTAAGAAAACGTTATAAAGAAGACACAATGACAAGAATTTAATAAGTAATAATTAATAACTTTTTCTGGAAACAGTGATTAGATAAGACAAACACATAAACTCTGATAATAAACTATTGCTGTATCAGTGAATCTGCATACAACAGCCGTTAGCTGAATAAGATATAAAAGTTCATAAAAAGATGCATTTTTCTTGCCCAATAATCGCTGTAGTTTCGATCGAAATAAACGATTAGGCCTAATTAGTTAGTATTTATTTACTACTAAAATGCTTCCTAATCGTTACGAGTTGCTCTATAGACTATAGACCTATACCTTTGTGTAGTAGGGTTGATCCGAGCTGATCGCGGTGATCTAGCGAGAGTAGTCCTGTCTCCAGCAATGTCTGTAGCTGCGGTAGGTTGCCCGTGTAGGCGGCACGATGGGACAAGCACGTCATGCTGTCACACTGTCCATCATCGTCATCTCACACAGCAAACCACAAACTCACACCGTGTCACGCACGATAGCAGTCTAAAGACGCGTACACGGCGACGTAACTGAACTGAACTGACACGGCTTATACCCCGTTTACACGTTGAAGCAAACATGAAGCAAACGTATTCAATATACACGTGCATGACGTATGCTCTAAGTATGCTTCATATTTGCTTCATCGTGTAAACGGGGTATTAGTTTTTGACGAATTGACCAATGGGCAAGCAGGGCGAGCCCACTAATCATTGGTTGGCGCGAGTACGTGAGCGTAGTCACGTAGACCACCGACGCCGTTAGACGGTGTCTTCTACTGTAACGAATTACTGCTTGCTCATTGGTCAGTTCGTCAAAAACTAAACCACGCCAGTTCAGTTCAGTTCGGTTACGTCGCTCTGTAAGCGCCTTAAAGTGGGGTTTCAAACCAACGCAATGTATATACGCAACGTACGTAAGTAACAAACGCAGCGAACGCAAGGAAAGTACGCGTATAGGCCTACGATGCGTGCGCTGTGTTGATCGAAAACTCCGCTGAAGCCTATCCCCTCCAATCTTTAGGCCTATACCTAAAAAACACTGCGACATTGGAGGGACACTCCAGTTACCTCAAGTCGTTATAGATTAGTTGTAGAAACAAACATGATGTAGGCATACACTATGACAGATGTACATCATTTTCACACGTCTTGGTTAACGCGTATTATCGGCTTAATACGGTGTTTACACGATCCAGCAAACGTCCAGCATTAGCACGTGTATTTTGAATACATTTGCTGGAAGTTTGCTGAACGTTTGCTGGATCGTGTAAACACTCCATAACCCAATCAAGCGACTGTAATAGGCCTAAATGTGGCCCGCTGGTGCTACAACATTCAAAATAATCTAGGAATAGAGATTCTGCAGACATGTCTTAATGACACGGCTGTGGTTTTACGAGTTAAGACGATATCACTAAATCGTCCATTTACAACAGCCCAGTGACTGATTGTTTCTGGATGTAGCCTAAACTCCACTACTTCAACAAGCTGCATAATTAGCGTCTTGACAACGACGTGTTAAAATATTGCGGACTTGTGGGCTTTAAACTTTTTGCGAACATGTTTTAGGCTAATTATCTGCTGTGGATTTGTTGTATAGACTTTCACTTAATTCACTTACAGCTTGCTATAAGGGCGGGCCTACAGCATGTTGTACAACGAACCAGAAAAAGACCGAAGCACAGATTAAGAATTCAAATTTTAGGAACGTTAGAACTTTCTTTAAATTCACAACTTTAACGAATTTCGAAAACTCTGGTTACTAGGAATGTGTAAAACAAATTCGGCAACTTATGATTTTAAAATAATCCGTTGAATTCGCGGTTTTATTGCGAATTCGTAAACGGCTAAGTCACGAGAGTTCTCAATCTGTGGATCGAAGTGTCATCGTTCAGATACCGTCACTGTTAGAAGACGCTGTTATCTGTGTGAGCAATTGGTCGATCATCTTGACAGTGTCCTGCTTGTAGAAGCGCTGAGCCAGCGTGCGCGGCGTCTCACCCAGGTTGTTCCTGACGTCCAGAATCGGGTGAGTTTTGACGTCAATTCGACCACACTGTGGACTGGGGCCCTGACTCTGTGGTCTGTCTTTCACCAGTTGTTCCACGAGGTAGCGCAGACACTCCGACCGACCCTCCATTGCCGCCAAGTGCACTGCACACCAGTTACGCCAAGCCATTAGGTGAAGGGAAAGGTAAAGGTATCCCATACTCAATATTGAGCGTATGGGCCGGAGCTGATCCCGGTCTCTAGGCAGTCAGCCTAGATAGTCATAAACCCGGTAGTATAGGCTTGCCAGTACTTTCCACCAGCCCCGCGGTTACCTTTTCAGCCAGAGAGCGTCACCGCCATTTGACGAGTACCCTGATTCTTTCTGAGACTTTGGCGCTTTATAAATTATTTACTTACTTACTTACTTACAAATTATACTGTTTAGTGAACAGAGGCACATGTGTGTGAACAACTTGCCCAAGGTTGTTACCTGACAGTGCTCCGGGCCCCCAGTCGATCCGGGGACCTTTCGGTCACCAGTTCAGCCCGTTATCGTTACATCACCAAACCACACCCCCAAGCCATTGGAGGCCTAAAAAATTCTGTTCTTCCGGTTGCAGCCGGTGAAAAAGTAGGGGGGACGAACGGATGATTAACGGTGGAGAATTGTAAAGATACGGCAGCATTACAGACTGGACGCAAACAGCAATATTATGAGAGTCCAGTAAAACTTTAGAAAAGCAGCATTTTTCTCGGGGATGGGCACAAAGCACAAAAAATGTTTTACCCCTTAGGGTGCTGTCGAAGACCAGTTTAAGAAAAGCGAGGTCCCAGCGCCTAGACTGTGGACAGCCTTGAACTACCGATTGTGAATTCGATTTTACGAATTATAAAAAAATTAGGAAAAACGAATTTCTGGGTAGTTTAAAAGTTTTGGTTACTATGCATGTGATGTGCAAAACAGTAATGAATTTTCAGAATTGGGTTGAATTCGTTAAGATTTTTTACTTATTTCAAAATGGTACGCTGTAGTGACGAATTCTTAATTCACGGTAAAGGCCCTTGGACAGCCTCAGACAGTAGGCCCTACAGAATACGAAAACAAGCTTACCTGACAAAAAAGTTTGAATAATCCATGCACGTTAGTCAATGGTCTATTTCTGGTCATTTATATTTTTTACTTAGTTTCTTTGTCCAGATCAGCCCCGCCTCCAATGGATTGCCCAAAAGCGCCGCCCCCGGCGGGATAGGTAAAGGCAGGGTTAGATATATCTTTCTTCACACCTTAAACGCTTAACAACCTCTGCATAGTTTTTTCAGCATGTCAAACTTAAGGATAGGATAATACGATTGAATTTTGATGCGCAGTTTATAGCGGCGTAGCCAGAATCTAAATGCTGGGAAGAGGCACTTAAGGGTCAAGTATGGGGAGAAGTTTCAAGTGGCTTAATTAATGACATAGCTAGCAGCCTGAGATCGAAAATAACTTTTAAAAAATACTAACGAAAACCAAAAAAATGTGAAAAAACTTAAATGAGAAGAAAAACATCGCGCGCGCTACGAATGCTGATGCGCAGACCTGGCGTATTTCCGTCGTAGTCAACGGAGTCTAAGGTCGCATGATGTTTAGCCAGCAGCTGTAGACAATCAAGTCTACCGCAGAATGACGCTACGTGCGCCAGCGTCCAGCCGTCCAAGCCGTTTACACAGTTCACATCCTGAAACATGAACAGCAGCTAAATAGAAGCCGCTGAATACAAGGGTGTTTAACAACCAGCAGAAAGCAAGAATTAGTTAGGCCGATTGTCTTGCAACGTTCAAACGTCGATTTGTTAGCATCAGCCAAAGCCAACAAGCTGCTTTCATCGATCAATCAAGATTCAGAAAAAAATGCATTTTGCTATTTTGACCTCGAGACCGAACTGGAATGGGATTTTACATATTTTCCAATAATTTTTCATAATAGCTGCATTTATATAATTTCATAAATCATAATCCGGGACAACAAATTTTGGCGCAATAAAGCGACAGTTAGGACCAAACTCCATTCGCTTTAACTTGTTGTGAGTTTGTTGTAGGCTAACTACAAATCCACAACTACGGCAAATCCACATGGCAAGTTGTACGACGCAAGTTCATATCTAATCAAAACTTGAACAAATCGACAGCATCCCAACTTGTCAAGATGTCGTATGTGTACAGCTTGTTGCATGACATGTTGCCCAACAAATCTAAAGCTGATAGCACATTGGCCAGTTTCTGGCGCCAGAAACTGGCCAGTGTGTCATCACCATTAGTAGTAGAGTTTGGTTGAAAAAGTTTTTAAAAAGTCCAACGTGGCAAGTTTTACTGGTTTGTTTTGGTTTTTTAAAAAACCCAACATAAACCTTAGGTGAAAAGTTTTTTGTTTGCATCTGAAGTTTTACTTGCTCCCTTAATTCGAGCTTTACTTGGAACAAGAAAACTGGACTCAGTTTGGGTGTTTTTTGGGGGATTGGTTTTTAGCGGGCTCTTTTCAGTGTGTTTACCCAATAGAACACTCTGGGTTATGGGGGTATCGGCCCGAGTGTCTCAACGCTGGTCTTACTTACCGCGCCGGCATTGAGGAGCGTTCTCAGAGTGATGGCATGCCCGTGAGAGATAGCCAGGTGTGTTGGACTGTATCCACGTGCATCCCGTGTGTCTAGCTTTGCCCCGTGCTCTATCAATACCTGCATCACATGAACGATCGTACGTGCATCGATTCGCCTGCGGGCAATTTACAGGGCGCGACAAAAAAGTGGACCCCTAAAGTTTTTTGACGTTATCTCAGCAACCGTTTGGAGTTTTTACATGAAATTCTATAGATTTATGTACTGAAGCCTTCTACATCTAACTGTCAAGTAAAATGTGATTCTGTTGAAAAACGACGAAGTTACAAACTTTTTAACATGACCGCCTACCAATTTTTCAGCATTCAAAAATGTTCCGGCTACAACACCAATTTAATAACATCGTTGAAACAACACAGATAAATAATGATCAGACGCCAAAATTCCACTGTCACTGTGAATGTTCAGCTCCAAGTTACAACATCAGCCTCCAGTCGCCTTATTTGAGAGATCTTTTACAGCCTTGTCGATCGTTCCCTGTGGCAGGTTGCCCCAGATAACCTAAAGCGCTTCTTCGAGTTTGGCGCTTGTTTTTGGCTTTGATTTAAGCTCGTGGTAAGCCTCCAATATTGCACTCCACATGTGTTTATATTCAGCGAATTTAAAGGCCATTGGTCATTTGTGATGATATCTGGACAGCTGGCCCGTAGCCAGTTCTGTGCGCTGCGCGGCATTGCGCGCTGTGTGTGCTGACGCGCCGTCCTGCTGGAAGATGAATCCGGTGAGCAGCCGGCGATTGCTTTAAAGGAACGATAATTTAGTGATAATTTATAAACAATATAAATTACTGTTTATCAAAACGTCACTGTGACGTCATCGGCAGTAACGTGTAACCAGTTTTTAACAAGAAATTTGAGAAAAGCTCACGAGACGCGCGAAAGCCTATAGCATTTCCAGTTCAGTAGTTATAGTTTCTAAAATTGCATATCACTTGGACTCGGCCCATCGGGACCCTAATACACATCGGCC
>Ga0209671_1007416_pt1 | contig 11384 bp, 7 predicted proteins | sample WorMetHERISLAND2_2_FD_187401 | JGI IMG/M metagenome (GOLD analysis project Ga0209671, IMG submission 187401) | Marine gutless worms symbiont microbial communities from Max Planck institute for Marine Microbiology, Germany - Olavius geniculatus... | ecosystem: Host-associated > Annelida >...
ACTATCCGATTTTGAATATCTTCATCCGTTTCGGAGATATTCGCCGCCGAACTTCGAAGTTGTCCGAAATCGGGCCAAATTTTGCATGTTTTTCGCCCCTGAAATTTTTTTGGGGTGTGCCCCTCAAAATTTTGGACCAGCATTATAAAATAGGGCCTATTACTGACCATCGTGCAAAATTTCACGCCGGTCAGCCCACGCATCTCAGAGATCTCGCGCTCGGAGAAAAAATAAAAAAAAACATCTGGGCTAAAACATAAGTCCTTCCGAAAACTATCGTTTTCAGGCGGACTAATAAACATAATATGACGTAACAATGACGTCACAAGACACTACTGTGAATAAGTAAGTAAGTTTAGCTATTTTATGCTACCAAATTGATATCTTTATGTGTTACCGGTTCTCAGAGACCACTGTAGCTTTGACAGTGTTTGTTTCACTAGGTAATGTGGTCACACAATACAGGTGCGGTGGGTGGAAGAACTCCACGTTTACGTGCCATAAATTTCTGCTTGTAACAGTGAAAGAATGGTTAAAATCAGTGCTGAATTACCGAAGTTATCCCAAAAATAAAACTGGGTATCCGTTTTTTTGGACCACCCTGTACTCTCAGTCTATCAACACATGGAATTTAAACTGTAGATCAGTAAGCCAATCAATCAATCAGTCAATTAATCAAAAAATTTTGTACAGCACATCCTGAACATCCCTGAATGACAGCACTTAACAATATTAAAAACACTGGTCCCAGAAGTATAACAAAATGAACAAATCCTAGGATAAAATCTAAAGTCCACAGGTAAGGCCCAACCAAATTCACGATTACACAGACGTCACATGATCTGTGCAGTTGGCAGGTTTCCGTGTAATTGAAAATTTCCGTAAAATTGCATACAATCCAAAGATTTTGGTATTTTTCCTCTATTTTTGGGCAATTTCTTTATGTTTACTTCGCAAGTTTTCAGGCATTACACATGACTGATAGTGATGATTAATAATTTGAACGTAAGACCAATCAGTAATAATGATGGTAGCAAGTAAGTTGGCCGTTAAATCTGCTTTACAATAATATGATGTGCATATATCATCATTTTTGCCTTCGATATTTCATTATAGGCACGCGTTTCAAAGAAAATTACAACAATTTTAGGCCATTTTTACCATCCGTGTAATTTCCGTGTAATTTGCATTTTTTCTCAGTGAATTTGGTTGGGCCCTATCTATAGGCAATGCACTGGAATCTAAACTTAAACAGTAGAATTTGTAGATGTTACAAAACATCGACATTGTGATATGGTGTACCAAGTGATAACTTTGGCGTACAACACTGGAGCAGCATGCAGGCTACATTGCTTAGCTACATAACATTAATAGTCTAAAATGGAGAACATAACAACTGTATTAATGAGGCATCAATAAAAGTTGCGAGTTAAAAAGTGAGTCCCCAGCTGCTGATGACAGTTCAATAGTGTGGCAACATCACAAACAGCTGATGGCAGACTGTTCAAGCCCATGCTGTGGCAAGCAGAACAAGAAATCTGAGCTCAAGAGACACGCAAGAGCCTATGGCAGTTCCTGTTTGCAGGTAATCTTGGTCTATTTCCATCAATTTTGTCGCAATTCACTCTTTTGCAGCCAAAAATTGCCAAAAAAAATCAGTTAAAATTAATATTTTGCGGGGTTATAGGTCATTCAAGGTCTTTCAAATTCATCGATGTTGATATGACTAAAAAGCTCGTCACTGGTGCTTGTTGTGATCAACAGCACGCTCATGTCTATGTGCAACCGTTTTCACGAAAGATTGGCCAACAATGGTAAAATAATGACTTTTGCAGGGGTACCACTCTTTGATGCCCTCGTGTGCAGGTTTCCTTGAACCTAGAAAATCAAGACTTAGATGGTCAAAATTTACGTTCAATGCTGAAAATTTCATACGCAGCTTGTCCTTGTCCATCTCAACTGACTTTGACACAATTCACTCTTGAGATGTGTCTCGCAGCCCGAAATTTAAAAAAATCCCTAAAAACCCCTATTTTGGCGTTCAAGGTCATCCAAGGTCATTGATTTTGGTGTCAATCGAATGCCAGTGTACGACTCCCTATTGGTGATTAACAGTAACCTAGGCCCTATCTCACACCATTTCTGAGATGACTTATTGGCCGAAAGTCGCAAATTTTCCCTACCCCCATCTCATTCATCGCCCCTGCTCAAGATGACCCCTTTCAAATGTATCGAAAAGCTTTACAGGTCCTGAAACTAGAGTCTTCCAGGCAACCAAGGGTTAAGATTTGGTGATCTTATCTCGCACCATTTTTGACTGATCCACCTATGTGATGAACAGACGGGCGGACGAACAGACAGAATTGCGATGGCTAAGATGCGCTAAAGCAGTAGCTGCTTACGCACATGAAAAAAATAAATAAAAACTGACATGCAATATAAACAGCAGCACCATACCGTGCAGCAGTGGCAAGCACCGAGGTAGTGCTGACAAGATGCGGTCGAAATGAGACTTCTTCATCGACAGCGTTTATGCTCGACAAAGTGCCATTCAAATTCTTCACAGGAGATGAAGCAGACTTCTTGGAATATTGCCCAAAAATGTCTGTTCTTGTTCCAGACAGGTAAGTGGTAACACAGCGATGAGCCTGGCTCGAGGACATAATGGCATCGGTCAAAGGAAATGTGTTGCTCGTTGTAGCAGTGGCTGGTGGAGACTGAACCACCTCTGGTGAAGTGTTGGCATTCTTTCTTCTCCTGGGATTTGGTTGAACACGAACGACACCAGATCTAGATCTAGCCGACTTCATGGTACGAGGCTGTTGATGAAAACATGGACCTTCTCTCGAAGTTGCGTGGCCATCCATCTGTCCACCAAGAGTCTGCACCGAAGACGTTACAGCAGATTTGCTTCTTCTACAGCTGCCGTGAGGTTTCACAAGTCTGCTCGTATCCGGAATGTGAAGCGTGGAAGCCTCATCCTCGGCGATGGTGGCACTGTTCTGCTGCATCGACTGTACAATTATCTCATTCTCCTCTGTCTGCTTGGCGCACTCGCGAAATATCTCCAGCAGCCGGTCGCACTGCTGACACAACTCCACTTTCAGTTGTTCAACCTCATTGACCATGGTTCTGACAGAATCATTCGGCCTGTTAATCGACGTCTGTGCAACACCAACAGACTGTTCCACAGACGTTGCAAACTGGCCATTTAACGTCGACAACTTTGCAGCGAGGTCGGTGACTTGCGCCACGATGCAAGAACACTCGGTAAACTTGCGCAGGTATACTTGTGCAGCGTCAGACATCTCTCTCATAGCACAATTCCTTGACAGCACTTTGCGACCTAACCGCAACAAAAATCAAAATACCAACTGCGCATGTGCTTTGTGCTAGAGAGAATAAGCCAGATATCAGCATAAAATCGGCATCGTTTCATAAATTCAAAATGGCAGATTATCGCGAAACTGTAGTCTGTCATCCATAACATGCATAATGCCATGAGGTATGTAATTCGCACAATAAATTTGAGCTAATGCTCACGAGACGCTCGAAAGCCTATAGCAGTTCCTCTTTGCAAACTGATCATCTTACCTCACCAGTGTCATCATCTCCACTCTTGTCTACCATCATTTATCATTCTTCCTTTCCAATCTCAAACACTTTTCACCTTGTCAAATCATATTCTCCATAAAACATCTGACACCTATTTAAACTGATTTTGCGGATATATAGACATATTTAAGGTTATTCTCGTTTCAGTTTTTTCTTGCAATGGCTATTTCTCTTTTTAAAGTATTTTTTAAAGCTTTTTTTAAATTCCAGGTTTTTACCTCTATCATAACCACCTGTTTCTGTATATATTCCTTTTCATATGACAATATTTTCATTTCGCTTTCTCTTATCTCAGTTTCATTCAGAACAATTTTAATTCATTTTGGTTTTGGGTCTAAAAACTGGCAGTCTTCCTGTCAGTTGTCAACGCAAATCTTTGTATGTCGTTATGGATCGTATCCAGGTGAATGCATTGTTACGTGCGATTTATAATCTGAATGGCACAAACTTGCACCACATATATTTCGTTTCTTAACACTCCATGTGAATGAATGCAAAAATAAATGCCTGACCCATGTGTATAGAAAAGATTATCAGCAATTAGAAAAAAAAACAGTGTAATTACACAACCAGTGTTAGCAATGACCATGGACGACTTTACGACCTGACGATTAGGCATGGCGCTGCAGATACGAGGTTCTTGCCCGACAACTTTACTGGTCCACTGATATACGAGGTTTTTGAACAGCCAAATTGAGCAATTAAAATTAAATAAAATAGCTTCATCTTTTTATGGGACATGTGTCTACATGTTAAGAATATATTTTTGCAAAAAGTGATTTTGGCAAAAAATGTTACAATGTTTTGTCCCGACAGTGACGATATGTGACTTCCTACTATTAGTGATTAACTGTAACCTTAGCAAAGTCAGAGTTCAACATAAAAAAATCCAACAGCCAAAAACAGGGTTGTCATTTAACCCGGGTAAAACTGGTTTTGTCCAGCCCAGTGGGTGAAACTCGGTTTAAACTGACATAAGTGGACAAAATTGGGTAAAACTTACATTAGGTTTCTCGACTTCTGTTGCTGGCTATAATACACAATGGGCAACTTCACTTTTTGACTTGGACTTTCGCTGAGCCTGAACTTCGGTCTAAGTACCTACTTAAGCCAAAAAGTGATTTCGCTGAGCAAAAACATGGCGACTAGCACGGATAGTTTAGTAAATAAAAACAGTGTGGTACCAAAAATAAATGCCGTATTGGCTCCACGATGACATAAGACGCTAAGTAATTACGTCATTAGTGTGCGCGGCGCAATTAAATAAGCAAGTTCAAGCGTAACTGGTTGATTTATTTCCTGTTAGGTTTACCAGTTATCGACCATTTTTAATTGTTTAGTTAAACTTTGGTCTAAGTACAGACTTTAGCGTTCAGCTTTAGCTTTGGCTCAGCGAAAAAGCTCAGCGAAAGTCTTAAGTCAAAAAGTGAAGTCGCCCAATGTAGTGCATTGTATTTAGGAGCTTGGCTGCTGGGTGGGGTAGATGTGGTTGCTAAAGCTGTAAAAATTTGGGAAATAATTTACACCCGGGGCGTACAGTGCCACAGGTGATATCAGCTTTGATCAAAGCTGATAACACCCATGGTGCAGCGAGAAGAGCCGGCGAGAAGTCGTGGCGCCGCACATCTCGTCTATTATTGTGTGGCTGATGGTTAACTGACCAACAATTTCAGGCCCAGTTTTGCTTGGGAGGTAACATGCAGGCCCAACACAGTGGTTCACCGATCAATGACTCATTGGGTGTTCCCTGCAAGTCAGACGAAGACACCATGAGAGGTTGGTCAGAACACTACGAGGCCGCTTTGAACCACCCTCGCAGTCCACCAGACGCTAGCATCCCAGTTGACGCTCCCAGTCCAGATGAAGTCGAGTGCACCATATGGAGACTGAGGAACGGCCGTGCCGTGGAGGCTGACGATATTCTACCCGAGTTGTTAAAATGTGCCATCGATCCGGTCAGCAGAGTTTTACATGGTCTATTCTGCACTGTCTAGAAGTTAGGGAAGGTGCCGGCAGAGTGGAAGAAAGATACTGTGCTTTCACTATACAAAAGAAAAGGATCACGGTCCGAGTGCAGCAGTTACAGACCAATCATCCTTCTGTCGGTCCCAGGCAAAGTATTTGCACATGTCCTCCTCGCCAGACTTGACCCCCTGATTCAGAAGCATCGTCGGCCTCACCATCCAGATTTACCCGTTGTCGTTCTACACTGGATGCAATCTTGGCATTGTGTTTGTTGGCGGAAATCTACAGAGAGTTCCAACAGCCGCTGCATGTCGCATTTGTGGATTTGAAAGCGGCGTTTGATTCCGTAGACAGGAACGTGCTCTGGAAGGCCATGCATGGGGTTGGTGTTCCCTCGGTACTCATGAACCTGATCATCTACCTGCACACTGCAACATCCACTAGAGTGCGCCGAGCAGGCCGCCTCTCCGAGCCATTCACGACGACCTCCAGTGTAAGGCTCCCGTCCTGTTTTGCCGAGCAATGGACCATATTATGGATCGCGTCAGTCATAAAGTCGGCATCCAAGTTGGCCAGCTCACTTTCACGGACATTGAATATGCTGACAACGTCGCTCTGCTTGTTGACAAGGAGGAAAGCTTCTGCACCGCTCTTGCAGCAGTGGATGAAGAAGCTTCCAAGTTTGGTCTTCGGGTCTCTTGGACCAAGACAAAGCTGCAGAATCTTGGTTCAGCATTGATGCCATCACCAATAATAGTGGATGGTAACAGTGTTGATTCAGTAGCAGAGTTCACATGGCTTGGGCAGCATACAGTCAAGTTCCAGCAAATCCGGACCGGAATACATTTGGCACATTCGACTTGCGGCTAGTGCAATGAAAAGACTCGACTGTATCTGGAGTCAGAGCAAGCTTAGTATTGCCACAAAGCTCAGAATATATTCCACGTGTGTGTTATCCATACCACTCTACGGCTCCGAGACCTGGACTCTCACACAAGCTGATTCGAAAAGACCAGATTACTTCCATCAACGGTGCTAATTACACATCTTGCACATCAGCTGGTACGATTTTGTGTCTGACGATGAGGTTTTGCATCGTTCTGGCCTGTTCAACATCTCCTACATCGTCCGTAAACGAAGACTGGGTCTCTTTGGTCATGTCGCTAGACTTCAAAGTGATGCACCGGCAAACCAAATCCTCCGAATTTGTACCAAAACGAGGGACGGTGGCCTTCGCAGGAGTGGAGACGCACCAGTGATCGTCCACCCACCACCTGGATCCACTAGATCTGCCATGACACGGGTGTTACAGCGACGGTGGCACTGGAGCTAGCAGAGGATAAACCATTCTGGCGAAAGATCGCAACGGCGGGATGCTTTGGCTGATCATTTCGCGTCTGATGATGATGATTTTGTCTTCACGACCGGTCAAGCTGTTAACCGTTAACAACCCTATTTACCATGCATGCACGCTGTCCAGATCATTCATGGGTGCCTTGAGTCTGTCTCATCCACCCGCTCTCTCTCTTTCAGCAATGCGCCATCTCCTGCTGACTTATGAAGTTTGTGTTTAGCGACACTGAGCTGTGAGCGGTGAACTGAGTGGCAAGGTGCCCGGCGGGCACGTTATCACTGGACTACGGTTAATGAGTTAACTGGTTTTTTCACTGCATTTAACCGGTCAAAATTAATATTCAATGTTAACAACCCTAATTGGAATACATGCAAACTCGTGTTTACTAGAACCCGTAAATGGGTACTTGTACTCGTACTTGTGTTTCTGTGAACATGGCTTTAGTCTCTGTGACCGTCACTGGAACCTAGCCAAATTCCATTTTGGATTTATCTTCTGCCAGGAAGGCCTTCAGCAACGCTTGCTGTCTGTCTGCAGTAAGACTTTGCTACTGACATAGCTGGTGACTATATATCAGCTGCTGGTGCTGTATCTAATTGTCGCCCATCTTGCAAGCCTCACCAGCCCTAGCATGCACAGTTTAGCATGACTCCCTAATGATGCCTGTACGACTTGACAGTGCGAGTGTGACAGACATGTAAGCATCAGTGACTGACATGGCCAGGCGGACAGCATGACACAAGGTATACTTGCATATCGCTAAAATCTTCTTTCCTTCTGAGTATTGTCAAATTTCAACAAGTTAGACTCCTATCCAGTGCCTGCAGTGCAGGTATGCTAGCAGTGGTGAGTGCATAGTGAAAGAATGTCTCTGACGTTTTTTTGCGTGAACAATTCGGTACTTACAGAAAAAAATTCAATGATTTTCATAATTTATAACCATCAAATCGAGCTTATATTTAACAGAGATTGAATGAACAAAAATAATGGCTGTAAACTTACTTCGTTAATCTTCTGATGACTATTTTAGGTATGTTTGTGGTTAAAATAGACAATTTTTGAGATGTTAACACGTTTACACGTTGGTCTGTCCGCAAGTCTACATGTCCACACTTTACCACAGCCCCTGTGCCCATGTTGTCAGGAAAACAACCATACCTTGGCATTTGATAACTAACAGATATACTGCAAAAAAATCAGTGCAAAAAAATCGGAGCAAAAAACTAACAGTTTACAAAGCTATGTAAGGGCACACTTACATACCTTCGTAAACTGTCAAAGTTTTTAGTCCACCCGGAAGCGATAGCTTGCGGAGCAGACTTAAGTTTTAACCCAGATGTTTTTTTTATTTCTTTCTTTCAATGCAAGATCTCCAAGATGCGTTGGCCGACCAGCGTGAAATTTTGCACGATGGTGAGTACTAGGCCCAATTTTATAATGCCGGTCAAAAATTTTGGGAGGCACACCCCAAAAAAATTTCAGGGGCCAAAAACATGCAAAATTTAGCCTGATTTCGCACGACTTTGAAGTTCGGCGGCGAATATCACCGAAACGAATGAAGATATTCAAAATCTGTTAGTTATTCCTTCGACACCGGTTCCTCCCGCATTAGGCGAAACAAGTCCGGTGAAGATTGGTCCAGTAACCTTGGAGATTTAGATGTGGAATTGTACCCACCAAAAGCGCATTTTTCGTAAGACCATATTTCGGCCTCTAGGGGTGCTGTGCCCCCAAATTTTTACACGAGCTAGAGAATGACCAAGTCTTACTAGCACACCCCCCATTGGGGACGGGGGCCCCTTACAACTTTTTTCAAGGGGGAGTCAAAATTTGGCTTAAAATGCAATAAAGGAGCGCTTATAACTTCGAAGTTAGGGGGTGTAGCCTGACGAAACTTTGGCACTTGACGTGTCTCTAGGTTGGGGTGTTAACGCAAGTACATTTGGGGGCACCACCCCCCTTAAAATTTGGGAGGGCAAAAAACGTCCAAAATTTAGTATGTTTCACGACAACTTTCGAGTTTGAGTGCAAATATCTCTGGAATCGATGAAGATAGCGACAAAATCTAAATGGCGTTGACGAGAGCGATCTTTTGGGCGTTGAACAAAAAATTTTTTGTTAAATTACGTCCACCACGAACAAAGTTATAAGCGCTCATGTTGACCTACTCTAAGTCGACAATGCGCGTTCGGGCCGTTCGGCGTATGCCAATGCATTTGAGTTCGGGCCACGTGACTTTGATGCCGGGGAAAATTTACCCCCCCCCGCTAATTTCCCCCAATTGGACTTAAAGCGCCGGGTGGACTCACGTTGGGCTTTGCCCCAAATTTCTAGTTTGCTCGAATTTTTGCTGTTTCTTAGTCGACTTTTTCAAAATTTTTGGTATTTGATTTTATGACAATGAATTTATTTACTGTTTTCAGAATACCTCCAGGAGGTTGGTACAAGGAAAAAATTATGTGTGATGTAACAATGTCTGCTGCAGCCAATTTTTTCTTTGAATGAGAACGGTTAGTTGCCATGGCAACAGGGGTCGTCATGGAGAAATTTTAATGCCACCATCGGATAGCCTGGGCCCGAAAATAGGGGAGTAGGTGCAAACAGCGCGCAATTATCTTTTACGGGGACCGAGTTATACCGCTTTGAAATCTCCATTGGCTGTAATACAAAATTTTGCAACTATTGAATTGTTGCTATGGCAACAGGGGTTGGTAGCGGGTACATTTAAATGACACCATTAGATTGCCTGACACCAAAAATAGCGGGGTTGATAAAAACAGCGCACAACTATCTTTTACATGGACCGAGTTATACCACATTGAAGTCCCCATAGGCCATAATGCAAATTTTTACAAAAAATTTGAGCTAATGCTCACGAGATGCGCGAAAGCCTATAGTAGTTCCGGTTCAGTAGTTTAGGTGATAATTGGGATGTTCACGCTAAGTTAATATACAAATACCAAATTCTCTATCTGAATCGCATAACAATAAATCTAAAAAAAAATCCATAAAACCCACTTTTTGGGCGTTCAAGGTCATTCATGGTCACTGAATTCAGCGCCAATCGAAAGCCAGTGTACGACTCCCTATTAGTTATTAATAGTAACCTAGGTCCTATCTCGCACCGTTACTGGGTAACAGCGACTTATTGGCTAAAAATCGCAAATTTTGCTTACCTCTCTCATTTAGTGTCCTCGTTCGGAGTGACACACTTCGAATTTATGGAAAAGCTTTACGGTTCCTGAAACTAGAGTCTTCCAGGCAGCTGACGGTGAAGATTTGGTGATTCTAGCTTGCACCGCTTTTGACTGATCCATCCGTGACAGACAGACGTACAGACAGACAGACGGACGGACGGACAGAATTGCGATGGCTAAGACATGCTGAAAGCAGTAGCTGCTTTCGTGCATAAAAAATTGGGGCATAAAAGGGGTAAATTTTAAGAATTTTAATCGAAACCATATGAAGAATGTGTCCGGCCTCAGGACGCTTTGTTTGAGCCATTAGCGGCGTTTGTGGGTCCAACGTGCAAACCTGTAGCCGTGTGCAAGGGAAAAAATAGATGCCTAACGGCAAATTTTGCGCATGCACAGCCACGCCCCTTTTGAACCGATTGTAACCAAATTTTGCATGTGGAGTCGGGTGGTCGACGTGATGGGTAGTGTGTAGTTTACTGGGCACCACAGGAATACATTGCGCCTATTATTTTACATATATACCGTATAACTACCAATAGGGTTAGGGTTAGGGTTTAGGGTTAGGTGTAGCCTTGTTATACACGGCTCAGATTTCAGATATGAATGCAGCTTATAACTAGACTAGGTTAGGTGTATTCCTATGGCGCCCAGTAAACTTCACTCGTCCCGATGTGATCACTGATGCCAAGTTTTATGAAAATCGGTTAAGGGATTTCGCAGTTCAATAATTCTAGCGGTAGATCGGCGATCTTGCTGTTAGCACTGGAAAATTGCTAGAGGTAGATTGGGTAGGCACATTATTAGGTATATGGTAGAACTTATGTTTCTGGTAGTCATAGGACCATGCCACGACACTTTCACGTATTTAAATCAGCTTATTCAGTATTATATCAGTGTCCATCTCAAGCCATATCTGTTTATTTGTAGCACAGACTTTAAAATATATTGTTTTTGAATAAATTTGGTAATTGATAACAAAGTGACTGATATTTCAGTTCCAACCACAGTCTTAGCAAAGCAGTGAAGAAGAAATGTGGCTGCATTCTTACATTAACAACGAGATTAATGTAATTAAGTAAATGGCGATCTACCGCTAGTAATTTTCTGCTCTCTAGTGCGAGATCGCCGATCTATCCCTAGCACTAGTTACATAAACCCCCAACGCCATTTCCTATACTTCGCCCTTACAACAGTGCGGCAGTGCCAGCACTACCGTGCTGCACTGTGATATTATATAATAGATTCATTCATTC
>Ga0209671_1007417_pt1 | contig 11384 bp, 10 predicted proteins | sample WorMetHERISLAND2_2_FD_187401 | JGI IMG/M metagenome (GOLD analysis project Ga0209671, IMG submission 187401) | Marine gutless worms symbiont microbial communities from Max Planck institute for Marine Microbiology, Germany - Olavius geniculatus... | ecosystem: Host-associated > Annelida >...
GTTATTGTCATTGAAACCCGTTGTCCATTAAAATGGACACTGTTTTTTGAATAGATAAAGTTGGCTGCCAAAAAAATTACTTCACTTGGTGTTTATTTGATGCAAAATAATGTATCTAATTGAATCTCCAACAGTTTGAGTAGTTATGGAGTCCTCGGGATTCAGGAGGATAGCTGACTGTAAAGTGACTAAAATGCTAAGCATTTTTTACTTTAAACTTTAATATAATGTAGCCTAATGCAAAGCATCAACACCAACAATTTATTTATGCATGGGCATGAAAAGTGGGGGGGCAAGCAATGTTGTTTGCCCCCACTCGAAAAAATGAAGGGGCAATTGCCCCGTTGCCCCGTGGTTCCGCGGTCTATGCATATGGGCTTAGATAATGTTACCTGCCAACCGATACGGATAAAAACGAGCCGCTTTATAACTTCAGTAAGCCTGACCGCGTACTCGACTTACCTACCCTGGAGGTACGGGTAGGTAATTCGACAGCTCAGTTGAAACCTCGGTACTGCACAAATCGAAATAAATGCAAAGAAAGGGTCGAGCTTAAGCGTCGTCTTTCGTGGCGTTTAGTTATTCTTTGCGGCAGATATCATGTGATGAAGTTGCCGCCGCGACTTGGCGTGCCTGCATGTCAACTCTCGTCGGCCGCGACTTTTTGATTTGTGCTCCGTTGAATGCAGTGGAAAAACCAGACCACCAAGCACGCCGGCTTGGCCCGCGGTGGACCCGACCCATTCTGGGTCCGTGGTGGACTCACGGTGGTGTGTCCGACGGACCCGGCGCGGCAACAGAGCGTTCATCACGCCGCCAGTCGACCACCCACATAGCCAGCTATAGGCCTGGCCCGGCCCGGGACCGCCCGCCGGATATCGGTCGTTACAATAGATTTACCGGTGTCAGCTGGGCGCGCGTAATTAATGACGTCATCGTCGTCGTGCGATATGACGTCATCGATCACGTGTCCCGCGCCAGGCCGCCCGCTGGTTGGCTGACTGATACACAGCTGGACGGACTGACGGTCGGTGCCGCACGCCGCCGGACATTAAGGGCGAATTTATTGCGCCAAACGTCGCGACCGATTGCGCCCGGTCCGCCGTTACGAGTGGGTGAAGCGAACGGGACATACGGTGGGTGGGCTACGGGCTGGGGGATGGTGAGGCAGACGAGTTGGGGTATATAATGCAACGCTGCATGGTGCGCACGGTCGTCATCGGCAAATAAATTCCTTGTTTGCGGACGGCGCGCAGCGCGGTCGGCCGTGAAATCGAAAATGTCGAAAATCTACGGCGCTGGAGTAACGGAGGTGGTGATTGTTGTCACGCCGCATCTGTGTACACGTTGTTTGCTGGTGATCTGCTTGATCTTCGATGTATGTCAACATGGTAACTATCTGCTGATTCGGTGTAGTCACGCGCGTTGAAAGTTAGCCATAAACGACGAAAACATTTTATACACGTATACTGCGTATCTTGTTGCTGCATGGCATATGATTCTCGGACTCGGTGATATAATATATACAGTATGAATCAGAGACGGCTCCATAGATAGCTTATATACGAATTACCTCATCTATCGTCATTTGATACTATAAATATTGACACAAAGTAATAGGCTAAAGCGACAAAAATTATAACATATACAGCAGCGGATTTTAGCATCAAATTTAAGCCGGACTAAAAAGCTGAGCACGAGAAGGGCTAGAGGTCTCAGCAATGTACCAATCGGAAACTCCGAAACCCGAAACTAATTTTTCGAAATTTCACCTTCCTCTGCAGTTTTGATCCATGCACTCAGAACTCCAGGCACGGACGGTGCGCACGTCTGTCGCTGAGTTTCCGCGTGCATCGGCGTCACAGCTGCAGCAGCAGCGAAGTGATGAAATCTTGCACGCTACGCTAAGCTTATAGAGCCTGGCGGGTATCAGATATTCTGAATCTAACGATGGTCAGCTATTGAAGACCTACATCCAAAAAACTACATGCTCGGAAATGGGACTAACAGTAATACCTTATTTACACGAGAGAGCATACATGAAACAAACTTAGAGCAGACGTCGTGCCCTCTTAGAACTGGCTTGATAACGGTGTATATTGCAAACACTCACGAACATGTGCTTCAAATTTGTTTCATGTATGCTTCCTCGTGTAAACGGAGTACAACAGAAGCGAACAGACTTGCACTAGACAGGAACTGATAAAGATTTGGTCTTATTTGCTGTACAACAGTTGGGCTGCACGTTTCGATCACGTCTTCGTCGCCTGGCCCGAAGAGAGAAAGAAAGGAAGGACAAAAAAGTTTTTTTTCCGGGCCCCGCGATGTTTGGGGGTCCCACTGTCGCTCAAAAAATATCAAGTAGGGACCTGCACCACAATGCTCAAATAGCAAAATTTAAAAACTTTCTCCCCAGACACCACCTTTCCTCGGCTCCCATTGTTGCTCTCGACATCCCTGTTCGTCGCTAAGACATCGAGTCAAGTAAGTACAGATGATGACTACTTCATCAAGCGACGTACAGCCGAGGCGGACACGGGGGTGCTAGCCGGACACTGGGCTGCCGCTGCCCGACAGCATATGCAGCTACGATGTGCGACAAAACCTCGCATGCGACAAGAATAGAGGAGTCACGCTACGTACAGTGCAGTTGTCAGTCAACTTGGGTTTGGCAGCGCCATCGCACAATGGTGGTGGTTGGCTTGCGATGGCGCTGCCAAACCCGAGTCGACGCCCCAACAGAACTCGTCCGTCAGCCGCGCGGCGGTGCTGCGTCCGTCCGTCTTGATGATCGACCCAATTATTCCGGTTTCGGTTTCAACCGAGACTATGAGCGGTTTCAGTATATCGAATAACCAATCGAAAGTGACCAAACGATGGCAGCGGTCACGAGTAGACATAATAATCATTCCGATCTGTCTGTGCATTTTGTCTGTATTTTAATCAGTTATTCACACAAAAAACCGCGAAAAGAACAGTCGGCAGTTTGTCAGTAGCCTATGCGTTTATACGGTCTTGTACTGCGCATAATATAGGCCCTAATGGCGATTTCTATTGGCATTAATAGGAAGTCGTACACTGACTCTCGATTGCCACCGAATTCAATGACCTTGGATGACCTTCAACGCTAAAATAGGGGTTTTATGGATCTTTTGGCGATTTTAGGCTGCGAGACACATTTCAAAAACGAATTGCGCCAAAAACCATTTGAGATAGACATAGAAAAGCTGCGTATGAAATTATCAGCATTGAACGTAGATTTCAACGGTCCAAGACTCGATTTTTACGCGAGAGAGCTACTAGCATAGCCCTATAGCGCGTATTAGCTATGGTAATTCTGTCTTGGTGTCTGTCACAACCCAATACCGATCGGAGCCCAGGTGAGATAGAGACTTCTGGTTTTTACCATATGATAGCTTAAAGTCGCTAGTATTTTATGACAAAATTTCATGCCACTGGGTAAAGCGGGTCCCCACGAACTATAGGGGAAAAAAAGGAGCACCCCCTTAAAAGCGTTATTCTACCGTTATTGGCCTGTCTAACGTGAAAATGGTTGCAGATGCACAGACAAGCTGCTTATCATAACAAGCACTAGCGACGAGCTTCTTAGAAATGTCAACATCGATGACTTTGAATGACCTTCAACCCCCAAATGGGGGGTTTTAGTGAATTTTTCGCGATTTCGGGCTGCGACTTGCACTTCAAGAGTGAATTGCACCAAAATGGCTGGAGATAGACCAATACAACCTGCATACGAAATTTTCACATTGAATGTAGATTTTAGCAATTTAAGTCCGAACCCTCTAGGTTCAAAGAGGCCTGCGCACGCAGATGTCAAATAGGGGTTCCCCTCTTAAAAAGTGGTTATTTATCCGCTGCTGGCTTGACTAACGTGAAAATGGTTGCAGATTGGCACAGACATGCTGCTTAACATAACAAGTTAATTGACCTTGAACGCTAAAAATAAGGGTTTAATTGATTTTTGGCGATTTTGGGCTGCAAAAGAGTGAATTGCGACGAAATGGACGGAGATAGACCAAGATTACCTGCGAACAGGAGCTGCTATAGGCTCTCGCGCGTCTCATGAGCATTAGCTCAGATTTCTTGTCTAGGTTCAAGGAAACCTGCGCACAATGGTATCAAAGAGCGGAACTCCCGTAAAAGTCGTTATTTTACCGTTCTTGGCCAGTCTTTCGTGAAGGCGGTTGCAGATAAGCATATGGGCATGCTGCCCAGCAAGCACTAGTGGTGAGCTTTTCAGTCGTATCAACATCGATGACTGTGAAAGACCTTAAACTTTCGAAATAAAAGCAGCGCACTCCAAGAATAAACTGCGACGAAATGGCTGGAGATAGACTGACAGTTTGCGAACAGGAACTGCTATAGGCTTTCGCGCGTCTCGTGAGCATAAGCTCAAATTTCTTGTAGGTTTCGGTCATCACCAAAAATAAAATTTAAAAAATCCAGTTTCTGTCGACCTTTAGTCCGTCTGGTCAGTGGTCAGCGAGTAGAGACGTTGTTTATGCATCGTAGGTCGTCGTCGACGTCGTCGTCGTGTTCTTGGCTCTATACCTTCAGCGGCGCCGCTGCAGCAGCACAGCATCTCGCCTCGGCGCTCAGCAATCGTCATCGACGCCTTGACGCAAGCGCCGAAACCTGCTGGTCCAGTCCCACGGTCCTGGACTCCATCAGCTTGGTACCAACGGAGTCGTGCGGTTAAAATATGCACATTTCCGACGAAGGAGATTATATGTGCATCATTGTAAGTCATGGAGAACTGTAAGGTTCATGGAAACCATTCCAGAGCTACGAAGCGGCACCTGCCACATAGAATCACACATTCTTATCTGCCGCTAAACAAATAAACATGCCCCTAGCCTACTTAACAGAGCCAGACAGCCGACAGCCCGGTACACGTTTGACCCACACCCGAGGGATAGAAGGCTGAGTCGTTCTGGCGGCCAATTATATACCGAGATGGTTTACCTGCCTGCAGACAGCTTTCAATCCAAATACTAGCCGGGCCTCGCATATAAAGCATCTTCGTTGTTCGAGATCAACGCGTTACCGGATAAACCGAATTTGCACACAACGCAACTCACGTAACGCAAGGAACTTGCGTACTTTTTGACGCAGCTGACGCAAGCGACGCAACGGCCAAAACGCAAGAATAGAAACGGTGTCCATTCTTTAGGCTTGTACAGAGCGACGTAACTGAACTGAACTAAACTGAAACAGTTTAGTTTTTGACGAACTGACCAACGGGCGAGCAGGACGAGCCCATTGGTCACTGGTTGACGCGTACATGCACGTAACGACGTATAAGTCACCGACGCCGTTCGATGGTGCTTATCGTAATGCATTAATGCTTGCCCATTGGTCAGTTCGTCAAAAACTAAACCATGACCACTAGACCACGACACCGCATTTTTTCTCCGCAGTGTTCCAAGGCGTTCTGGCTTAGCGAAAGCACCAGTAGGTAGCAGTCGTCGCGCCTGTATAGCCTATGCAGTGGCGCTTTCCGCGTGCTAGACGTGGCACTGACGATCAATCCGCACGCCACGCCACGTTCTATATACTCAACGACGACGACGACGTCCAACAACTAAGCCAACCGTACACCTTCATGCAGCAGTGCATGTCGTCAGTCGTTATAGCCTAGCATCAGGAATTTAAAAAAAATATCGTGCTTCTAGTTCCAGTAGTTTATGACAATAGAGTAGGGACAGGAAGAATATTATTTTTAATTTTCGAAATTTTATTTCACGACATTTCGCGTGCAATATTACACAATAACGTGAACATGAAAAAAACAAAGTTACACGCTGAATACGGTACTCGGTAGTAGGCTACTCGTGAGAACTGAAAATACTGCAGAACAACTTACAGATCAGACGGTGTATACCATTTTCGTTTCAGTAAAACTCTGAAAGCAAACAAAAAATCTGCACCAGTATTTTTGAAAAGTTTAATTAAAATTTTAAGGACGAAGGTTTTACAGACGGTTGGATATCTGTGTCAGTCCATACCAGTACGAACTTTCTGGATGGCCCTAGTAAGTAATACCCCGTTTACACGATCGACAAACATCGAGCAAACGTCGAACAAATGTGTTCAAAATGCACGTGCTAATTGCTCGACGTCTGCTCGATGTTTGCTAGCATTCATCCAGCTAGCTCGACGAGCTATGATAATTAGCATGCTAATTAGGAGGGCTGGCGGGTTGTAGTTGGAAGGCCTATATAACACGTGATCAGCTGTGGCCTAAGCGTAGGCCTACATTTGAGCCAGGGGCGGGGTTTCATCAGGCCTGCTTGATGTTTGCTCGATCGTGTAAACGGGGTATAACTCGCAAGTTTACCTACAGCCGAATGGCGTGGCCCGTCTGAGTAATACTGCTTTAAGTAGCTTGATAACAGAGACTAAATATCAAGACGTTACCTGCGCACGGTTACCCATCTCTGGAGTAACCCGGCTTAGCATGGGACAAATCACCGCTACGGTACCTCCAGCCCAACCAAACAGTCATTCAGTCAATCAGTCAAGCCGTCTACCTTGAAGTTTCCATCAGTTAAGTCGACATGTTTATTGAACTGCAGACATTATGAGGGGAAGCTGTACCGTCAGATCGTTAGCGGTCTCACCTCGGATCATTCTCTTTGCGTAAGGCAAATACACTTCCATTCGTGCCACGTACGCCTATATATTGCTGTGATCCTGGGCTCAGCAAACAGTCCTGCAGTCTCGCCGTTCATTGAAATAAAGGGCTGTTAAAATGCGGCAACACGGGGCGTATCAACAGGTCGTCTATTTATGTCAAACCCCGTACTTTTCCAGCGCTGGATTGAACTACAATTTACCACCGTCAGTGCCGGATTAACCAAATAGGCCTACATGTACTAAACAAACCTTGGCACAGGTGGCGCACTTGGTTCTGAGCTCGCCCTGCTCGGGGCCCCATAATTTCGTAGTCCAAATTGTTATACATCATAATGTGAACGGTGTATTGTATTTTTTAAAAAACTGTGCCACTTTTATTTTTTTTTGAATAATTCCGTGAAACGTTGGCCGATTTTAATAATTTTTGACGTGCAACATCGCAAAGAAACTCGACGTAAACGGCTGTAGTTTTGTCCAGCCGACCTTAATACTGTTGTTGCACTACCTTGTGAAATGCAGAAGTCGTAGTTTCACCGCTTACAAGTCTGATGGTGGCTAACTCGCCAAGACGTGTTTCTGCCATGCACACGTAGCTAACCGTCGTGACCGAAAGTCATCGTAATAAATAATACAATAAACTGTAGGCCTACTGGGCTATTCGCTGGCTCTAAACTGTCGTGTCGACAATCTTAATGTGGCGTACAGTGGTTGCTACTCATCGCACCAGTGAACGACAGAGCATCAGTGTACGGACAGTTCGCTCATCAATGTTTTATGCTACGCAATCGGACACGTCGCTGCAAGTTTTCGTCGTCGCCGCCGAATCACGCCAAGCCAGCACGATCGACCAGACCTTCTTGATGCCAACAGATGTTTGTTCAAGGCAATGATTTTGTGATAGAGTGTGATAATATGTACGTTCTCGTTTGATTGCATCACTGCATATATTTTTTTTGTTTTTTTTTTCACAGGGCGTGCAGGTGTCATATATATCATAGGCCTACCTATGGCAAAGGCATCCGTCCGTCCGTCTTGACGTCACACTGCTGTATTGTGTCAAAACGACACAAGTTAAGATCACAGAATCTTTTTATTAGCCCCACGAAGGATTCTAGCTATGTTCAGTAAGCGTTTGACAAGTTATTCAATAAAGGCAATCAAACGGCATTATTTTGACTTAGGCATATCGGTCGATTATCAGGCTGCTAGAGTCTCAACTCGAGGCTTTCCTGTTTCGTCATTCATACTGCGACTTACCGGTACTTACCTTACCAGTCTCACACTTTATCCATACGTGTTCGTAGAAATAACGTTTTGTCTATAGGTCATTATTCAGACCACGTTAAACTCAACTATGACGACGACGACGATGATCGCAATCATTATAACGCAGCGGCGTCGTGGATTTAAAAAGTAGACGAGGCAAAAGGTACAATGACAGAATTCCCACAGACACAGAAGATTAATGGGTGCCCATAATTTCGATTTTGCTCCTAAATTTTCCCATAGCGTATTTTAGCCTTAAATTTTACTTTTTTCGACGACAATTTGCCTACAAAAAGATTTGCTGACAATTTTTCGACAGCCAAATATGTAGGGGGATTGACCTCCCCCGGCCTTTGCAACAACGCCCCTTCACCCCCCCTCACGACGCCACTGCTATAGGGGCCTATGACGACAACAGTAAGCTTGACTATGAAGATGAACGCACGAACTCACCTCGCGAGTGACGACAGCATCTCTGCGGTCGCGACTGTTTCCTGCGTGTCGTCATCATCGGCGCTGATGACGTCACGGGCACCTGATGCTGTACCACGTGACACGATGACGTCACCGACAGTCAGTCAACACGACGACAGACGGACGGATGAAACGATTGACTTTAACTGTGACGCAAGCAACGCTGCACTGGCTGCAGTGCATGTAAGCTATGTAGATCTGCAGCGTTTTTGTCGCTTAGATCACGCGCAACTGCATCCACTATAGCGCCTCATGCTGCGCTGGCGCTGCCGTGCCTAGTTTACTGCAGCAGCAACAGGGTGATGGTGTGGGATGTAGCTTCAACCGTGGGGCTCTGATGAAATAGGGGAGAGCGCGCGAAATGGAGAGAACGGCGGTAGGGCGAAGCCGCGAAGGGTAGCATTTTTCAGTGGCGTAGCCAGAAATTTCAATTGGGAGAGGCCTAGTTTCCCTTTCCCTCCCCTTCCCTACTCCTTTCGTTCCTCCCTCCTCTTTCCCCCTCTTTTACCCCGCCCGTCCTTTTCCTTGTCCTTTTCGTTTCCCCTCCTCTTTCTTCACTAAGAAGTAAGACCCCCTGAAATCTAGCTAGGGAGTCTGGGTTAAGCGCTGTTAGCTTCCCCCCAGCCGAAATCGAATTTGGTGCATTTTAGCTTTGGGCGATGACATCTAGTGGCAACAATTTTAATCATTTCCCGAGAACAAACTGACCAAATTAGCAAATTTAGTGCAGTTTAAACGTATGGTTATTGTCTAAAGGATTGGGGGCCTGGGCCCTCTGCCCCCCCTCCTCCTTGTCTACTCGGCTACGCCACTGGCATTTTTAGCCACCACAGAATGCATTCCTCCACACTGTGACGCCATTCTGCTCTGTCTCTCGCCAGTAGTTCGGCTTCTTCCGAGTCTCCAGTCTTCAGATCTCGTTTGCCGATGTTCCTCCAGTTATTTACTTAACCGTCCTGATTTTTACGCGCGAAAGCAGCTAGACTGTTTTAGCGCGTCTTAGCCATCGCAATTCTGTCCGTCCGTTTGTCACACAGGTGGATCAGTGAAAAAAAAACGGTGCAAGCTAGGATCACCAAATTTTCACCGTTGGCTGCCTGGAAGACTCTAGTTTCAGGAACCGTAAAGCTTTTCCATATATTCGAAGAGGGTCACCCCGAACAAGAGCGCTAAATGAAAGAGGGGGTAAGAAAAATTTGCGACTTTAGCCAATAAGTCGCTGTACCTCAATAACGGTGCGAGATAGGGCTAGGTTATTAATCACTAATAGGAAGTCGTACACTGGCTCTCGATTGCCACCGAACTCAATGGCTTTGGATGACCTTGAATGCCAAAATAAGGGTTTTTGTGGATTTATAGCGATTTTGGGCTGCGAGACACATTTCAAGAGCGAACTGCGAATTGCGCCGAAATCAACTGAGATAAACATGGAGAAGCTGCGTATGAAATTTTCAACATTGAACGTAGAGTCTCGATGTTCTAGGTTCAATGAAACCTGCACACGAGGACATTAAAAGCGGTACCCCCTAAAAGTCGTTATTTTACCGTTACCGTTGTTGCTGATTGGCATGGGCATGCTACCTATCACAACAAGCACTATGGTGACGAGCTTTTCAGTCGTATCAACATCGATGTCTTTGAAAGACCCTGAGCTTCCAAAATAAGGGGTTTTTATTAATTTTTGCAGTGCTGCAGTGCACACTCCCAAGAATGAACTGCGACGAAATGGCTGTAGATGGACTGACAGTGTGCGAACAGGAAGTGCTAGGCCTATAGGCTTTCGCGCGTCTCGTGAGCATTAGCACAAATTTCTTGGTTCTTTTAGTTTTGATTGGTTGGCTTGATGTACATAGGCTATATTTTTTTCAAAAAACATTAAATTAGTAAGTAAAGAATACCAAAAAATTTCCAAGACATACATGGGCGCTGTAGTCCACTGGCAATAAGAACGGCAACGCTAAGATGGCAAGGAGCTACATTTGCATAACGTCAGTGAGCCGTGCAGCATCTCTTGTGACGTCATAGGGCTGCATGCTCTTCTCCCCGGTCGTCAGTGATACAAGCCAATGCGCCTACTGGCTATGGGCAATCCTGGTTCGCTAATACAGTCATAGTGATACGTAATGACTGACGTGTTATCTGCCGATAAATGGCACCGGCGCATGCGTAATGATGTAAGACAACCAACCTGCATTGCTCCCCCCACCGCAGACACAAACTATGCAGCGTTCAATGACCTAATAAAAAAAGAAAGCTACTAGGTTTTTCTCATAGGCCTATGCATCAATCAAATATTGATTTTTTTTCGAAATTCTTTTACCGACATAGTACATTTTCAATCGCTACATTACAATCGCCCTCACGCCTGATTTTAAAGCAAGTATTATAACAAACTGTCGCGTCTTATCTTTGCAGCATAACAGTGAAAGAAAAAAACACGGTGGTTTAAGATTAGTGACTAAATTTACAGGAAAAAATCTGGTCTCATACTTCTGTGAAATGTTTGTTGTGAACGATTAATAGGAATGGATCATGCAGACCGCAAAACTGGTAGTTGTGTCGAAGAAAATGCACCAGGAACACGCTAGAAATGTATAACAGATCATAAGAAACTACATCTGCACGAAAGTGGAAAAGTTTAAACACATAATTCAAACGGCTTAACTGTTTCGAAAAGAATACTATGCCTATACTGGTAACTGTGTTTGAAAACTCATACCATTTGCCAGTGTTATTTAAAACTCAACACGTCTATGTCGTTTTGGGTGTGTAAAAATTTATTTAACTTGATGCAGGTCTTGTGCTCGTTAAATATATGCAAAATGTTGGGGGCATATTTTCGCTAAGGCAAATTTCTACAATTCACACCAATTTAGGTTTTCTATGCCCTTTTGTTTTTTTTTCCAGTCAGAAACACGTTCTGGCAAAGATGAAGGAACAGGCAAAACCCGTAATATGGCCTATTAGAACGGCTGCATAAAAAG
>Ga0209671_1007418_pt1 | contig 11384 bp, 6 predicted proteins | sample WorMetHERISLAND2_2_FD_187401 | JGI IMG/M metagenome (GOLD analysis project Ga0209671, IMG submission 187401) | Marine gutless worms symbiont microbial communities from Max Planck institute for Marine Microbiology, Germany - Olavius geniculatus... | ecosystem: Host-associated > Annelida >...
CCATTTACATACAGCGTTGTTTGGATAAGCATTGGTATCATATCCAAGCGATTTGATCATTCCGGTGAGTGCAGTGAATTCAACGGGTCTTTCATCACTACACGCTCCATAGCCAGGGCCTGCATTCGAAACAATCGATCGTCTGATAGAGTTAATGGTCTGAGGTACAGATGCAAATATTGTCGATGATAGACAGAGATTGCACGAACCTCTAGTTCACAGCAATCTAACTACGAACATTAAAGCAACGATATTCTCGTTGTCAAAAAATGAATCATAACTAAATTTCATGACTGTGTGCTATTAAGGCTTACAAGTTTTGTCGTAAATTCAGTATTCAAATACTACAATAATATAAGTAACAGAGTATACAAGAGGCAGAGCATGGCTATGTCAGTAAAAAGCAAGTGACGAGTGTATACCCCACAGATATATACCTAAAAAAGGTAAAGGTATATATCTGTATACCCAGGTATACCCAGGTATACCCAGGATCGGCGTTGTTGTTTCAGCGGTTGGTGGCACTGCAACAGTCGTCTCAACTACAAAGCACAAACACGTAAGTTTTTAATTAACCTGCAGTAGCAACGATGCGTTCGTCTTGACAATAACGACGTTCCAAGTATTTGCGTTTTGTGGGATGTTTACACGATCCAGCAAAGTCCAGCAATTCACGTGCATTTTGAATACATTTGCTGGAAGTTTGCTGGACGTTTGCTGGATCGTGTAAACACTCTATTACGCAACCAGCTCAAAATTATGTCAGCACTGTTAATTTGGTTTTTGGATGTCATAGTTGAGATTTAGAACTTACAGATTTGGACGTTCGATACGTAGACAGCTGATGACGAAGTTGTGCCGTCGCTACATAAACACTCGCAGTGCAAGCGACGGCGAATATGGCACAACAGAGAAAAAGACGAGGAACGTAGTGGAATGACAGTGACCGGCAGATGAATTTCATCGTAAAGTGGCATGGATTACGCAGAACTGCAGGAAGTACTTAAGTCTTCTCTCGCCATTTAAATAAACGAGGTTCGGTAGAAATGAGAGTAGGCCTATGAATAAGTATCTCTTGTAGGCCTACTGATATGCACTATGCCGTCGATAAAATTTTATGAACCAACTTCACCGCTTTGGTCGTCAAACTTACAGTTCAGTGAGAAACGGCCTGTGGTGACAGACCCGTCCGTCCGAAAGACAACGAAGAGCGATGAACCGGTTGATGTGATGGTCGACGTCGGGGCAGCAGTACAGAATCTGCCGAGTAACGGTGAGTTGTCACTTGAGCCGTCGTACAGTGACACGCTGTCATAACTACACGTAATATAAGACTCTATGCTCAACTCACTGAACGTCACAGAGACCACCTGTGACATACATGTACACACAGAGGCTAACACAGTTATCTGTGCTATCGCTGTACAAAATTGAAGCAAATTTCAAAATGCGTTTCACTCCATAAAACTCCACATTTGTCAGTAATAAGAAATAAATTTATTATTAACCAGTCACAAAAAAAGACCGGCAAATTGCTCTTACACTGTTCGAGGGTGATCTTATAAGCCACTGGCATACAGCGTCAGTCGGATATCTGTTCTCATCATATCCAGGCGATTTGATGATTCCCACAGATGACAGCAACTCATCTGGTCTTTCGTCACTACATGCTCTAACGCTAGCATCTGTATACACAAAACAACCGATTGCATAATGATGTAGTTTCCAATCTGATTTCTCGAATATTTTAATGTTTATACATTTCAGCAATGAAATGGGAGACAGAATTGCTGAGCTTTGTACAAATTAGCAATTGCCGTGTTATCAAAATACTAAGACAAAATTTTCGAAAATCGACAAAAAATCGCATAATCTGCACCAGGGTGCATTAAACAACGCAATGGCATTGCTGCCGTCCAGACAAATCCATGGATCGATTGTATGTTAGGCCTATTGGAAAATCGAGTAATAACGTAAATTGCGCATTCAAATATTGTGCAAGGTAACGAGTAGACCACGATGCAGGACAGGCTGTGAACAATGGCATCGCGGCAGAGAAATGAGAGAGAGCATTCCCCATGCCTAAATGTTAGCCAGCCGGTATATTTTTTGGTCAAAAATTGTTACTTCCTGCTGTCTACTTTTTAAACCCATGGCGTCGATGGCTGTGAAACTAAAAGCGAGATGACGAATACCTGTGGTCTGTGTCGTTTCGGCAGCTGGTGACATTGCAGCAGTCGTCTCAGCTAAAACACATAGTTAGCTAGCAATAAAATGACATGTTCGTTGTTCATAATGATTTTTAGCAGTTCTAGCGGAACATGACAACGTGTCAGCAACACTGCCGCTAGCAGACAGAGATTTTGACTTATGCTGACAGATTGCATTAAAAGTGCCTTTGTCAAAACAGTATGCTGATTACGCGAACTTCTCAAAATTGTCTTACATTATGTGCTATAAACGAACAAGTATTGCACACACAATCTTATTGTTTATGATACTGCAACAAGTAAAAATCAGACCACAAAAAAGAAATGCATGATGGGAAAATGAAAATCGAGATGACGAATACTTGTGACCGTTGCCGTATCAGCAACCGGTGACAACATGGAAGTCGTCTCAACTGCAAACACGCGTTCAAGCAACAGTTCATGTGACGATCATCCACAAACACATACAACAGAACGGATTAAGCCGTATTACACACCCGGAAAAACATAAAGTGTGTAGCCAACGTTAATAAATGCCAAATGAAATTAATCCCTCAATAAACTGCGAAGGGCAAAAACAGCTCAGCTCGGGTCACAGACAGCATTCACCGAAATTTGCTGCCGTTTGAAGATGACTGCGAATAAATTATCGCAACAAGCGTTTGGTACAACAAGTGCATGTTAACGATGTAAAAAACCAACCATGGCCGCCTTGACTGTCAAACGTCCAGTTTAGAGCAAAGCGTCCTTTGTTGACGGACTGGTCCGTCTGGAAAATAACGAACAACGATGAATTGGATGATGTGACGGTTGACGTAGCAACAGTACAGAATCTGCCGAGTAACGGTGAGTTGTCACTTGAGCCGTCGTACAGTGATACACTGTCATAACTACACGTAGTATGAAACTCCAGGCTCAGCTCATTGAACGTCACAGATATTACCTTTAAAATACACATACAGCACATTCTGAATGTTGTTTCACTGTCGACGCAACGTGAAAAAAGCGATCAAGCATGCGCAATAAATTTCATTTTTTCACTCGTTCATGCAGAATCATCATCATCATCGACAACCGTGGGCTCAACGCCCGTTGGTGTCTGACGCCATTGTTACTATCGCTGCCTACCGCTGCCTATCTAAGGCAGCGTGGCTTAACTCCTTGCAGAATGCAACTTGTAAATTATTGATTTGTTATCCATTTATATTGACAGTCAGACATACTTACTTTGCCCGAGGAAGCCATTATGAGCCATGTGCACATAACATTGTTTGGATAAATGTGCTTTTCGTATCCCGGCGATATGATGATTCCTGTGGACTCATTTAGTTGTGCAGGTCTTCCATGACCGCAGATATCTGCAGTATTTAAAATTATCAAATACTGTAACCCAACAAAAAATGCAAGTTGTAACATAATAAATTTATTTTTCGTGCATTTCAGCATTACAAACGCATATCAAAATATTGTGCTGTCGTTGTAGCGTCATTAAATAAGAAAGCAAACACTGTCAGTAATAAACGTCAGCTTTTGTAGATCTCTGTCATTTCAGCAGACAAGTATGACCACAAATTAAGTGTTCCTAGACTGCAAAAAGCAAAAAACACACCAGAAAACATCTTCATAAACACACAAAAATACGAAAACAAAACAGTATGGTATAATACCAGCGACGGTAGTCGTTTCGGCAGTCAATAGCACCGCGGCAGTCGTTGCAACTGCAATCACGTTATACCCGGTAAGAGAACGGTTTAATATAACAAATAATACACTTTGTACTCGTCAGATTTCTTTAAATTTTTGTACAGTTAATACACCACGTTGTGAAAAATGAGGCTGTCTTTTTAACGTTATTGACACTGATTGTGCAGATAATAGCACCATTAGTCGCGGATGCTATAGGTAAGGTTAAAGCCATGTGTCACGCATGCAGACATTATGTTAGCTGATGACGGTGCTGTTTCACGGCTCGACAACGAGCACAAATAATTGAAAACAAAATTGGTTCAACACCAACAGTGAAAAACGTTGCAGCAAATAGATACTGATTAACTCAAAAAAGCAAGAACAACGTCGAAACTAATGATATTATGCGGGAAGTGCCGAGGGATCGAAATATAACAATGGAGAAATCATTGCATTTGATTTATAAGTCATCGCTAAACAAGTACGTATGAAAAACCAACCTTGACCGCCTTCACTGTCAAACGTCCAGTTCAGAGCAAAGCGTCCTTTGTTGACGGACTGGTCCGTCTGGAAAATAACGAACAACGATGAATTGGATGATGTGATGGTCGACGCTGCACCAGCACAGAATCTGCCGAGTAACGGTGAGTTGTCACTTGAGCCGTCGTACAGTGATACACTGTCATAACTACACGTAGTATGAAACTCCAGGCTCAGCTCATTGAACGTCACAGATATTACCTTTAAAATACACATACAGCACATTCTGAATGTTGTTTCACTGTCGACGCAACGTGAAAAAAGCGATCAAGCATGCGCAATAAATTTCATTTTTTCACTCGTTCATGCAGAATCATCATCATCATCGACAACCGTGGGCTCAACGCCCGTTGGTGTCTGACGCCATTGTTACTATCGCTGCCTACCGCTGCCTATCTAAGGCAGCGTGGCTTAACTCCTTGCAGAATGCAACTTGTAAATTATTGATTTGTTATCCATTTATATTGACAGTCAGACATACTTACTTTGCCCGAGGAAGCCATTATGAGCCATGTGCACATAACATTGTTTGGATAAATGTGCTTTTCGTATCCCGGCGATATGATGATTCCTGTGGACTCATTTAGTTGTGCAGGTCTTCCATGACCGCAGATATCTGCAGTATTTAAAATTATCAAATACTGTAACCCAACAAAAAATGCAAGTTGTAACATAATAAATTTATTTTTCGTGCATTTCAGCATTACAAACGCATATCAAAATATTGTGCTGTCGTTGTAGCGTCATTAAATAAGAAAGCAAACACTGTCAGTAATAAACGTCAGCTTTTGTAGATCTCTGTCATTTCAGCAGACAAGTATGACCACAAATTAAGTGTTCCTAGACTGCAAAAAGCAAAAAACACACCAGAAAACATCTTCATAAACACACAAAAATACGAAAACAAAACAGTATGGTATAATACCAGCGACGGTAGTCGTTTCGGCAGTCAATAGCACCGCGGCAGTCGTTGCAACTGCAATCACGTTATACCCGGTAAGAGAACGGTTTAATATAACAAATAATACACTTTGTACTCGTCAGATTTCTTTAAATTTTTGTACAGTTAATACACCACGTTGTGAAAAATGAGGCTGTCTTTTTAACGTTATTGACACTGATTGTGCAGATAATAGCACCATTAGTCGCGGATGCTATAGGTAAGGTTAAAGCCATGTGTCACGCATGCAGACATTATGTTAGCTGATGACGGTGCTGTTTCACGGCTCGACAACGAGCACAAATAATTGAAAACAAAATTGGTTCAACACCAACAGTGAAAAACGTTGCAGCAAATAGATACTGATTAACTCAAAAAAGCAAGAACAACGTCGAAACTAATGATATTATGCGGGAAGTGCCGAGGGATCGAAATATAACAATGGAGAAATCATTGCATTTGATTTATAAGTCATCGCTAAACAAGTACGTATGAAAAACCAACCTTGACCGCCTTCACTGTCAAACGTCCAGTTCAGAGCAAAGCGTCCTTTGTTGACGGACTGGTCCGTCTGGAAAATAACGAACAACGATGAATTGGATGATGTGATGGTCGACGCTGCACCAGCACAGAATCTGCCGAGTAACGGTGAGTTGTCACTTGAGCCGTCGTACAGTGACACGCTGTCATAACTACACGTAGTATGCGGCTCCAAGCTTAGCTCGTTGAACGTTACTGACACCACCTGTGAGATACAATAATTAACCCCTATGTGAATTTTTGTCTGTAACAATGCGTATCTTTTACCTTTTGTTATCAACTAAACATTATCTCCTGTTATTAAACTGAAGCTGATTATTAATTATTATTATTTTGCCGAATAAAATATCTTACAAAAATATAAAAAAAGTTGCAATTTAGCTACTTTTAGATTATGGCGATTCTCCGTTGTCACGCAGAATGAAAACAATTAAAAACATAAAAATGCCAATTTTGCATTGAACTTTTTGACGCAGTGATATTACCTGTCTTATGTTTTTTTTGTTTGCGTGAACTTTTTGAGCTGCATTTTCGCGCCATATTTAAATATTTGTGACGTTTCTTACTTTTCCTGGAGATGCCTTTATTATCCAGCGGCACAAAGCGTTGTCTGGATAAGCGAGCTCATCAAATCCAGGCGACTTGATACTTCCAGTAGATGCCGTCAATTTAACAGCTTTTCCGTCATTGCAAACATTAAAGTTATCACCTGTAATCAAAACAGTCGAACGTACGATAAAACTGTCAGTTTAACTAAACTGATTTGTGTACAATTCAGCAACTAAATAGCAGCTGAAATTTATTAACTGTAGCGGTATTATACATTTTCAAATTCTGTGTCATTAATGGGCGTTGTCACGCACTGTCGACGTAGGCCTATGAATCGATTCTGCGGTTCACATATGCTACTACTCGGTGTTCCACAAAAACGTCACTTTTTACGCGCGATAGCAGAATGCTTCGCGCGACTTAGCCATGGCCTGGACGTCTGTCCGTCTGTCTGTCTGTCCGTCCGTCACACTCTTCAGCCCTATCAAAACGGTACAAGCTAGGATCACGAAATCTTTACTGCAGGCTGCCCCCAAAACCGTAATTTCCAGTGACAAATTTCGTGCACTTGCGTGAGGGGGTTTCCTTTGAACGAGAGCGTCAAAGAGGGTACTCCCCCTAAAAACTCGTTATTTTGCCGCTATTGGCTCTTATAGTGTGAAAATGGTTGCAGACAGATACAGACTTGTTGCATATCATAACAAGCACTGGTGACGGGCTTTCTAGATTTGTAAACATCGATGATCTTGAACGACCTTGAACCCCCCAAAAAAGTTTTATTGCCGATTTTTTTACAATTTTAGCTGCAGCGCATTTCAAGAGTGAATTGCGACGAAATATCTGAAAATAGACCCAAACAATCTTTAGATAAAATTTTCAGCACTAAACGTAGATTTTAACAGTCCAAGTCCCGACCCCATAAGTTCAAAAAAGCCTGGCTATTTTACTGCTATTGGCTGGTGTAGCGTGAAAACGGTTGCAGATCTTGCTGCTTATCACAACAAGCACTGGCGACGGGCGTGTTAAAATTTCTTAACATCCATGATCTTAAACGACTTTAAATTCCCCCAAAAGAGGTTTTAGTGAATTTTTGGCTGCAGCGCACATTTTAAGAGTGAATTGCGACAAAATGGCTGCAGATAGACCGAGACAACCTGCGCATGAATTTTTTTGCATTACACGCAGATTTTTCGAAATTCAAAGAGTTCCTTTAGGTTCCAGGAGACCTGAGCATACAAACATCAAAGAAAAATGCTCCCTTAAACAGTGGTTATTTTACCGCTATTATCTCGTCTAGCGTGAAAACAGTGGCAGATAAGCACAGACATGCTGCTTATCATAACAAGCAATAGTGACGAGCTTTTGAATGTTGTCAACATCGATAACCTTGAATAATCTTGAATGACCTTACACCTTAAACGATGGAAAATTTTGGTGTTTTTTGTAATTCGACGCACATTTCAAGAGTGAATTGCGTCAAAATGGTTGGAGATAAACCAGGACAACCTGCGTATGCCGACAAAATGTTTAGCATAAAACGTATATTTTTAACCATCTAAATTTCGACCTTTTAAATTTAAGAAGTCTTCCCTCCAAAGCCTTAAATTTGGGTAGTCCTTCAAAACGCATTATTATTCATTATTTTATTGCACTCTGTACACGATTGCCCATGTGGCAGGACCCCTGCTATCGCGCGTCACGTGAGCTCTTCTGAAATTACTTATTTAGTTATTGTAATGCCTTTGTCAATTTTGTCTGATTGCTTAGTTTTTGGCAAAAACATGCCCGGAAAATTTAAAACAAACATACATGTTCAGCCCGCCACATCTCGTTTTATACGTTCGTACGTTATCGTGTGAAAACTAGCAACCATTTTACAGCATATGTACAGCATAGTGTCAAATATAGCTCCGCGTATACTCTCAAGTAATAACAATACACAAAAACTGATCATATTATCAAAGAAAATGTTTAAAGAATTGCCCAACATTTTTCACATAAGCGTGTAGCCATCTACCCCACTGGTCAACATGACAAAGTTGCTCGGTGATTGGCCAAGGAAGCTAATAAAAACTTGGCGCTAAAATAGAAATAACGTTTTGCCGCACGATACTATTTCAAGGCCCAAATTTTGGGACGTATGTTTAAAATTAGCACCCATTTTTGACCATTTCAGTGTTTTCATGCATAATTATCTGGTACCATAACAAGCAAAAATTATTATCAATAAATGTATGTTTATTTACAGTAAATGAATAAAAAATAAACTTTCACCAAGAAATACAAATATGCGGATTGGCGCCGAATAATAAGTGAGAAACTGAAAACAGCGAATGCCGACAAAAACCTGTGATCGGCGTTGTTTCAGCTGGCGGTGTTCCTGCGGCAATTGTCTCAACTACAGTTTTTACACATACTATTCTCAGTATCCTGCAGTAATGATGACATGTTCGTGACAGTAGTTTTGACAATTTTAACGCTAACATTGTACACTGAGCAATATTTATAATTATATATAAAAAAAACTGCAAACAATTCATTTAATGTTGTATAAGTGCTGATGTAAAACTGCAAAAATCAAAAATTATAAGCACGAACTATTGTATTAGCTTAGATATTTAATCTGTTCTCAGTAGCCAGATATATATGTCTAAGCTCATGCATAATGTTCGTGCTTATACTTTTTGAGTTTTGCAGTTTTACATCAGCACTTATACAACATTAAATGAATTGCTTGCAGTTTTTTTATATATAATATTTGCGGTTTTATTAAAGTTTGAAAGGTCACTGAACAGTTACTTTGTACATAACAACAACAACTACTACTATTAAGCTAAGTAGCAGCCGACAACATCACTGCAAAATTTCATTAACCTATGTCAATTGGCCCAAAAAACCCCTACAGACGCAAAAATCTCGCAGATATTTCTTACAGAGACCGAGTTATAGCCCATTTTGCTTCAAATTTCGTTGCCATGGCAACGGGGGTCGGTCGGGGAAAATGCAATTGGCATCATACAATGGCCCATCCCCAAAAACCCCCCTGTAGATGCAAAAATCTCGCAGATATCTCTTACACAAGCCGATTTATAGCCCATTTTGTCCCAAATTTCGTTGCCATGGCAACCAGGGAGGGTCCGGGTAAAATTAAATAACACCATTAGATTGGCCCTCCCCGAACACCGTACCCTAGAACCAAAAATTACGACTCTTTCTTATACACAGCCAAAGTTATGGCCGTTTTAAGAATTGTTTAATTTTCCCCATAGGCTTCATTGTAATTTTTTGGAATTTCTTGAATAAATACGTTAAATATTAATTTCAAATTTTTTAACCCCCTAAAGGCCCTACCTTACGCGGAAGCACGCGTTTTGAGCCATAAACGGTCGTGATCGGTCTTCTGGTGTGACCTGTAGGCGTGAGCAAGAATACAAAAAAGGATAGTACACAAAAAGTAACGGAAAACGCCCTCCCTACGCAGACCCCCTTCCTGTCGTCCCACATCAACCAAATTTTGCATGTGGGGTCGTATCCCGGATATCTTTCTTGGTTTGAGTTTCATTAAGATCGGTTGAAAAATGTGGGAGCTGTGGGGGGTCGAAATTTCGGCCTTCCCATTGACTTGGCACATCGCTTATACAACTGCTTGTTGCTATCGCACAAGCCGTGATTTAATGCAAAACCATAACTGGCTGACAGCATATGCTGTTGATGTACTAAACAGATAAATGCATCTGTGCTACGTGCAGCTTTTAAGCTTCTATTACCGGTATTTCAAGCGGCAACAAATCATCATGCGTGCATTACAAATAGCCCGGCATATACAATGCAGTTTTTAAAACTCAGTTTGACAATGAGCCGAGCCAAAATCGCCCATTGGGCTTTAGAGTTGAAGACGACTTGCAGAATCTCAATTTAAAAAGAAGAATGTCTTACCTACAACTGTTTCGACAATTCCACCTTGGCTTCTCAAACGCCCTAACTGTAACTTCAGTTTATGCTGTTACGATAAAACAACTACTAACCCAAAAGTGTTCAAACGCAAATTCCTTGAGCTTCGCTCAGAATTTTCACACCATCTAGAGATCTACACAGATGGGTCCGAGGATGGAATCAGATTAGCTGCCGCTGTTGTTGCACCTAACTTTGTCAATACAGTTCGCTTACCTGACAATGCTAATATTTTTACTGCTGAAATTCATGCATTAGACATGGCGCTAAATATCATTCGCCGTGCAAGAAGCAAAGATTATGTGGTTTTTTCGGACTCTTTGTCTAGCTTACAAGCAGTCGAGAGCTGCAAAGTCGAAAATCCACTGATCTTAAAGATCCTGAAGGATCACAACCAACTAATTAACAGTGGTAAATCTATAACTTTCTGCTGGATTCCCAGCCACGTGGGTATCTGAGGAAATGAAGATGATGACATCGCTGCTAAGGCAGGACTGGATGTCCCTATCACCAACATGAAATTTCCAGTTAGCGATTTGTTAACTTGTGTCAACCAGTTGTGTGTTAAAGAATGGCAACAACTGTGGAACCAGTGTACATTAAATAAACTTTACAGTGTGCAACCGGTCATCGTCGCAATACCAGTTCATTACTAAGCCTCTACGACTCAGTCCTTATCAGCCGTCTTCGAATTGGTCATACAAGACTTACAAACTCTTATCTGCTAAAGGGAAAGAGTCAACCGGTATGTGAAGCTTGCCATTTTCCGCTCACAGTCAAGCACATTTTGGTAGACTGCACCCGTTAAAGTTCAGCACGTCAGAGATATTTTGGAGTGGCCACACTCAAGGACGTTTTTGAAAATGTTGCATCGCGCAACATCGTCGCTTATGTTAAAGATATCAATTTTTACAATCGTATATAATGTAGTTTTTACATTAGTTTAATAGCCTTGATCTTAACAAGTA
>Ga0209671_1007419_pt1 | contig 11383 bp, 5 predicted proteins | sample WorMetHERISLAND2_2_FD_187401 | JGI IMG/M metagenome (GOLD analysis project Ga0209671, IMG submission 187401) | Marine gutless worms symbiont microbial communities from Max Planck institute for Marine Microbiology, Germany - Olavius geniculatus... | ecosystem: Host-associated > Annelida >...
TCTGATAACCCAGGTTTCTGTAACGTGGTTCAGCATGAGATTCATGTTACTAGTGACTTCAAAGCGAAACGATTACGGTACAAAGCCACAGCGAAGTAATCTGTTACAGTGCTATCGATCTTGGATATGAAAGGACTTGAAAAAGGACTTGCTGGCAGAGCCTCCAAGTCCAAGTCCAAGTCCAAGTCCATGGCTTTCAAGTCCAAGTCCAAGTCCGAGTCCTTAGAACCCAAGTCTAAGTCCAAGTTCAAGTCCAAGTCCAGCAAAAACGGACTTAAGTCCGGACTCGAGTCCAAGTCCGGACTCGAGTACTACAAGTCTGGGTATATGTCTGGCTGCATGTCTCAGCTGTGATCTTGCCTGTCTTTTTTTGTCTATTCGTTAACGAAACGGGTAGAAAAACTAGAGTGGGAGCCTGTAGACGGACAAGACCTTAATCTGCACAAAAATGTGAAAACTACTTTACAGGTTTTAAGAGCTTTTAAGACTGTATAACACTATGTCCACTTCTCTGGATGATCGTGACAGATTAATGGTCATTGTCTTGCGTGTATACATTTGTTTGCAGGTTACCAGTCGTTGTTGTATGGTGGACCGGCTGGCTTACCAGGGCCGGTACCGGCCTACCCTGTTCCTGGGGCATCCCCTGCCGTCACCCCTGCGTTCAATACACAGCCGCTGCCTGTCAACTCAACTACCAACGACGGACGCTACCAGTGGCCACCCAGTCCCCCCTCTCACAGGTATGATATTATATATACTGTGACATTCTGTATTGATTTAATAGAAACATCGTTTACAGCTAGTTATTATCAGACGAAGAAGAACGTGAAAGTTTAGCTAATTCTTTCAATGTGTCCCAGTCTCATTCGACAGGTCAGATACCGTTATCGGTTACTGGTCACTAGTTCGAAGAGGCACTAGTCTGAACAGTCCTATAGCTAGGGTTAGGGTTACGGTTAGTTATAGGGTTAGGAATAGGGATAAATTTTGCATTTCTGGTTCTGACGGACCTTGGCTATGGCGGCCCTTAGCTATGGCGGCCCCTCCTGGCTGTGGCGTACGGAGTTATAGCCAGTTTTGGACTGGTGTCCATTTGAACTAGTGACTAATTAAATGTCATTCATGGTTAGTTTTGAGTCAGGGAAGAACGTGAAAGTTCTTTGCGTAATTCTTTCATTGTGCTGCACCTTCTACAGGTACCGTGTTATCATTTTGTGTTCGTGAGTCTGTGTGTATCGAAAAGTTCGTTTGAACCGTGTCTTAGAACGCAGTGGAGGAAATTTTACCAAACCGTGATGTAGTTGAAGTCAGAGATGAACTGATTGGATTTTGAAGGTCGATGAATTAAGGTCAAGGTTGTTACAGCATTAGATGTGTTAAAGTTTTGGGCCTCATATCTTGTGATGAACGGGTTCTGGGGTTTCAAGGTCGTGGCACCGAAGTTAAGGTCACAGCAACGTCAGATATTCTTCTCTGATGCTCTTGGTTGGCTGACGCTAAGTGCCTCCAACGTGGATGATATCTTGATCCTGTAATTCTCCAAAGTTCTCTTCTGTAAGGACCAACATGAACTGGGGTTACTCTGGAAAACTAGGTTGTATAAACAAAACTGAGAGTAGTACTAGCTGCAGCTGCAGCAGTAGCACAGTAGTAGTAAGGTTAGTAGTGTTTTATTTATGGTGTGCGAAACACTGGCCGACGTCTCCAGTCCTAGCATAGTTTGGTCCATCACCCATTAGTGAAGGTCGGTGCTGCACAATTTGAGAAGGTATCCGAACCAAACAGAAGCGGACTGGTGCGAGCGTGACTTTGCTGTTGTACAATGGAGTTGAGCCGAGCTGTTTTGACAAATATTACTGCTTACTTATTACCTCGATGATGTTTTGTCGACATTGTAACTGCTTTCATTGTTGTGTGTCATGCTGTTTGTTGGCAAATTAATTCATTCGTAGAAGTACTTCCAGTATGTGTGATCTGCTGAAGTGGAATTTAACGTGGATGATTGCGCAGCCCCAGCGGCGGCAGTTGGTGTATTTCTGTGAAGTGTGTGTGATCACGTGACGTGGTCACGTGCTCGTACTAGGCACCGGGGTTGCTGTAGTCTCTGTCATCCCCATCTCATCCCATTTCTCAGTGAAAGAGCAGCACATGCCGAGTGGGTGGGTGCCCGGGAAATGCCCGGCGTCGATTTGCTGAGAGCAGACTCAGACTGGTTAGGCTGCGAGTGATGATGCCATGGAATGACGGGCAAACACTGGCAACTGACGTGGGATCAACTGACTGTGTGGGTAACGGTAACACATTTCTAGGAACACAGGGACACGCGGTGGAAGACTCATTATCTGTTAAAAGCTTAAAGGGTGTTTATAGGAAGGCTCTTTATGGAAAAACCCATCTCAGAGCTACCATGTTATCGGACACAGGTAAACGCACCTCGCCTCACCGTAGTGCTTGATTTATCTGTGGTCCCAAAGGGATGGAAGGTAGATTTGATCTTCGTGGTTACTGGTTTACCTGACCGCAGTCGCTCATCCTACTAGTAACTACTTGATAGCAATCCGACCGGGAGTCAGACCTAACCGTTACGCCACTAGGATAGCTTTTGTTGTAACACTCGCCGACGTGCTGATGACTTGTCGCTGACGTACGTAAATTGTAAAGGACTTGGGCTAAGCTCAAACTTTTGTTGAGTATTGTGGCTGTCTGTAAGTACTATGCCGGGTATGTAAGTACTAGATACTGCAGTGCAGAGTGGATAAGCAGAGTGTGCGCAGTACGAGTTCATACCACTCCAGACAGTGCGGTATCATACTTAAACCATGCTCAGATCGCATATGGCTACCACGTCGTTTGCTTTTTGAGTTCGAGCTGAGTGCATGCGGTTTAAGAAGCGGTCTGTCTATTGCTAGGCCTGCGTCAGAGTCACAGGGACCGCGAAATCCCCAGTGAGCGCAGTCGGGGCGCTTGGAAGCGAGCAGTCTGCGTGTGGTTCTACATGGTTGTTAGTACTGAGATGAGTGACAAGTTAGTGCTATGCTCAACACAGAGTCAGTCGACCAGACTCTGAGAACGGACGTTAGGCCTACTGGTTGACGTCCGCCGACGGACACCCAACAATCTGTCTCTCAGCTGCTGCCCCTCACCGCCCAACCACGGACTACTAGATTTACAGCATAGGTGTCCTTGGTCTAACCGTTGGTCCGTTCCCTATGTGGCTTGGTGCTGTAACGGTAGGGTGTCGGTCAAACTTACGATCGTGAGGTCGTGGGTTCGACTCCCGGTCGGGTCACTATCAAATGGTTGCTAATCAGATGGGTGACTCAGAGCAGCCAGGTAAAAGCCAGTTTCCGTGAGGTTAACTAGTTATCATGCCAGTCATTGGCCAACTAGTTTGCCTAATGGAAATTGGCCATAAACCAACTCGGATATAACCAACACCAAGGTCAACTCAGCCTTTCGTCACTCCGGGGTACGTAAATCGAGTACCGGTCTCTCTGGCTGGGGTTAAGAAGGTGGGGCGCGTTCACCTGTGTCGGGTGACAGCTAACACTATGTGATCTCATATGGCACGTGACGCTCCGTAGCTCTGTGATTGGTTTTCTATTTTGAGCTATACCCCATCTTTTGCGTCGGCGTGTCTGCACACTGTCTGGACAAACAGAGGTGCTGAGATGATGCTATGCTGGCCCACACACATATCCCTTCCCCACCGGCTGTGGGGTCCATTAATTTTCTGCTGAAGAAAGTAAACGACTCCATAGTGCCCAGAAGTGACTAAGGTCACAGCAAGTAAGTAAGTAAGCATATTTTTGTCCACAGATGGTCAGGTGTCACTGTGTGCTGACAGACTTTAGTTAGTAGGATCCATTTTGGTTAAATAAATTACCTTGCCAGTCACTGCTGTTGGGCCATGGTCTTCAGTACCCCATTAAGTTCAAATATTATACAGCTGACAGCCATAAATAGGCTGTGGTGGGGGCCATACATGTTCACAGATTAATTGGAAGCGCTGACGCCAGGCTCTTTTCATGTATGATGTGATGTATGATGACTTAAGCGTTGTTACACACGGGAGCAACCATGTTCTGAAATTTGGAGTGGACCATTTTCCTTTATTCTTTTTCTCCTCCCCTTCTTTTCTTTTTTGTCCTCCTTGGCATTAGAGTCTTCAAAATCGAAGCAGATATCTGCAATAAAAACAATTCATTTTGATTGTACGTTGTACAGCAGAACTAATTGCAGTTTTCTAACAGTGGCATATAATATTATTCTAGATGTAGCGAGGTCTTAAGTCGTCACACGTGGTTGACAATGTTCAGCAGCAAGTCAAGGCAGCTGTTGCCCCGTCTGTGTCTCTCTCTGTCTGTCTGTCTGTCTGTCCGTGTGTCTGTGTGTCTGCCTGCCTGACGTGTTCATTATGCTAAGTTTATAAATTCACCTACGTTTGTCACTGAGGGTCGTGCGAGCAAATGAATGAGGCCTACCGTTCAACAGATGCGCTGATCATATATCAACCTGCTTGCCTGCCTTCTGTGTATGCTGCTGTACGCCCCAAGTTGTTTAATGACGTGCTATACCTTTCTGTCGTCGTCATTATGGCAGCGACACTGCGGCCTGCTTGCTGCGAATTTTGGACACATAAGTGAAATTTTCTCAAACCGTAAATATTTTTGCGGGTTTAAATATCTTTACCATTCAGTATATTATTGATATGCACGCATGACAGCTTGATGGCGAATTCGTAAAGTTTGTGTTTGCCCGCTCTTTTTTTTGGTTAAGCCCAATTAACCTCTGCTGAATTTGATTTGTTGGACGCAACAAGTTACGATGAGCAGTATACAGTTTCTTAGCGTATTGTTGATTTGCTGTAGCCCATGCTTTCAATTTTGTGAACTTGCTGTGCAGGTCTTTCTGTCGTATTGGTGAATTTTTTATGTAATGCATATGATTCTAAGGTATGCGTTTTTAAAAAAAATTCCAGCTGGGACGCATGACATCATTATTGGCAAATTGGCAATTACTGCTTTTCTGTAGTGGGCATCGGGGAGATTTTGTCCTAGAAGAGGTCTTGAAGTGGGTGATTTCGTTCCGAGGAGTCGGGATTTTGCCAGTAGGATCATGTAGGGTTGATCAGTGTCGTTGGAACGACAGGCAGATGGGCGTAGATAACAACAACAACGTGATATCAGTTTGCTTCATCAGCTAACTGTTGCTTCTGAAACTCTTCTTTTTGAACGATGGCTGTGGAAATCCAGCTGGTCTAAAAGTTAGCGAAGCAGTTCGGGTCCAGCCAAATAATTCAAGCTCGTGCAGATGTCCGTATGATAGTTAACACCAGGTTTCTACGCGCGGCAGCAGGTACTGCTATAGCGCGTCTTAGTCATCGCAGTTCTATCCGTCTGTCTGTCTGTTTGTCTGTCACACGGGTGTATCAGTCAAAAACGGTGCAAGCTAGGATCACCAAATCTTCACCGTCGGCTGCCCGGAAGATTCTAGTTTCTGGAACTGTAAAGCTTTTTCATAAATTCGAAGGGGGTCACCCTGAATGAGGGCGTTAAATGAGATGGGGTTAGAAAAATTTGCAATTTTTAGCCAGTAAGTCGCTGTATCTCAATAACGGTGCGAGATAGGGCCTAGTTTACTATTAATCACTAATAGGAATTAGAATGTCGTACACTGGCTCTTGATTGCCACCGAATTCAATGACCTTGGATGACCTTGAACGCTAAAATAGGGTTTTTATGGATTTTTTTCAACGATTTTGGCCTCAAAGATACATTTCAATAGCGAATTGCGCCGAAATCACTAGAGATAGACCGGGACAGCTTGCGTATGAAACTTTTAGCATTAAACATAGTTTTCACTTGTTCAAATTTCGCCCACCTGCGTTCAAGGAATTCTCCGTATGGGGGCGTGAAACTTGAATACCGTCTTCAAAATACTCGCATTCGGCGACTCAAACGGCAGCATCCACACGAGACGGTGGCGCCATCTGGCGTATGTAAATATTTCGTACCCAATGTCAGCATTGGACGTGGCGCGCAATACTGAAATTCATGCACTGGATATGGCGCTAGGCGTCATCCGTCTTCGAGTCTCAGTGAAACATCGTTGTGAACTTAAATTTCGTTCACACCGGGCCTTCACACATGCATCGCTGTCGCGCGTTCCTTTTTGCGTTATCTGGGCTTTTCTTGTTTTTTTTTCTGCAGCAGAACGTTAATAGTTCCTCATATTCGTGCTCTCCGGCGACTTTAATACCTGTCACCAACGTGTTACGGTCGTTCTCAGTCTCTGGGAATTTACCGTAACGTGCCGTAGCTATAGTCTCTCTCTGTATATAGAACGAATGGTTATGACGTTGACAGCACGAGCAAAGACTGCTATGTCATTATATAGGTCTGCATGGCACGCTATGGCATGGCATGGCAATGGCAGGGCAGGGCTGGGCTTTCACACGGGCACTATGTCAGTCGGTATACAGTAGTACTACGTGCATACTAGACGATGAAATAATATTAACAGTTCTAGCTTCTCCGTCTCACGGTTATTTCGCCAGGCCCGCTTTTCGGGTAACCCATCTCAGTAGTAACACGGCTGCCCGGCGTAAAGTGGTAATAACTTCGTTGATGCGACCAACGACATTACCACGACTTAGGTGCTCTTTAGGAGATAGGATGAAACAAATTAGTTTGTGGATCGGCCTAATATTGGCGTAATATGCGGTTGACGGCCTAGAGCTGTGCAACCCTCATCCTGTCCCTGACCTTTGATCCTTCCAACAGAAAATTGGCACACCAGTTACTCTTGCTCTGGGGAACCTTCACACTAGTTTAGGCTTATCTACCCTTTTTTGTTTTCGAGTTAGGAGCCCGTACGGGACCGGGACCATGGACAGACGGACGGACGGACGAGCAGGATTCGCAATCCGCCCTATTACGACGGCCGGACAATAGTGTTCAGTTTAATAGCAGTAGTCAAAGTCAGTTCAGCAGTGATCGGCGAGGTCGGATGTGAGTCAGACAAGAGTAAGGCCATATTGTATAGTTATTGTAAGGACATTGTGTGCATGGGACCTAACACCTGTTTGTTACGTTGAGCATTAGCCTGTCAATAGAACGCTGTGTGTGTGTCTGGGGCCCGTGGCGAGTCCACCCACGCAATGATAATAATAATTGTCCTCTGGGCTCGACGATTGACATAATGCCCTCCACGTGGCGACTGCAGCAGAGCATCTCGTGAAAGGAAAGAAAGGTGATAGAGCCGGTACTTGCTATAGCGTCGCTTCTTACGTACAAGTTAGATTCGTGACCAGAAGCGCTTTACAGTCTCGGAAGTGGCAGCTGATGGGCTAATGATACCGCAGCGCACTATGCAGCCATCCATTGCTCCCATCAGTGTACAACTGGACCTGCCCCGTTTGTAGCCAGCAGACATACCACCGCCCCAATCAACCACACTAGGCCTTCACCCGTAGCCCGTTAGCTGCTACTCATTTCCCATCCCGCTGAGCATAGGAGGCTGAGCACACACACGGTGGTTAGCAACTTGCTCAAAGTTGCTTGCAAATGACCCGCGGTGAGAATCACTCGAAACCAACCACTAGGCCTTACTTGGCAGTATCACCGAATTTCAGCGGGAATAGGGTAGGACCGTAGAGTGGCTGTTTTCAGCAAAAAAAACTTATGCAAAATAGTACCGACGTTGCTGCTGTTCAGTAACAGGAAGATGCATACGTTCTTTCGATTGGTTCCGAAATCAACGACCTTGGATGACCTTAAACGGCCACTACACACTCTGTAGTTCACAATAAATGCGTCTCTCGTTACCCATCAGCACAGGTTCTGGCTTATGCCGACGCGTGCAGTTAATCTACATGTTCTGTTCAGTTTCTGCCATGACTTACCTGGTCTGGCAGCTTGCAAATCCACTGTGATCAGAGTCATTGGGTACATTCAATGCAGTCACTAATCGCAGACGATCGTCGATGTACACATGCTGAACAGCTAATTTTTGCAGGATTATCCGGATCTTCTGGTTTAGGTTTGGTTTTCTTGGTTTTATGCGTTATTTTATTGTGTTTTTTATTGTTAATTTTAGGTTCATTTCATTGTTGTGGTTAGTTTCTTTGATGTGTGTTTTGTATGTGTATATTCTCTCGGTTGGTTTTTGCATGATTGTCAATTTGTCACCGCCAGTGCAGTTGAATGCTTTGTCTTTCAATTTTAGGTGATGTGGTATTAGTACTAATACCCATTTGTTGATGTTAAACCAAGGTCTGGAGTGGGATAAGTGTACACTCCATATAGTGGTTTAACATTCCACGGTCGTCGACGGTCAGTCGTGTGAACCGACACTGTTGTTCGCTTGGTCATGCTTGAGTGCACCCTGTGAAGTTATCAGTCCGTTATTTATACCACTGCAGACATAATGCTATTGATACGAGCACGGCCATGGAATAAGAGTTTTAGGTGGTTCTGTGGTGTTTGTGCAGAACAGTTTGAGCTCTTTACTGTTCACTGCATGTTGTTCATTGAGGCAGCTACCAAAGCAGGTCCTGAGTAGAAATCAATGTACGCTAACTGATATCCTTATCTCATATTGCTGGAATCGTGGATTTTTTGGGCCACCACCGGCTAAGCCAGACAGGTTTGTCCGTCGTTAACTGCATCAAATATTGACCCACTGCTCAAAATGCTATCGAGTGGATATTAAAGTTCCCGCCACACCTAAACTGCGTCGCTACACTACGTTGTGAAATACTTATGTCTGCTTTTGAATACTAAATATTTGCCAGATTGTGTAGGGCGTGTGGGATCGTTAACGTTGACCATTTTATTGAAAATCTGCTGCTAAATGCAGCGGTGAGAGAATGTTAAAAATCGGTCAACGTCGATGAAGTTCTGATTTGATGAATATATTAAATAGTTGCTGAAGTCTATGTAAATCACCCTGTACATCCGCGCCGTCATTCTCAATATTCAGGTAGTGTTTTAAAATGACTTTTTTTGTCTCTGTCATACCCGGACTTCATTTTGGCTGACACTTTACTAATTTGGGTCTACTAGAATTATTTCATGCTGGCATGTCTACCATACTGTTTACAGTGAAATAGCTGTCCATAACCTGCGTGTGCAATCATTGAATCATGTGTGACCAGACGAACGACAATGCAGGCCTCAGGCCAGCGTGGGATAAATGTCGGCCCCCGCGGCGCGATCTGGGGTGTGTAAGTTCGTCTCACACTCACTAACTAGCTCCGGATCCTGGTTTAAAGTATACACATATTTCATGATCTACTTTTGTCGCCAATCTCTCACTGCAGTGTCTGGAGTGTTATAACTGTTCACAGTCTCTCTCCACTCAAGCGTGACGATTGAAACGTGGGTTGGGTCTGTGTACAGCACCCATTAGCAGGCAGAACTCACCGTCGATCGCGGTCGTGTGATAAATACGGTTTAACACGGCTAATGCGCTGTAGACCGAGTTAAAGCCTATACATAGTGCTTATTACTTAGACCGCGTTATGATGATGATGATGATGGTCTATGTGTGTCTGTATGTCTAGGTTTGGTTCATCGTCGTTAGACAGTCTGTCGGCAGCTGACGATGCTGCTGCTGCTGCTGCTGCGGCTGCTGCTCAAAGGCTTCATATCCAGCGACTTGCAGCCGCCGCTGCCGCCATGAGATACAGCCCATATCACTTCACGCCCCATGCCTGTCTGCCGCTACCAGGTTTCGTTATTTAACTCTGCTCTCTGTGATCACTTGTAAGTAAGCAAATAAGTAAATTAGTACTTTTATAGGGTCAACAAAATCCCTGCCGTCTCTGTTTGCATATTAATCCTTACCTTTCAGCCAGACACCGGTTTACACTGTGGAACCCTCTGCATGTTTGCTCTCAATTTTTTGTTAGCAATCGTCTCGCATATCCACGAAGGGATGGGCAGGCTGCGTCTACCTAGGTAGAGGATTATATGTTTACATGATTTATTCCCTCGCAGACGTTGGTCACCCATCCAAGTACTAACTGGTCTCGGCGTAGAGCAACTCTGTGGATCCATGCTGGCGTGACGGCCGGATGTAGTGGCGTGTGGAACTCCTGTAAATGAATCGTTCTGTCCTTGCCTTCCTGTCCGTTTGCTGCTGCCGACTTTTTGTCTAGCAGCGCTGCCAGGCACGAAATAACTTAATTAAACTGAGCGAGTTGTCAGCAAGAGCTATTCATTCATTAAGGTAGCCGTGATTTTTGTACGTCGTAAACCGAAAACTGCTTTATTTTGGTGAAACTGGTTAGCCTGAGTAACGAATATTTAGCGATGTGATACTAAGATGAAACGGAAAGCAAGACAAGAAGCCCAGCTGTCGCTAGGGTGGGGCCGACCATACTGGTTGTCAGTGACCTTGAAGGTCATCTAAGATCGAATATTTTTATGTCATTTGGAAGGGCGTATGCCACTTTCTATTAGTGATTAATAGTAACCTTGGCTCTATCTTGCACCGTTTAGCTACAAAACATCCGTGACAAACGGACGACGGACGGACGGACGACAGCTTATGACAGAGGGCCTACTTTAAGCTTACACCTTAGCGATGGGTCCAAAAAATGTGAGCACGGATTGCCAACAGAAGTTCGGCAGCGATCTTTCTCACACGCCGGACAAGCAGCGTGGAACACTGCTGCACGAACTGGGGGCTGTAGCAACTTTCGGTAGCTAAGCGTCTGATTAAAAACTACTATTGTAACATTGCTTTTAGTTCATGAATAGTTTTTAGCCGACCGTACTTAAGTAACGGTCGAGCTTATGGTACAGTTGTCGTCTGTTCGTCTCTCTGTCTGTCTGTGACGGATGTACTCTGGCCAACGGGTAGGTCTTAGGGAAAATTATTTACATGAATAATTAGCTATAATGTCTTAAAACTAGGCGTGCAAAATTTTAGCAATGGGGAACATTTTCGAAATTGGGATTGAATGGAGGTGGTAGGAAAATGTGCGTTTTTCAATGCTGTATCTTGGAAACGGTGAAAGATAGGGCCAAGGTTGCTATTGACCACTAATAGGAAATTGCATACGCCCTTTCAGATGAGATGAAAATCATCGACCTTGGATGACCTTGAAGGTTAATGAAAGTCAGTACGGTCGGCTATCCTAGCTACAGCTGGGCTTTTTGTATTCATTCATACACAGACATTGTAATGCAGCGCTGTCCTGTTTTATTGTAAACGATGATTTTGGTGATGTAGGTACTGCTGGTTACCCTGCAGGTGGTCCTGGGGTGGACTACCTGGCAGCGGCTGCCCAGTACCAGGCTGCTGGACCGGCAGGTGTGTACCCAGCTGCCGCTCTGGCGTCACTAGCTGCAGCGGCAGCTGGGTACAC
>Ga0209671_1007423_pt1 | contig 11379 bp, 5 predicted proteins | sample WorMetHERISLAND2_2_FD_187401 | JGI IMG/M metagenome (GOLD analysis project Ga0209671, IMG submission 187401) | Marine gutless worms symbiont microbial communities from Max Planck institute for Marine Microbiology, Germany - Olavius geniculatus... | ecosystem: Host-associated > Annelida >...
TTCGCAAGTCTGGAAAATGTTACCAAGAAAAATGTTACGCTTTTGGCGCTTTACGGTCTTTGATGTTATGCATCTACAACAGATGTAGACAAAATAATAAATATAAAAATTTTAGCGGCTTATAAATATTAACTTTATGGGCGTGGAAATAGTGAATCGTAATGTTCCTATTTAGCCAGATATTCATGCGAGACAAAACGTTATGATGCAAATAATGATTTATGATGTAGATCTAAAATGCAGACTAATACTATAGACCTATAAAATCTATGCGGTAGCTATTTATCCGGCAGCCGTGCAAGTAGCCCAGCGTAAGGTACACTGCAGTCTTATCTTTACGGCAGCCGGATAAATAGCGTGTCATAATCATCAACTTCCGGTTTGCATGAATGAATAAATTGATAGACGAACCGTATAATAATGGAGGGTGCGAGATTTTCTAGTTTCGTTGAAGTGAAAGAATTCATAGAACGCTATCAGCAGGACAATTACGTGCAGTTTTATATTAATGATTCACGGACGATAGCCGGTGCGCGTAAACGCCTTCCAAACCGAACGCTCAAGTCGGAACTACACTACTATCAAGTGACGTACGCCTGCGTTCATGGTGGTCGCAAATACAAGTCATACTCGACTGGCAAACGCTCGCGACAACGGTCAGCATGCATACTCTGGATTCCCAGTCAGAACTTAGGTTGATGACACATTGGCCAGTTTCATTGGCGCTTGTTGTCTGGTGCCAGAAACCATGACACACTTAACAAGTTGAAGTTTGACCATCTACTGAAGAAGAACCGGCAAATGAAACTATATAACTAAGAAACTATGTAAAAACGCAGTAGATTGGATTTGAGAAAGTATGTATTTAGCAACAGAGTAATTGATCACTGGAATGCACTGTCTGAGGCGTGTGTAACCAGTAATACAATAAATCAATTTAAAAATTGTTTGAAACGGGAATTGCAACTGGAAACACACAGTTAATCTTAGTTATTAGGATAGTAAGCATTATATGGCTTTTGCCTGTGCTTACTTAGGCCACCAGTAGTTCTGGTGGCTTCGGTGAATTCGGTGAAATGATACTGGCAGAAAAAAACATGGATGAATTCTTACAGATCTTACAGAAATTTGTTTTTTCGTACTGTGCTATGAGTTGAAAAATACTTTCGTCACTCCACTTCATCTTTTATTTTTGTTGACAAACAAACGAGCTGTCTGTCGGAATTCTGTTTGAACTTTTAGTTTCCGTTGGACATTTGCAACTTTTTGCCCCACCTAATTTTTAACGCACATGACGGCTGCTGTTGTGAAATATTGTGTTCTTTGTGATGCTTGTTAGTGTTAGCTCATTGATTGAAGCATTGAAACACTTAAAGGGTTACAGTTAGGGTTAGGAATAGTGGGCACAACTTGCACTTTTTTTGAAGAGATTCTCATAGATGCTGGCGTAGAATTTGCATCTTACACTTTAGCGCTTGCGAGATGATCCGAGAAATTTCAAGCAAGTTTTTTCTTTGCTACATTTTGCTAGCATTGTTCTTTGCCTGTTGTGTTTTCAGAAGTTTACGTATGGAGTGTCCAGCGGAGATGATGTTCTCGGCCAGCAACTGCGGCCAGTTCCTGGAGATACGCAAGATTGTCGAAGACCACAACCATCCAGTCACCAAGGTAATTAGAACTAAAGCATAATTTAAGACACTTTCTACATTTTGGAAAAAGGCAAAAACTTGTGATATTTCCATATGAGACCAGAGTGGGGCATTCCAGCAGAAGATGCTTAACACTGCTAAAATTTACGGCAATTTTTGAACAATTTTTAAAAAGGTGCATTACAAAATTCATTATATTTGAAATTTAGTCGATCTAACCTATCTTGCAAGCATTGGGACTCAACATTTTCAGCATGTGGGCTCCACATTTTTTTGTTTCGACTGCATATTTTGGTTGGATTCCACTCTTAAAATATGCCAGATATGTTTGCCTTTTTGTAGTTTGCATGATCAGTCAGCGACAAATTATGTAGTGTTGTTGCAGAATGTTTTGTGGGCTATATTTCTTGCATGCAACTGATAACATGTGAACCGGTGGAGCTCGTTGCTTGTTTTCATTGACTAGCTGTAGGTTTGTGTGTTATATCAATTAATTTAAATATTCTGATATATTAACGACAATTATGCCACTGTATTGTTTGAGGTTTAGTTATGCTATTCAGACAGTATACCCAGTAGACTCTAGTACTTCAAAATCGGTGGACCTCCTACGATCAGCGTTCTGAATAGTCTGCGTGCACATGTGCATTATTGTTTGATTTGTCTGTCAGTTTTTAAAGGGCTTTTTTATATTTTTTTGTACAGAATTTTTTTCGGTCGTCTGTTTGCATTGTCTCGATTGCCATTCTACTGTCTTAACTGTGTTACATTCGCTTTGCTTTGTATTAAAATAAGCGGCAGCTTGATAATTCGAAGGTTCAATAGTGCAAAAGTTTTAAGGGTCTTTCCTATACACTTCTACAGATGATGACTCAGTTTCCACATTTTTTCTCCATAAAATCCAAATGTTCGATAGTCAGAAGAAGTATACTGCAAACAAATATAATGTAGTCTAGTACTGTATATGGTGGTGAGGATTGTATGTAGCTGTATTACTCCTGGCACAGCATACACCACAACATGCATAGGCTGAGAGGCAATGGACAGAGAGAACACATATTATTACGTATACATATTATTACATTACTCTCATTAGTTAGGTTAACACAGTATGCACATAATGCACTTTACTTCCTGTGTCTAGTCCCGACAGTGCGGCAGCATGTGGCAGGAGGCTGATGATCCGACGGGTATTGGTACGGTGTTGGTATTGGTTATTGGTATCAGTATGACCCAATAATATTGGGTATTCGGCAGCTTCTTTGGTATCGTTCTAACCCTAGCTAGTGGACAATGCATGTTGCAGTATAATTCTTCTGACTATCGAACATTTGGACTACGGTATTGATCCTTCCGATTACAGAGAGAGTCATGCAGTCTCAAAACGATGTTAATTTGCACACACTACTTTGTCAGTCACTGTCAGGAGTGCTTTGAATGCCTCCCACAAAGGCTGGATAAAATTTCTACTGTGTTGTGTAATTTACTTGGCTTTATTACCACCTGAGGTATGTTTTGCACTTTTTTCTGCGAGATTCTCTTAGATGCTGGCGTAGAATTCACATCGCACACTTTGGCACTTGCGAGCTTCTTGTAGAAAGCATGAGCAAGATTTTCTTTGACTATATTTTGCTAGCTCCACCCACCGGCTATACATGGCATTGCATCATCCAAAGATTGGTGAGTTTAAGCTGGGAAATTCCAGCGTCAAATAACTCGAAGTAGAATTCTTAAATGCGTGTTCTACACTTTTTGCCAGAGCTAGCGAGCTGTATTTAAGTGAGATTCCCATGGAAAGAAAAAAGTGCAAAATGAGCCTCGGATGATGTGAATTCAATTTCCAGGAAAGTTTCGAACTTCTACCACAGCAGAGACGACTGGATCCCGTGAGCCAGGAGCAAGTATCGAAGATGTTTCTAACGACACCCGACAAGCGGCTGATCCAAGCACACGTCCAGGAGACGACTGGCAAGCGTATCCTGCTGCGCGACCTCCACAACATGTCAGCACATCTACGCAGCTCCAAAGGCATCGCAGCATTGAACGATAGTGCAGATGGCGCAGTCTTGAATGACGCCTCAGAGCATAAATGTAAAAAACGTTTTTAAAAACATTTTTTCATTCTCGTCACATTTCTTAACATTTGTTAATGCTTTTTTTGTAAAAATTTTATCAATAACTTTTAAAAAGCACCTTTAGAATCAGAGAAACAGAAACTGGTGGTACCGGTAGTTTACTTAGTTAGTTTGGTGACACTCGGTCTTATGACCAAAGGGTTGAATTGAAATTGAATTTACAAAGATCTGTCTTTTGTTATTTCCAGCTATACTGCACCTGCAGCATTAGGCATTAGGCAACACGTTGAACAGATTTAGGGCTGGCATTATTTTTTGCTCAATCTCTGAAAACGTTTTTTTCTATTCTTGCCATGCTTTTTAACGTTTTAAAAATATTTTTCGGTATGTATTCTACATCTGTGGCACAACAGATGGCACAGTCTTGAAAAACAATCCCGATGCAGTCTTGAATGACATTGATGGAGTGTCGACCACCGGTACTGTGTCTGAAGCGACACAGCAGCCGACCGACGCAGTGACAGCAGACGAATCGGTTGTGAACCAGCATGAAAAGTGGCGCGACGTCCTTCAGGTTGGCGGCACACTTTTTGGGTTTCTTATCCACTGAACCTGGTTTAAATGCCAGTGTTTCAGAGATAACATGCAGGACTCGGAGCACTGGAAAAATAAGTGTCAGCGTCAGAACGGTTTGACGACCATAAATCAGGGTTGTGCCATTTCTGCCACTAATGGTTTGAACTGGATGGCCTAATACAGTGTAGTTTAAAGGGTTTATTCACTTATTTTCATACCATTAGTAGATTACCATTAATACTTTGTAGTTTGTGCCAAATTGTACCTTTTCAGAAGCAAAATTCACCAAATTTTCTGAATGACAGAACTGCAACTCTGGCACAGAATGATTGCAACGAAAGAATTGTATTGTTTTGCATTGAATCTGTATGAACATGCGTTTAAAAATTTCTGTCAAAGTTTAAAATAGCAGAAACTGGCAAAAGCCTGTTTTTGCTGCACTGGTGGTCCAACGATAATGTAAATAATGTAAAACTTCTAGCCTCCGGCTTCTATTATAACATCTGACTTAGACCCCCGGCTTTATTAGAGGCGCGGTTCTATTTGACACTTGGCTTTTGTTAGAAGTTTCACGGCAGTAGTTAAATAATGATATTAAATGCATGTGTTGTCCTGCTATTCTTAGCCATGTTATAATTTTGCTTAGTTCAACATGTAATGTTATTTTCTTTGCATTTATTATTTTACGTATTATATATCTACTTTTTGATGCAGCCATGGACGAAGTGTGGCTCGGTGGTCTAACAGTAGGTGGCAGCACATTAGACTAGGAACATACGAGGTTTAACTCTCGATCGGTAACAGTGGCCTAGCAATAGGTTGTGCAGGTTGTGCAGTGCACAAGGGACCCCCAGCATTCAAAGGTCTCAACCGCATGGGCTGTAATCTTTTATGTTTCTGTAAATACGCGAAACTGCAAAAAAAAATCCTGAAGTAATAAAATATATCAGATGTGACGTATTTTTGTACTCTGTAGTGTGGCGTGTGTTCGTTTCGTCATATGCATAATTAGTCTGCCCAGAACCCGGCAGGCTTATGTTTTACCGCAAATGTTTTTTTGTTCAAAGCGAGATCTCTGAGCTTCGTCAGCCAAGTGCCGTGAAATTTTGCCACATGATCGTGATTTGATCGGCTTTATGATGCAGGTCCAAAAGTTTACAGGCTTCCAAAAGGGGCCAAAAACATGCAAAATTTGGCGTAGTTTTGGATATCTTCAAACTCTGACCACAATAATGAATGAATAAAGACATCAAAAATCGAACAGTTATTTTCTTCCGCAGCAATTCATTCCCGGTTTAGCAAAAAATCTGATGAACATTCACCCACTAAATACAAAGTTTGGTATGTGAGTTGTGACACACCAAAATCGAACATTTCAGAAAACCATATTTCAGCCCCTACTGTGCTCTGAAATTTTTACGCATGTTGTAAACTAAATGACCAAGTCCTGCTAGTGCACACCCCACCAGGGACTGGTGTCCCCCAACAGTTTTTTTTTACAGAGGGCGTTAAAAATTGGCTGAACATTTAGCATATTTGCGCCTACAACTTTGACAGTAGAAGGCGCAACCCCACGAAACTTTGCCACGTGACTTGCTGCGAGGAGGACATGACAACGAGGGTACAATTTTTGGGGGTGGGAGGGGCAAACACCGCAAAAATTCGAGAGGGCAAAATTTAGCGCAATTTCGGACAACTTTTGACTATGGCTGGCAATATCTCTGGAACTAATGGAGATATCGACAAGTGGTAAACAGCGTTATCAACTACGATCTCTCACGCGCCGTACAAAAAAATTTGGTGAACTTATAGTCTACTAACAACAACGGTTAGGGAGTGGATGTCACAGACTCACCCAATGTCAACACTGCGCGTTCTGCATGTGCTAATGCATTTGAGTTCGGGCCACATGGTTTTGCTTCGAGGGGAGTTGTAACCCCCTAAATTTTCCCCTCAATCGGACTTATGGCACCAGGCAGACTCACCCTGGGCTTTGATCCATATTTCTAGTTTATTTTGTTTCAGTTGGGGGCCCACCAAGGACGCTTTGCACACGGCCCCCTGAGCCTAGCTACGCCACTGACTGGTGCAGTGGGTGCACTGCCAGGTAAGAACCTTGGGCAAGTTGTTCAAATGTAATGAGTTGATAAGTGTGTGGTGCATCAAGCGTATATACAGCTGCTATTATACAGTGCAATACATCCGACAGACTCGATCACTTGCAGACTCTGATGCTATAGCTAATGTCAATGCAGCGGCTGCTGCTGCTACTGTGCGCTAGGCCTATAGGCTATAGTTATGCTAGGTCTACATGCATATCAATACAATTCACACACGTGCTTCTGTCAGCAAGCAGTATAATTTGGTACCGGCCTAATGGCTGGGAAGCTTACAGCAGTATGTGTGAGAGGTCTGGCCTATAGCCCGTATAACTGAGCTGTGTTTGCACTCACTGCCAGCTTGAGGCCTCGAAAATGGAGATGAGAACCGACCTTTAGGGTCACAGAGGGTGCAGCTGACCTTTATCTATGGACAGAAGTGCAGGTGTGCGAGCTGTATTTGCACTCACTGCCAGCTTGAGGCCTCGAAGATGGAGATGAGAACCGACCTTTAGGGTCACAGAGGTCACAGAGGGTGCAGCTGACCTTTATCTATGGACAGAAGTGCAGGTGTGCGATACAGGACCCCTGAAATTTCAAAACACATGTGGCCAACTTTGATTATTATGTTTCAAGCATGTCCACTAAAGCTTTATTCAATTGTCATCACAGATTGGAAAAAGTACAAACTTTAAGGATTTATAATGGATGGTATTGATTATGCTGTGAATGTCAGGTCACGGATGAGCTGGCCAGTCTGGTTGCGGAGGCTGATGCCGATGAGTGTCAACGTAGACTTGAAGCAGTCCGCCTCCTTGTTGACTTGTGGTCACACAACGAGCAGGTTGCAATCGTCCACATTCCAGCGGACACTTTTTCCTCTTCCGCATCCGCACATCCACCGGTATGTCGAGCTTGCCATCCTCCGCTCACTGCCAAGAACATCTTCTGTACCTGATGGACGCAGCTTGCGCTCAGTGAAAGATAGGGTGAAAGTTTTGTTGAGGATGTAGATCAAAACTCCCACTCCTGCCTTTTTCACTGGGCACACTACACCCTTAAACAAACCTCCCCCGTATTTTTCATTCTCCATTTTTTAATCTCTCCATTAACATAACTAGAGAAAGCACTCAAAGAGCGCAGGTACCTCCACCAAGGCAAAGATATTCGCCAGGTGGCGTCACCATCTTCGCTTTGACAGCGGTTCCTGTATGCCTCCTTTAACGCAGTGGTAACGAGAATTTCAAAGTGATGCAGAATCCAGGATTCCTGCCGGATCACTCCCAAAATTGAATCACTGGTAGTTTGTGCCATGCCCGACATACCCTCAAAATTTCGGAAAGATCCGTCCATAACTTTTTGAGTTATCTTGCTAACAGACAAACAAAAACCGGCAAAAACATAACCTCCTTGGTGGAGGTAAATATTCCCTTAGAAAGGAAAAGGAGCCCCAAAAGTGGTGGGGGAACTTGAGCTCGAAAGTGGGGGGAAGTTGCACCTGATTTTAGTACTAGATTAGGGGGATTAAGCCACTGTAGACTGCACCTGTTACAGTGCAGCACACCAGAGATATCTTGAGTGGATACAGTCAAGGATGTTTTTTTTCGAAAATGTTGCATCGTGCAGTGTCACTTTTGTTAAAGATATTAACTTTCAGCAATCATATATAATGTTGTTTTTACACTGGCTTTGATAGTCTTGATCTTAGCAAGTTTTTAACCTTGCTTTTAACACATATATTAACTGCTTTTAATAGCTTCTAGCCATTTATGGAACAGCTCGTTCAAGCACAAACTGTAAACTCACTTTTTTGTGTACATTTTAGTTTTTAAAAATAACTTTTGTGTTTTGACATTTGTAATGCACTCTTGGTCAGGGCTCGTGTAAGGAGACAGTATAACTCCTACCTACTACCAGAGCCGGATTAAGGCTTTGAGATGCCGTAGGCTGTAATATTTTGTGGGACCCCCTTCACACACATGTACAGTACAGATTACAATAAGCCATAAATTATTTAATCATTCATCAAATAGTCAAAATTTAAAAATGGTTGTATATTCCATTGTGTTAGGGGTCTGGGAAAGTGCTGTCAGCTTTTCCAGCGGATCTGTTCCAGCGAGTCCCATCCTAAAATCGAATTTGGTGCATTGTAGATTTGAATGTGACGTATGGTAGCGACAAGTTTAAATATTTTCATAAGAATCAACTAACCACATTTTGTGTACCTTAGCACGGGGCCCCTATAAAGCGTGAGTCCTTAGGCCATGGCCTCATTGGTTTATACATTAACCCAGCCGTGCCTACACTGTTACTACTACTACTACTACAACTACTGAATGGTTTATTTTGTGCTGATGTGCCAATGTTAAGAAACTACTCACTCGTTCTGCAAGTCCACCAGTGGACAGTGTACCAGCCGCAGTCGAGCAGGACCACAATCCTTCCACGTCGACATCTGCATCGGTGCAGACGGACACTGGCTCCGTACGCGTGGATCTCTCTCTATCGCCCATCATCTCACTGCCCCCGCACAAGAAACGTGGCCAGTTTTACGCAACGTCACAGGTAGGCGAGGCTGATTCATTCGGAAAACATGAAGTTTGGAGTTTTTATGCGGCACCGTCTCGTTGTGTCATCTCTGATTCAACTGTTACAACTGACACGTTTAAAAGTAGCTGTCTGGAGGAAAACAGGGAAGATTATTAGAACTGCCATTTTCGATACATATGCACAATCATTATCGGCAGTTCTTACAATTTTAGGTTTCCATCATTTTTTTGTGCTTCGTGTTTTATGAAGGTTAAACTTTCTGTTAAGGTCAAACTTTTTGTTTCGTTATTATATGTATGCGCAATTTTGCCTGCAAAGGCTGTCCCCGAAATGACCTATACTGTGTCGGGCGGGACATTAAACCCTACTCACTCATTCTGTACAGCCGTGCTTTCCTGCAGTGACACTTAATGCGCCCACACTTGCGATTTTTCACTAGACTGTGAAAGACATTACGTGTGCTCTAAACTGCGTAATAATAATGATGATAATATTACACTTTATGAAAGAAAGTTTGGTAAAAAATTTGTGGAAATTGGTTAATATTTAGGGGTTGGTACTGGTAACAAAATATTTACATGGTAGGCGTATACAGTACACCAGACATCCAGGCAGATACCAAAAAAAACCGAGAGGGTTTTTTTTGTTAAACCCACTTAAGATACTTCAGTATTTTATTATGGCTAAGTTTTGGAAAAACTTAAACCCGCAAACTTGCAAATATTGGTATATTTTACCTGTGGGGAGCAAACAGAAGTTCATATATGTTGTTTGCAAACAATGGATGACGTAACACAACACCATGCATACCAATCACTGTATATTTTGTTTGGTCAGTTCGGCATTTTTTGATCAGCTGGTGTTACTTGCATTGCATTGTTATGCTACTAATTGAGTGGTTTATGATTGCAAGAAAATAACTAGCAGTTATTTTCACCTTTTGGAGATTTATCTGTTCAACCGGCATAGTAATCTTGTTATTTGTTCATGCAGCTTACTGGTCAAAAGCTAATGCAGCACTTGCTGCTAAGGCGTAAAAAAATTTTCGTGCTTCCGGTTGCAGCCGGCAAAAAAATTAGGGATGGGGTGTCGGCGGAAATTTTTCTATCATTTATTTTCATATCATGACGTGTCATGTGATATTACCCAACAACTCACAAAGAATGAACTGACACGCTAAACAGTACTCTCAAAAACTTAAGCAAAGATACTGCAACATTTCAGGGTAGATGCAAACGGTGTATTTCGGTAAAGTTTTGAAAGCATACCGAAAACTGTGCTGATATTTTACAGATGTGGGGTTTTTTCTGGGGACGGACGGCAACTGCAAGCACACAGTGTTTTTTAGGCCTACGCCAAGCTACTTGACTGCTGAACATGCCTTTGACTGTACATGTGTAATGCAGGTCTCAACACTGCCTGTACTCGTACAGAAGAAATGCTGCAGCAGTTCTAGAGCCATTCTTCCCAAAACTAGCATCAACGCGACTGCAGCAGGCCCAAAGAAGAGACCTCGAGCTCCCAAGAGGTTCCGCCAAGAAAAGGAAGAAGAAGAGGATATCGGCGCCCTTGTCAAAATAGAGCCACGCAACGAAGATATGCGTACGTGTTATATAGTAGTTTGTTTATTAACCACAAGGGTAGAAAATTTAAAACACAGGCAGACAGTGCACAGTGGTTTACTGGGCAGCGGGGCATTGGCAGGAAACGATAATATTGGGTATTGGGTATTTGGTAGTTTTTTACTACTGTTCTAACCGTAGCAGACATTCATACAGACAGACAGACATAGCCAATAAAGACACTAAAAACTAGAAGGTGCTCATGAGAGTGCATATCTCCACCAAGTAAAGTGATTTAAACATCAGCACTACTACTACTGCTGCTAATACTACTACACCTACAACAAGGAAAGGGGAGGGTGAAGGAAGAGCCGCTTCACTGCAGAGGGAGGGAAAAGTAACAGCCGGCTAAGCAGCTGTTGATGCAGTGACGTCATTGCATACGTTATTGCTGTTATGAGTCACCATATACACACACAAAATGATGGACAGAAGGACAGAACGACCAAGCTTTTAATCTCCTCCAATGTTCACTATGTTCACCTTGGCAGAGATAATAAAGCAAGGAACTTTACATCTGTCTTGCTGTGTGCTTTAGTTACATCTTGCTGCAAATTTTGTGAAGTATTCAATTTATAAAAAATTGATGATTAATCCATTAATAACTATTTTAAGATGTAGTTGAAGAACATTGCTTCTTACTTCTTCAAATGGCACAACAGGCACGTCGGACATCAGCAAGACTTTGGCAGGCCGCGTGCATGTCGATGATCAGCAGTCCATGCCAACACTGTACGTACTCAACGCTGCCGCCGTTACCAAGCCGCACGCTGTCCAACATCTCACCGCCGATCTCATCGGATATAAA
>Ga0209671_1007424_pt1 | contig 11378 bp, 5 predicted proteins | sample WorMetHERISLAND2_2_FD_187401 | JGI IMG/M metagenome (GOLD analysis project Ga0209671, IMG submission 187401) | Marine gutless worms symbiont microbial communities from Max Planck institute for Marine Microbiology, Germany - Olavius geniculatus... | ecosystem: Host-associated > Annelida >...
TTGGCTTTGCACTTTTGTTTGTACCTTGTGTACGATGTTCATAATAAATATATATATACTCGTATAATGGTTCCCTGTCAAAAGCTGGACCGACAGAACCTGGAGCATCAAAACTACCCCACTACACGAACCTTAATTTTAACCCTATCCTTAAACCTTACCTAACACTATCCCTATTTTTAACCCTTTTTCTAACCGTCATCCCTAACCCTAACCCTAACCTTAACTATATCCTTAATTTTTTGTTGGTCCAGATTTTGTCGTCGGTACACCGTATAAACCGTATAATAAATAGGTAACTGAATGTGTGCTAGCACTACGCGTCGACGGAGTATTCGGATGCGTTTACGCTGAATCCGTACCACCAGCAGCCAATCAGGAACGAGGACGAGACCAGCATGGACCTACTGATGATTGTCTTGCCTGTATGCGCTACAGTTGTCCTGCTGCTGCTCATCATTCTCATTGCCATCGTCATACGGTACGAATCTGTCAGTAATGAACGACGTTTATAAACGTTAATATTCGTTCTGCGAATTTTGCAGAATTATATTATTTTCTATTTTTAACACTAGTCACGTGGGCATATTGGTATATACCTTTTTTCTCCCCTTCCCAAAAGGCCTAGCTTTTTGTGACGCAACAGTGACGTCAGAATGGTTATTGAACTTTAACACCCCTCAAAGAGATCAGACCAAACAAATTTTGTGTTTTCTCAAAACAAATTTTTGGCTACGCCTCCTGACTGTATCTAACTAATACTACTGCCACCACTGGTATTTTTTAGATTTTCAAGAGGATATAATAACTCGGTGTAGGCCTCTTTTGTGCTGATGTGCCGCTAAGAAACTACACACTCACTCTTTCACTCTCGTAAAGTGGCGCTCACAGGCCAAAAAATGTTGCATTCTTATCCGACGTCCTTTGTCTGAAAATATGTGAGGGGTATTGTTTTGTGGGGGCTCAGGCCTCTAACCTCTAATTTTTGTCAGAAATAGATATTAAGAGACACAGGAAAATAATTAAAATTGTTGCCGCCAGATCTCGTAGGTTGTAATTTTACCAGATTCGATTTTGAATGTTAGGTCACACATACTGGACGTGCCTGTGGATTTATGTCTGTTTTCGTCGTTCCGGTAGGCGAAAGGTTGGACACAAGACGAAGCTACCTGAGCCAGCGAAGCGCATGAAAGTTCCAGGCGGCGAGCTGGCAGCCTGCGGCGCCAACTCTACTGACCCTGTCGAGATTCGACGACAGAATTTCCAGACTCCGGGTTTGTCGTCTGCTTTGCAGTGTTTTAGCAGATTGATCAAAGTAAATTGACAAAAGGCGGAATCGCGGCGGAACCGTTTAAACATATGACATGTGCGAATGTGACAGACAGACAGACCACAAACAGACCATGTTATGTAGAAATGTGTAGGAATATGCGGAATCGCTTGCGCTGCAAGAGCGACTCTGCCCAAAACTGCTAGAATACTGAGTGCAACTACATGCATCATAAGGACCTAGTCATCAAGATTCCAAGACAGTATGCTCAACTAACAAATCGACTAAAAAGCATCATAACAAAGAGGTTTGCATAGTACACGGTATAGCTCGAAAATTAAAAAAAAAACTATTAAAGAGCTATACACACTTGTAACTGTTAAATTTAGCGTAATTTTCAACTTCAGCTTCTGTCATAGAAGTTGTAGTTAAAACTTACATTAAAGCTAGAAGTTGAAAGTGCGTCTCAAGGCGCGTACAGAGCGACGTAACTAAACTGAAATGAACTGAAACGGTTTAGTTTTTGACGAACTGACCCGTGGACGAGCAGGACGAGCCCATTGGTCATTGGTTGACGCGTACGTGCGCGTAGTCATGTAGACACTGTTAGACGGTGCCCGCTGTAATGCATTATTGCTTGCTTATTGCTCAATTCGTCAAAAACTAAACCATGTCAGTTCACTGTTCAGTTCAATTCGCTTCACTTCAGATACGTCGCTCTGTACGCGCCTTTAGACCGAACTTGAGCTAAAGAGTTTCTACGCTAAACTTTTCTCATGTACTCTTATAATAGGTAGCTACTTTTTTGTCGCTGCATATCCGTAACTCATTATAACTTCACATACTGTTTCCTATAACCTTGAAATAGCTCTGCATACTTTGTACAGGAATGATAAGTCACCCGCCTATCCCGGTCACCGACCTGGAAGACCACATCAACGCGCTGCGTATGAACGAGGGGGCCCGGTTCTCGCAGGAGTACGAGTCGATCGAGCCCGGCCAGCAGTTCACCTGGGAAATGTCCAATCGCGAGGCGAACAAGCCCAAAAACCGGTACGCGAACGTGATAGCGTACGACCACTCGCGAGTCGTGCTGCAGTCGCTAGATGGCGTCCCGGAGACGAGCTACGTCAACGCCAACTACATGGACGGATACCGCAAACACAACGCCTACATCGCCACACAGGTCCGTTAGTTAATTACTGTCCGCGATAGCGACGATAGTAGTCGAGAGTTTTTTTTTTGTTTATCGATTTATTTGGATAACTCACGAACCGTTGCACTTAGCTTGATTAAGTGTTGCACAAACATGTATCTTGGCATACTCTCGAAATTTCAGAATTTCACGATCATAGGTCAGAGATTAAGGTCACAGGACCTGATTTTTGGATTCTTCACTATTGCGAGATAGAGCCTCGCACCAAACCGTGATTTCGAGTTCGGAGCCCTTTCGGGACAAACGGACAGACAGACACTCAGACGGGCAGACGGGCGAGACGCGTAACACGGCTTATGGGACGACTGCGTAGCGACACTGCTGTCTGCGGTTAGAAAGTGAACGTCAAGATAATGCAAAAATAACAAAGTGACATTTCTTGAAAGACTTTCTCCTGACACTGTCAGTTGAAACGTCAGGCAGGGCATTCGGTCAGAAAAGAGCTAAAGGCGTGTACTAGAAGTGCCAAAAGTGAAATAAGCCGAACTGTACTGGCATTGCAGTTTACCGGTGGTTCAGTTCTGGTGCTTAGTACGCTTCTTAGATGCAACTGAACTGAACTGAACTGAGATTTGAGTTCAGTTCATTTTTGTCGTTTTAGAATTTCATTCCAACATTTTTGCAGAAAAGCCTCTTGGTGGAGTTGACAGTTTGCCTGATTCTTTGGTGTTTATTCGTTGTTAGTATAGTGTATTTCATGTCTGTTGATGACGTCATTGCTGCTGTAGGGACCGCTTCCCGAGACGTTCGGTGATTTCTGGCGCATGATCTGGGAGCAGCGTGTCCCATCCGTCGTCATGATGACTAAACTAGAGGAGAGAAACAGGGTCGGTATTTCAATAGGTTTATTTATTTGCTTTAGTGCTATACATGTCAGTACTTTGCGAGTGTTTCAGTTATTAAATTTTGTCCACATTCGTCTGTTTGTCTGTTTGAATAACTGTTTGCATCAGTTTTTGTTCTTTTTCACTGTTTGCAATTTTGGGTATAATTCTGCAATATTTGCAAATAAAGAGTGAGAGGGAGAGACACACTAAACTAGACCTTGCATGCTAGTAGCATGAAACTGCCCAGAACTATGCAAAAATGTTTTTTAAAAGGTAAAGGTAACCCATACTGAAAACGAGCATACCAGCGAAAAACTACACATGGCTTGCGAGTTTTGGTTTTCGGCAGTTTTTGGTAGTCGCGTGCAAGTTTTTTAGAAATATGAATTTCTACATAATAGGCACTGTCTATTGGTCTATGCAAAACTGCTGTAGCATATGACTCATGTCGCTGTAGATCAAATGTGACCAATATTGGCCGAACAGAGGCTCCGAGGTATACGGCGTTATGCAGGTCACGCTGCTCGATGTTATTGAACTGGCTACTTACACCATACGAACTTTTCAGCTGGCTAGAGTAAGTCCCCGCTACTGTGACTGTTAAGTCATTTTTTGTATTAACAGTGGACGTTGCTTATCATGTGTTGAAGAAGTTAGGCCGTAGTTACGTACAACGACATTTTCAGTCTGTTCCCATACAACAAAAAGTTCTGTTGAAATTATTGGGCAACATTTCAAACTATTGCGTGGCCTCAACTATAATTTCGGTCCATTTTCTTGAATATTTTGACATGTTCTAATTTTTGTCGCCATCTGATGTCGTATTAATGTAATATGTTCGTTGCAGCTTGTGACGTCATCCAAGTACCTGTAATCTTTGCACTGCTGCACACAGCGTTATACCTCCAAAAAGTATCTGCTAAAATTTTGTGACATTTTCTCAGCAGTTGTTGGGAATATTTTGAAGCAAAATTCTGCATGTTTATTAGCTATTGATAATTATGTAAGTGATGTAGCGTACCCTGCAGTACAACTATTTTTACTGAGATTGATTAATTGATTGATCGTTTGGGTGACTTGTTGATTGGCGCACAGAATGGAGTGGCGGAGAAACGTGAAGTTCGTCAGTTTCAGTTCACAGCCTGGCCCGACCATGGCGTCCCGGACCACCCCACCCCACTGCTACTTTTCATGAGACGCGTCAAGTCGATGACTCCGCCTGACACTGGGCCCATCGTCGTACACTGCAGGTAGATTGATTTCTCACGCGATTTTTAGCCGACCGTACTAACAGTCACACTTTTGCTACTGTAGCGGTCCGGTGTAGTGGAAAATTCGTCGCACCGGAAAATTATTCCCACACGCAGCAGTACGGGTTAAGGTTAAGATTAAGGATGTGGTTAAATTTAGGGTTAGGATTAGGGTCAAGGTTAGCGTTACTTACATTATGACAATATGGAGGTGGGAAGAATTTTCCAGGTGCGACAAATTTCCCACGACACCAGTACTTCTTATATGAGTCGCTACCAGAAGCGCTTTACAATCTCGGAAGTGGCAGCTGATTGGCATGAGCTAATGATACCGTAGCACAATATGCGACCATCCATTGCCCGCGCCAGGAAACAACTAGACCAGCGGTTTGCAGCAAGCAGACATACCACAGCCTCAATCAACCAAACTTGGCCTTCACCCCGTAGCTCGTAAGCTACTACTCATTTCCCATCTCACGGAAGGCAGGAGGCTGAGTTGACCTGAACCCGCAGTAGGTTAGCAACTTGCTCAAGGTTGCTTGCAAATGACCGGCAGTGAGAATCGAACTTCAATCTGAAACCGTGCTCATTTCTCCTAGTACACAGCCACTCGACTGCGAACAACTTCCCCATCGTAAATGTTTGCGATATTACATCGTTTAAACGACAAGATAGCCAGCTCGTCAAGGCATCTGGACAAATGTTATTGCTTGCGGTATGTAGTGCGGGCGTCGGTCGTACGGGGGCGTTCATCGTGATCGACGCCATGTTGGAGCGCGTCAAACACGAGCGGACCGTCGACATCTATGGTCACGTGACGTGTCTGCGCGCCCAGCGCAACTACATGGTCCAGACCGAGGACCAGTATATTTTCATTCACGACGCCCTCCTTGAGGCCGTGCAGTCCGGCAACACGGAGGTTTCCGCCAGACACCTCTATGCGCACATTCAGCAGCTGACCTCGCAGATGACTGGCGACGGCGTCTGCGCCATGGAGACTGAGTTCAAGGTCTGTATTAGTACTTGTAGTAGTAGTAGTAGTAGTAGTAGCTGTAAGCGACTTCGCCTATTGCGACGCATTTTTCCATAGCGTGGTCTGTCTTTCTGTCATCTATCACACTCATGCACCCTGCTTAAAACGTTCCATGGGTTTACGATTACGATTCTGGCCAAGACATGCACAGCCAAACCGTCATTCGGATGCTGCCACCTAGCGAATACAAAGAAGGCGTTAGCGATTCCGCTTTTTGTCAAATTACTACGGCCGTAATTCTTGTCATCGTCGTCGTCGTCGTCGTCGTTGTTGTCATTGCGGTGTAAATATCCGATGCTGTTGTATTTCAGAGGCTGGCAAGTATGAAGGTAAATCCAATGAAATTCGTCAGTGCGGGTTTGCCGGTCAACAAATTCAAAAACCGACTCGTCAACATTCTGCCGTGTAAGTCGTTTTTTTATATTCAACACCACCAGCCTGAACTTGCTAAACTATGATATGCCATTGCTAAATAAGGCTATTAATATACTATAGTGTTAATTGTCAACACACGTCTATCGTAATTCTGTCTGTCCGTCCGTCTGTCCATCCGTCACGTCCCAGTACCGAACGAGCTCAGCTGAGTTAGAAAAACTTCAGGTTTTCACTGTACGATAGATAGCGTTGATCAAACTTTGTGCCAATGGATGAGGAGACTCCATTTGAACGAGGGCGAGTACTATTAACTTGTCTAGGTTGAAAACAGTTGCAGAAAGACACAGAATTGCTGACAATCTTTCACGTGGTGTGTGGGGACAACTTCGATGATCTTGAACAACCTTGAATCCCAAGAAATAGACGGTTTTAGTAAATTTTTCGTGATTTTGGGCTGCGTTGCACCTTTCAAGAGTGAACTGCGCCAAAATTATTTCTGGTATATACATTGTTACAGACGAGTCAACGCGGGTTTCTCTGCAGCCAATCAGAGGTGTTGAAGGTTCCGACTACATCAATGCCAGCTTTGTCGACGTAAGTAAGCTTTTATACACGGCTACAGAGTTTTAACAAATGCTCGATTTTTTGGAGTTGTTGTTTTTGCATTGTGCTGTTATCAGTCGCTGTTCTTTATTTTGGGATAAGCTTGCTAATTAGGTTATTAGATCGAGAAGGAATCAACGAATGCCAAATCTACTTTATTAAGTTTTCTTTGTGTGTTTTTCGTCGTTAATTTTTTGTTGTTAAACCTGTTGTACGTCGACTCCTGGTCGGGTAGCTATCGAGTGCTTAGTACCATAGTACGTGGATGGTTGACTGTCTGCAGACAGGTAAACCACCGCGGTGTATAACCAACACCAAGGTCAACTCAGCCTGGCCATCCCTCCGGGGTAGGTAAATTGAGTACCGGACTGTCTAGCTAGGGTTATGGCGGGGCACATTCACCCGTGTCAGGTGGCAGGTAACACTGTGTGATCCCTTGTGGCAGGTGACGTTTTATGGCTCTGAGGGAGATTGTCTATGAAGGGATATACTCCTTAACCATTTTAGGCTGCGTTCACACAGACACGAGTACAAGTACAAGTACGGGTCCGGCTTTCCGCTTATGGCCCACTGAAGCTTCACTCGTACGAGTGGAACGTTCACGGTTACTTGTACAAGCACATAACTCAACGCAAGTCGGCCATATTGAATGAAATCGAATCGAGAAAATGCTTCGCGAATAAACAACACTATTTCATCACATCGCTAATAATTTTACCAACCGCGCACCTCTAACGATGAATAATTTTACATTGAAAGTCAGTTCTGAGGTCAAATATGTGCTACAACTTTTATACATTATATTATTGTTATTTACGGGTGGTTTAGGGGCCTACTTCGCACAGGTTGGATAAAAACATGACCTGCACATAAACTACTCCTACAAGTGAAATTTACCGGTGACTCGTATTCGTATGTATGTGAAGAACGGCCGACATTGAAACACATTCAAACTCGTGTTTGCCGGAACTCATATAAAGGAACCCGTACAGTGCCGGACTTGTACTCGTGTTTATGTGAACGCAGCCTCAGTGCCTCAGCGGTTAGGGCGTTGGATACGAAACCGAATGGTTCACGGTTCAATACCCAGTCGATGCTCTACCAAGTAACAACCTTGGGCAAGTTCTTCACACCTACCTGCCTGTGTAGGTGCAAGTGTCTAGTGGTTAGTGTCGATTCGTAACTTTCAGGTTGCGGTTCGATTCTTACTGCCGTCATTTGCAAGCAACCTTGAGCTAACCTACTATGTTCTCAGGCCAACTCAGCCTCCTGTCCTCCATCAGATGGGAAACGAGTAGTAGCTTACGGGCTACAAGGTGACGACCTAATGAGGCTGACTTTGAGGCGGTGGTATGTGTGCTAGCTGCAAACCGTGGGTCCAATTGTTTGCTTAGGTGGGCAATGGATGGTTGCATACTGCGCTGCGGTGTCATTAGCTCATGCCAATCAGCTGTCACTTCCAAGATTGTAAAGCGCTTCTGGTCTTGCATCCGCCTCATGTAAGAAGCGCTATAGCAAGTACTGGACTTACCTTTGCCTTTTAATCAGTCTGGTACACGGAAGTGTAAACGTGCGTGGTTGCAGGGCTACCGTTACCGGCGCGCGTACGTTGTGACGCAAGGCCCTCTGCCGGAGACGACTGAAGATTTCTGGCGCATGCTGTGGGAACACAATTCCACCATTGTAGTCATGCTCACCAAGCTACGCGAACTAGGCCGGGTAAGTGCATAAATTTGCATGTTATTAGCATAATGTCAACCTTAAAACTCGTTGTCTTTTTCATACAATTGATACGTACTGCAGGTTCTGAACTTCCGAGGCCTGTGTATAAGTTTTACTTTCTGTTGAATTAACAGGCACTGATGACGTAAATTATGTCTTTCTGCAAAGCTAAGTTTCGAGGCTTTTGGGGAACGTTTTGAGCTTAGAATACGTTACAAAATTTAATGTATTGTTTCCATATCTCGTGCTTTTTTTACATTGTAATATTGCGGACTCGAAGCTGCTTTACTAAAGAAACAATTGATTTGATTGGATATTATTTGATTTGATATTGCAGGACAAATGTCATCAGTACTGGCCAAGTGAGCGTTCAGCCCGCTATCAATACTTCGTCGTCGACCCGATGGCCGAGTACAATATGCCGCAGTACATACTGCGAGAATTCAAAGTCACCGACGCAAGGGTAATTAATAATAGCCTGGATTCTTTCGTCAGCGCCCAGGTCTAATAAGAATGGCAATGCGCTGTATATCACAAAACTTCCCGCTTTGCCTTTGTCAATATCTTCGCCCAGTATAACCGATTTTCAAAATTTTTCACTGGAACATTTTGTCGACAATTTGCAATAAAGTCATTATTGAAGTTTTTTTGAGACACGCTGTATAATACTGATGCATACCGAAGCAGCTGTTCTTTTTGTCTTGATGCTAATGGCGATGGCAATTTATGTGGTATCTCGTGGCTGACGATGGTTGCTGTTGTGTATCTCTGGACTTGGTTATGGTTTATTTTCTGGTTTCATTTTTGGTTTTTTTAAATGTTTTATATGACAGTACTTTCATTTCGATTTCTATAATTTCCTTGCCATTTAAAAACATTTTTTAAAGTTTTTAGCCGACATCATTAGCGTCATTATGGCACACTGTTGTGTCCGTCTGTCTGTTATTTGTAACGCATGTATTGTGACTAAACGGTACGTCTTACCGAAAATCTGTCTTTAGAATTTAATAAGGTTACACTAGCCTGCGTTTTAAAGTTGGACCCTTACAACTTAGCATTCCCCAAGCACCCAAATACTTAATTGCGAATTGCTGACTAGTAATATTTTGAGAAGTATACGCTCGCAACTTATATGAGTGAGTAAGAAATAACGTTCACATTTGCAGGCTTTTGGAAGCAGGCAATACGGACGGCTCTCCCTAGCGACAGCTGGGCTTTTTGTTTTAGTTTATGAGCTAGATTATAACTTGCCTGTGAGTTTTCCAGTGCAGACCGTGTATCGTATCGGATCGTGTATGCAGGACGGTCAGTCTCGAACGATCCGCCAGTTTCACTTCACCGACTGGCCGGAGCAAGGCGTGCCCAAGTCAGGCGAGGGCTTCATTGATTTCATCGGTCAGGTCCATAAGACCAAGGAACAGTTCGGTCAAGACGGACCTATCACTGTTCATTGCAGGTCTGTTGTTTCGGAATTTCTATGTTTGTTCATTACCTCCGCCAAGGAGGTTACGTTTTTGCCAGACTTTGTTCGTTTGTTTGTCTGTCTGTGTGTTAGCAAGATAACTCAAAAAGTTATGGACAGATCTTTCTGAATTTTTCTGGGAATGTCGGGAATGGCACAAACTACCAGTGATTCAATTTTGGGGGTGATCTGGAAGGAATCCTGGATTCTGGATCCCTTTGAAATTTTCGTTATCATTGCTTCCAATGGGGCATAAGGGAAACCGCTGACAAACCGAAGATGGTGCTGCCCCCTAGCGAACAACATGGCCTTGGCGGAGGTGTGCGGGCTCTGACTGCTTTCTAGTTTTTCTTTTCTGGGTTTCTCTGATGCCGTAATTAGCCGACAGTTAGTACTGCACGGTCGCGTTTATGGTACAACGTGTCGTTTGTTCGTCGTCTGTCGTCTGTAGTGTTTCGTACTGTGGCTAAGCGGTACGTCGTGGGGGGTCTGCAGTGGTACTGTTGGATAGCGCCAGGGCTGTGGTCTACCAGCGCAGGGCCCTTGGCATTGCTTACCATTGCGGAGCCCATGATACCACAATAGTGTGACCCGTCATCTCACTACACCACAAAGCAGAAACTGTAAGATAGGCTTAAGTCTGTAGGGTAATGCAGGCCTGTTTTATCTGTGTTTTTTCCAGGTCTGCAATTTCGCGAGCGAAGCGACCCAAAAAAAATTTTAGGACCCTTGATTTTAGCTTCTTCCAACATTTTCTACACCTTTAAAGCCTCATTGAGTTCAAGTTGTGACAGTAATTCATCCCCTGAGGCGATGAAAATTAGTTAGTTTTTTTTTATAGTTTGATCGTTCGTTTTGTCGTCCGTTACGGCGATCACCGCCGTAGCGCGGGGCCCCTTTGGGGCGCGGGGCACTTGGCACAGTGCCAAGGTGCCACCCCCCCTAAAGACGGGCATGGTACGTTCCTATAGGCTGTCAGTATGTTGCTACATGTTGCTATTTGCAGCGGTTTGACCGCAATTTGACACAAAATAGTTGTGGAAGTGCCAGAAGTTATCGCTATATCGCAGGTGACGTAAGTGAAAAAAAATGAAATACGTAAGTTTGCATTGTTAACCTTCGGCCGCAGGTAGTACGGTCCGTGGTCGGCTATTCCCTACCGTCAGCTATATGTATTATAATGTATATTATGTAATGTATATTATTGTTTGACTGTATTTTGTCTTGTAGTGCCGGTGTCGGTCGTACGGGTGTGTTCGTGACGCTAAGCATTGTGCTGGAACGTATGCGGTACGAGGGTGTCGTCGACATGTTCCAAACTGTCAAAATGCTCTTCACACAACGACCCGCCATGGTTCAAACTGAGGTAATCTACCCAGCACCACTCACTGTTTTTTTCTAGCTCAGATCACGGATATCTGGACTGCTAACGATTTTCTTTGCCTGCGTTTTTTTTCGTTTCAATTTTTATTACTAATCAATTTTTGTTATTTTCTTTCTTTATCAGTTTTCTCACCTCAGGTTTCTAACTCTCCGATAACCATCCGTTTCTGCTCGTTCCATTTCTCTCACATCAGTTCTGTTTATACCAGTTTTATTTCTGTAAGTTTATGTGCTAGG
>Ga0209671_1007425_pt1 | contig 11378 bp, 5 predicted proteins | sample WorMetHERISLAND2_2_FD_187401 | JGI IMG/M metagenome (GOLD analysis project Ga0209671, IMG submission 187401) | Marine gutless worms symbiont microbial communities from Max Planck institute for Marine Microbiology, Germany - Olavius geniculatus... | ecosystem: Host-associated > Annelida >...
CATGTCGGGAATGGCAAAAACTACCAGTGATTTAATTTTGGGGGGTGATCCGGAAGAAATCCTGGATTCTGGATCACATTGAAATTTTCGTTACCATTGCTTTCAGTGCGGCATAAGGCAAACCGCTGCGAAACCGAAGATGGTGCTGCCACCTAGCGAACAATATGGCCTTGGCAGACATGTGCGGGCTCTGACTGCTTTCTAGTTATTGGTCTGAATGTTGTCCAGGGCAATACTAACTGGTGTGCCAATTTTCAGCTCAACAGGCAGAAAGTGATGCATGTCTTTAACTTGTGTGAATGTTTACTTATAAAAGCCATTTGGCTCACACGACGTCTAACCAACATGAGTTCTATGTAGGTTTGTTAGATTAACTGGATTTAGTTGCTGTCAGTTGAAATGACTTTTGGGTATGTGCCTGGAGTTGTTGAATGTGTTCATTCGGCGTGTTTTGTGTAGAACAAAACCTGTGTTCAGACGCTGGAAGGCCATGCACAGAACATCTCATGCGTAGCGTTTCATCCGGAGCTACCAATCATACTCACTGGATCTGAGGATGGTACGACTTCATGTTGATGTTGTTCGTGTGTCTATCTCTGTCGGAAACTCAGAAACTGTTGGCAATGATTAAATTAATAGTGTTGCACAACAAATAAAGTCTGTAAACAATAAGTCTCACTATTTGAATATAGTAGCTGTCTACATTGTGGTCGGTTTGTCATTTTGTCATTGATTGTTCGAAAGTGTCGTTGTTTTGTTGTATTAGAGATTTGCTACGAAACCATTAGTAGTTATTGTCATTGCTGGTCTGTGGTTGATTTTCACTGATAATTAGTAAAATTTAGTTAGTAAACAACAGTTTTACAGCAGAATTCAGTGCATTAGGACATTTCCAGTTGTTGCTGCAGTTGCCATCTTGTTAATCTCTTAATAGAGCTTAAACATCTCTCTTTCTCTCTCTGGCAGGCTTTTACTGGCTGGATAATGCTCACATTGTGGCAAAGGAGAGGAAACTTCTGAGCATTTGTGTCCGACGTGCCCAGCGTGTAGAGTGCAAATCTGGTGAATCTAGAGGTGTTTCATATGTCAATAAATCTGTTTTTTGGTATTTCTCATTTGTTTGTAATGACAAATCGGAACTAGTAATTCATTGAGTATCAGCTGAGTGGTTGACATCTGGTGTCGGATGGCTGTGTGAAGGTACTGTGCGTATCTGGCATGCTAACACATACCGACTGGAGAGCACGTTGAACTACGGCCTGGAGCGTGCTTGGAGCATCAGTTGTCTCAAGGGCTCCAACAACGTTGCGATTGGATATGATGAGGGCAGCATCATGATTAAGGTCTGTATACATAACCACAGTTCTGTTAGGTATTTTAATGTAGATCCTGGTCAGTCTTTTGATTTTCACTCTCCATTAATTCGAATAGGTTCTTCTGCTGGCATTGGAGGTGCTGAAGTACGAAGCCCACCTTCTGGGTCTGGAAGTTAATTGGCAGAAGACCAAAATCCAATCTACCATAGATCCAGATACTTTGCTTGCATGAGTTCTAGTATCAGACATTTCAGTGGACATCGTCCAGTCTTCAGTCTACTTAGCTTGGAAATTCACGCCTCTGGTAGACACAGAACCAGAAGTTTGATGTGGGATCGGTTTGACGAAATCTTGTTTTAAACAACTTAACAGAGGAATATGATGCCCCAGCATCTCCATCTCTACTAAAGTTCAGCTATATTGTGTTTACGTTCAACCCATCCTTCTCTGTGGTTTGGAAACATGGGCATTGAAACGAGCCTTGAAAGACAGGATATCTGCCTTTGACAACATCTGCCTTTGACGTATTCTTCAGATTCGGTACGCAGACCATGTTACGAATGCTGACGTATGACTCCAAGCCATCTCTTCACCACATCTGCTCTCGCTCATCCAGACAAGACGTCTCCGCTTCTTCGGGCACATAGCAAGGATGAGCCACATGTAGGATACCTTCAGAGCTCTACATACATCAATCCGCGGGCTCCTTAAGGTCTGGAAGCGTTGCCCAGGCCGCTCACACCACACGTAGCTTTGGACCATAGAAGCTGACTTCCACCCACTTAGCCATGGATTGAATTCAGCATGGAGGCTTGCGGAAGATGGAGGCAGCTCATGGAGACGGCTACTCTCCAGTCTGGGGCACGCCCGTGATGATGATGACGATTAATCCTTAGGACTGGCCATTGACCATCGAATAGAAGATAGACATGTTTACACCGTTTGACATTTTCGCCCTACCGAAATCACGCCTCCTGTAACGTGTTTGTTTGATACCGTACATTGTTTAGTTGGGTTGTGAGAGGCCATCAGTATCGATGGATAGCAGTGGCAAAATTTAATTGTTTAGATAAAGTATTCGGAAATACAACAAGGCAATGTTTGTTCAGTTTGCTTACTGATTGTTGTTTGGTGCGTGTTGGCGTTTAGTTGGGTCGTGAGGAGCCAGCAATGTCGATGGACAGCAGTGGTAAGATCGTATGGGCGAAACACGCCGAGATACAACAGGCCAACATCAGGTCGTTGGTCGACCAGGAAGTAAAGGATGGCGAACGGCTCGCACTGGCTGTTAAGGACATGGGCGCCTGTGAAGTCTACCCACAAACCATTGCGCACAATCCCAATGGCAGGTCTGTACACTGCGGTGCCTTAGTGTGCCAATGCTGTTCTGATGTTGCTTGTTTTTTAGGTGTCTAATTAATGCATTAATGTATTGTGAACAATAGACTGTCCAGCGTGACAAGCACCACTGAGCAAGGATAAGTAATTATATTTTTTTTTAAATTTTAGTGTTATTGAAAATTCTAATGAGGTGAGAAAAAATATGTTGCTTGGCTATGTTGCTGTGCTTAAACATCACCACCAAGTGTCAGCAATAGACAACAGAATTATGCTTAGCGTATTATCTAGATGTTTTTATTGGCTTGTGAGCTGCAAGCTGTATTATGGCAACCTTTAATGTCAGGCACTATATCTGTGGCTGTCTTTGCATTTGCCGTCTGCCATCTGTGCAGACAGACTATTGGTAGCAACTGTGCAGCTGTCTCTAGAGCTGAACCAAAGGTTGGCTGTGGCTTTGCATTGCAGTCTGCGAGCTAGCTTGCCTACTGGCTTGTTTTATTGTTATTTTGCCAAACATCATCCTTTTCATTACACTTCGTAGCAGTGAGTCATGTCTTAGGTGTGTCTAATCCGTCGGAGTTTGCAGTCCTGCTCTTTACTGACGTTGCTGATGTAAGATTGTGTTACCGATAACCAACTGTGTGCTCAGGCCAGCTCAGCCTCCTACCCTCCGTGAGATGGGAAATGAGTAATAGCTTAGAGGCTACGGGGTAAAGGCCTAGTGTGGCTTATTGGGGTGGTGGTATGTCTGCTAGCTGCAAACCATGGTCGAATTGTTTACTTAGGTGGGCAGTGGATAGTTGCATACTGCGCTGGGGTATCATTAGCTCATCTCAATCAGCTGTCACTTCCGAGATTGCAAAAGTGCTTCTGGTCTCTTGTAAGAAGTGCTGTAGCAAGTGTTGGACTTTGTTTTTTATTTTTTTCCCTTTTATCGATGTGTTTTCTGTTAGGTTTGTGGTAGTGTGTGGAGATGGCGAGTACATTGTATACACAGCTATGGCTCTACGTAACAAGAGTTTCGGTCAAGCCCAGGAGTTTGTGTGGTCACATGACTCTTCGCAGTATGCCATCCGCGAGGGCTCAAGTACCGTCCAGATCTTTAAGAACTTTAAGGAACAGAAATCGTTCAAACCAGATTTTGGCGCCGAAGGTTTGAGTTTGATTTTTTATGTAGACCGGCTATAAGTAAATAAGTAAGTAAGTAAAGTTATAGCGCATTAACTGTGAATAATGGCTAACATTCTTACGTGCTTGGAGTGCTAGTAGAATGGTGTTTGTTTTTACTCCTCGCGCGCCACGTTCCTAATGTAGCAAAGAGGAGTATATGACGTTAGTGTAATATTGACAACCAACCGACCAACGACCGACCTCTGTTCCTGGAAGAGCTTTCCTGCAAGAACTTCAAATGGCTATATCTGAATAACAGTGCAAGATAGACGCATGGTCACAATGGACCACCAATAGGAAGTCGCCCATCGTGAGTTGTGTGGTCATGTGATTGATGATGTTACATGACCCTGAAAAGGTCAAGTTCATGACCTCATTATCTTTGAGGCATCATATCTCAATAATGGTGCCAGATAGACGCATGTGATGAAGTCAGAACAATGGCAACTTGCATCATCGACCATTATTGGTAATTTTTTCCCTCATTTCGTAAAATTGGGCAATATTTTACGAACTTCGGGGAGAATTGCGATGGCTAAGACGCGATGAAAGCAGTAGCTGCTTTCGCGTGTAAAAATATAACAGCTCAATCAATGCAATCAATCAGCGTTAGTTAGTGCTGGGCGTTGTAAACCGATTCCCGAGGCAGTGGCTGCTTTCGTGCGTAAAAACTGCGTGGAAAATTTTCTGCACTATAATTTAGTTATTATATTGCGTTGTTTTGTATGGTTTATGATGGTAGTATTCTGCGTGTTGTAGGTATCTATGGTGGTTTTCTGCTTGGTGTTCGGTCTGTAAGCGGACTTGCGTTCTATGATTGGGAGTCAAACTCTCTGGTCCGACGCATCGAGATCACACCGAAGATGGTAAGAAGTGGCAATTTTGTATTTTTTATGTTCATTTTCTGTAATTTAGTTATTGTTCTGTGTACAGAAAACAGGCCCAAAGTTTTAACTGTTGTTTGTGTTTATTTGGTTCAGCTTTTGAATGTCTTATCCACTGTTTGCACTGCCACAATCGTTTTGTTAATATGCTGTTTTTTTCTCTGTTGTGTCTGCTATATGCTATTACTGCACTGGTTGAGTCAATGTTAGTGGTGCATTTTGGGCCCAAGACAAAGTGAATAGTTATTGATGTCACACTGTGATGAAATACGCTAAAAGTAATGTTTTGGGGGCTTGTTTTATCTGTATTTTGGGTATAAGTACACACTGACAGCTTTTCAACGAATGCTTGTCAGCTTGATAATTTAAAAAAAATTCTGTTGCATCTTGTAATATAGAAAAACCTATTTTTTACAGACAGTGGGAAATGAAAATGAAAGCCACTAGAATGGTTGTTTGTTGTGTGCACATTCCGGATCACTGATAAACTGGCTTTGTGTTTGCTAGATATTCTGGAATGAAGGCGGAGAGCTGGTATGCATAGCCACCGAAGAGTCGTTCTATATTCTGCGCTACAATGCGGAGGCTGTGGAGAAAGCCAAGGATCAGCCGGATTCTGTGACTGAGGATGGCATCGAGGAGGCCTTTGACGTATGTCCTGTACTTTATACACACTTTGACTTTGCCAGCCTTCTAACCGTCTGATTTGGTAAAATGGCTAGTTGCATTCTGAGAAACCATTTCCAATGCATACAGCAAATTTTAATATGATTTTAGATATGTGGAAATGCAGAAATTGTTGACAAAACTGGCATGAACCAGTTCATGATAGGCACCTAGCTATTTGCACTTTGTTGCTCTTTGAGCATTAAATTTCAAGTTGAAGAATGAAGATACAACCAACTATGTGCTCAATTAAACTCAGCCTTCTTTTCTCAGCGGGATCAGAAATGAGTAGTGGCTTACAGGCCTTAAGGATTTGGCCTAGTGTGTTGAAGATTAAAGGTGTGCATAGCTTTTTATGGGAAATTCATTGCTGGACTACGGATCATCACCTGCCATATGGGATCGCACAGTCTCAACTGCCACGCAACACAGGTGAATGCATTTTGCTTTAACTCGAGGTAAGCAGCCATATCGGTACTCGATTTACCTATCGCACAGGGATGAAAGGCTGAGTTGAGCTTGGTGTTGGTTATGGCTAGATGGTTTATTTGTTCGCAGACAGTCACTCATCCAAGCAGTAATGACTGATGAATGTGTGTAGCTAAAGATTATGAGTCTGGTGTCTCTGGCACCCACACAGGGGTTTAGTTCTTCACTGCTCCAGACAATGGATGGCCGCATAGTGTGCTGTGGTATCATTAGCTTATGCCAATCAGTTGCCATTCTCGATGTTGTAAAGTGCCTGACTGACATAAGCAGTGCCGTAGCAACTACCCGAATTTACCTTTTATGATTTACTTTGATGTGTGTGTGTGTGTATGGATTGTGATGGCAGGTATTGAGTGACATCGCGGAGACCGTGAGGACCGGCTGCTGGGTCGGCGATTGCTTCATCTACACCAATAGTGTCAACAGACTTAACTACTACGTCGGCGGAGAGATCGTTACCATTGCGCACCTGGACAGGTGAGAGAGTCACAGTTTGTATTGTTAGAAGGGCTTTACAACATAGCTGCAAGATGAACACCACATTGATAAATTAAACTAACCATGTGACCACGAACAAACTGGAGGAGCACAGTCAACAAAGACTTACAGAAGATGGGGTTCACCTGGGAAGAAGCAGAGGTGACAGCTGTTGACAGATATGGATGGCGTTGGAGTATGGCCCAAGTTGGATGCGGGATTAATCAAGGTCAGAGTTAAGTGATCTAGTGTTACCGCCTGAAAAAAACTATTTGCCAGAAGATTATGTCCGCAACCATTGGAGAATTTCCCATAGCATATTTTGCATGTTTTTTACTGGTATACTCCAGAAAGAGTTAGTTTGATCACATGTCACCTTACAACAGTGTTATGTAGCTGTTAGGCTGCATTCTCATCTCGGTGACAAGGAGCTGAACATCATCATTTGTTTAATGCTGCTATCCGTAGGACTCTTTTCTTTCTTTCATAACTCGGTGAAACAGTGATAAATTTACACAAACTTTTTATCAGCTGTAGCTGGAAAATATTGATTAAAAATACTTCAACAAAGTTTGGCTGTTAGTTAAATATTCTCTGCTAGTCATGACATAAAGCTAATGTCGTAATCTGTTTTGCAAATTGATCATCATTTGAGTGAATTATGAAAGAAAGAAATGGGGTACCTTTTTATGAAACACTGTGTGAACTTGTGTACTTAATTAGTTGCATACTTATTCCGCTGTAGGGTGATGTATCTGCTGGGTTACATTCCCAAGGACAACCGAATCTATCTCGGCGACAAGGAGCTGAATGTCGTCAGCTATTTGCTGTTGCTGTCAGTTCTGGAGTATCAGACGGCTGTCATGAGACGAGATTTTGACACCGCCGACAAAGTTCTGCCGACCGTTCCACGTGAGCAGCGCACGAGAGTTGCCCACTTCCTTGAAAAACAGGTTGGGTGATTATTACCCTGTTTTTGTGACGTAATTTTAGCTGTGTCTTTAGCATAGTTAGTTTCAGGTTTAGCATATCCTTTTGTTGTAACTGACTACTATATCTTACTTTATTGCAGCAAATATGGTCTTTTCGCATCTGAAAGCATCAAACTTTTTAACATATGTAACAGTTAGCTTTTGCTTAAGCAGCTTTTGTGTTCATGTTTTCATGTCAAAGTTTATTTATAATTTTTTAAAAACCTTGTTTATTTATTCAATTTTTTTTGTCGTCATTTAGTAGATAATCTCGAGGGAGTTCAAAAACTGAGTAGGCAATACAAAGATGGGTGCAGTCTTCAGTCTGTGCAGGGGGCAGCCAACAGACTGTCATGCAACAGAACAGCATTGAAGCTCTGCACTAAGTTAGAAAATTTACCAAAATAACTGATCTGCCACTTTTGTTAAATTTTATTTGTAGAAGTTATTGTTTTCTTTGTCACACGTAGTAGTTGCTAAAGTCAGCTATGTGATGACGTGTGTGCAGGGTTTCCGTCCTCAGGCGATGGCTGTGACGTGCGATCCCGAGCACAAGTTCGAACTTGCTCTTCAGCTTGGTGATCTGAAGATTGCCTATCAGCTTGCCAAGGACGCCGAGGTATGTCAGCCTTGCATTAAACGGTTTTTACACCTTAATGAAATGCAGTTGTGATGGAATCAATTGGCACCAGCATGTGCGGAACGACGAAGTCAGAAGGTTAACTGAGCAACCCCATCTCTCGGCCATAGTCCTGTCAAGGTGCCTGTCCCTGTTCGGACACATTGCACGAATGCCTGATGAAACAGATGCAAAACAGATCTTAACAGCTTCCCCCGCAGGAAACTGGACGAGACCACTGGGACGTCCTCGTATTACATGGATGAAAACCATTCAGCAGGATCTGAAATCAGTGACCTCAATATGGACGATGCAGTTGACTTGGCTCAGAACTGTCCACTCTGGAGATTGGTGTCTACGTTCGGCGCTATGCACTCTTAGTGGTGCTTGCCAGAAATGATGATGATGATGAGTTGTGATGGTTGGAATTATTTCAATAACGCTTCAGTTTGGTGATCTCGAGGTTTTTAGTCAGCTTGCCAAAGAGCCCAATCAAATTTCCATTGTTGTCTCTGCTAGTTATGAACGGATTATGATAAAAATTTCTGGATTGTGGTGGTGATCTGGATTGGGATCCAAATCCACAGTTTGTGAATCACAAGCCGGGTCAGTGGTTGTAGTTTTTGCCAGGTGGCAGCACCATTCTTGCTGGAGATTTGAGATCTCTGATTGCTTTTGGTTACACAGTGCAACTGTAATAGTTGTTTGTCGCCATATGTTTAGTTGGAACTGAAATGAAAGCAGCTTGCAGAACTGATGATATTGTCACGACTACTTAACGAGACCACATTTTCATAACTGTACAGGTTTAATGAAACAAAAAAAGGAAAAACATAACAGGAGAATAGTTCTGCATGGTGTGCATGCTCTAGTGCTACGGCCAGCTAGCCTACAACTAGGCCTATAGTTACTGCCTATTGTCCGCTAATAAAGCTAACATTCCATCGTTTGGTCAAGTGGAGTGTCACAGATATCTAGGTGGGAGTGCTGTAGCCCAGAAGTATCTTTACCAGGCCCGGGACTTAGATATTTATTACTGGCATGGTGGATGTCGGACTTGTGATTGAAAGGTTGTGGGTTCAACTCCTGGTCGGGTCACTATCAAGTTTTATTGCTTAGATGGGTACAGACAGGTAAGCCATCTAGGTATATAACCAACGCTACAGTCAACACAGCTTTTGTCCCTTCGGGGTAGGTGCATTGAGTATCAGCCTCTCTGACTCGGCTTAAGGTGCACCCTGATTCTTTCTGAGACTTTGGTGCTTTATAAATTATTTACTTACTTGCTTACGTTTAGCTGTGTCGGGTGACATGTAACACTATCTTATCCCAATATCGCAGTTGATGCTCTGTAGCTTTGTGATGGGTTTTCTGTTAAGTGCTCTCCACTGCCTTTACCTTTTTACCTTTGTTATTGTTACTTTAATTGATTACGTCGTTGTGTGTTCAGTCGGAGCAGAAATGGAGGCAGCTGGCAGACCTAGCAACGAGTCGTTGTGAGTTTGGACTCGCCCAGGAATGTCTACATCAGGCCCAGGACTTTGGTGGATTAACATTACTTGCCAGTGCTGCCGGTAACGCTGACATGATAGCCCGGGTTGGTGCCGGTGCATCCAAGGCCGGACAGAACAACGTCGCGTTTCTTTCTTACTTTGTGCTCGGAAAGTAAGTTGTGCAGATCTTAATTCCAAATCTGCAGAAATTGACAATTAATCATGTGATCCTTGATCATCGAATGCAGTAGATAACACGATAGGCATTAAATATCTTACAATATTGATAAAAACATGCATTATTCTTTCACAGTAACAACTGTTTTTTAATCAAAATTAATTAGTTAATTGCTAGTTTGTGACAAATATATTTTTTAAATTGTTACCAGCTCTACTTAACTTGTAATTTTTATTATTATTTTTTATTATTTTAAGTCAGAGCAGTTTTTGTGATTGTGCTGTACTGTGTGTACTATGTTGAGTCGTGTCATTTCAATCACTGGTGGTTAAATTACACTAAGGTCCCATTCTTCCATGGACATTCGATGGCTGATCCTAGCTTGCACCAATTTTGACTGATCCACCATGTGACAGACAGACAGACAGAATTGCGATGGCTAAGATGCACTCAAACAGTAGTAGCTGCTGTTGCGCGTAAAAATGGATAGACACTCCCTTATCGATTTATGGTAAAACGTATTTTTGACAGCAGACGATATCACTGATGTCATTGCTATGACGACATTTACTAGCTTCAGCGTCCACTCGCAGTGCATGCTTTGTATTTTAGCACAGCACTGCAAATCGAGGTCGGCTGTCAGCCAATCGGATTGGCAAAAGTGGGCTCATATCAGTTGATGGAGAATCAACAAGTCATCGATCACGTAATTGTAGATCAGAAATCTATGGAAACATGAAACACAGTTGATCGATGATCAATTCTGAATGTGAAGTTGATCAGAGATCAGTAAATTGGAGATCAAATTTGATTTGATTGGCAATGGAAAAACTGGATCTAAATGTGTCTTGCATATGTCTTATATTATAATTCTGCAGGGCACCCTATGTTGCCATGAGTGAAGCAAGTGATGTAGCAGATGTATTACTGAGATGGTCAGAGAAGACTGTCAGTACACTGTCAAAGTTATAGAGTTCTGTCAGACATAACACAAATTTAATAGAAACATTGACGACTGTTGTGGTTACTGCAGTTCTCTTGTGATCATTGCGAGCACAAATCAGTGACTCAGTTGCTGTGGTTGCTGTGTGCAGTCTGGAGGAATGTCTCAAGATTCTTATAGAAATGCATCGACTTCCAGAAGCAGCGTTCTTCGCTCGCACCTACTTACCCAGCCAGCTGTCACGGTGAGGACATGTTTGTATTCTGACCTATGCCGTTTTCCAAAAAAAACATGGCACTTAACTTTTGTCCATATCTTTGCCAGTAAAATCCATTCGATCCGTCATCTGATATTGCTGCCTGTCTGCACGCTTTACAGTCATGGTTTTGCCTCAACGAATGACCGATTTTACAAATTCTTTTCTTGGCACATTCTGCGGACAGTTTGCAATAATGTGATTATTATATATTTCATCGTGATTATTATATATTTCATCACACATAAATGCATCTGTACACTACCTTGTGAAATATAAAATGTATAACGATTAGAGTCGTCACATTTGACGCGTTACTTAACGTGTTAATGCGTTAATAAATTAACGCGCGTTGAAAAAATTAACGTGTGTTAAAAAAATTAACGCCCATGCGTAAATTTACAGCAGTATTGCCCCGCTAAAGCGTGGCTACACGCGACGATTTCCTCGGACGAGGTCTATAAACCTCGGAAGGCCCGGTCACGTCGGACAACATTTCGGACGAGGAAATTGGTGCGTGTAGCCACGGCGTTACTTGTTTAAACTGAAACATTTGCGCAACATCTTCGTTTGTG
>Ga0209671_1007428_pt1 | contig 11373 bp, 10 predicted proteins | sample WorMetHERISLAND2_2_FD_187401 | JGI IMG/M metagenome (GOLD analysis project Ga0209671, IMG submission 187401) | Marine gutless worms symbiont microbial communities from Max Planck institute for Marine Microbiology, Germany - Olavius geniculatus... | ecosystem: Host-associated > Annelida >...
CGACAGGCCTGGGTGCGTTAATAATGCGTTAATTAATGCGTTAAAAAATTAACGCTTCAACAGCTCTAAATATTATTATACAGTCATTCGAGCATTACAAATCTTGACTATCCATCTCTTTGTCTCTTGTAGGCTACTAAGTCAAAAAAAGCTTAGACAAAGTAAACTGTGCACCATTTTCCAGCTCAAAGGTAAAAAGATCAAGCTTACTGGACGGTGGATATCCAAGGCCATCTTCTAGAGGGTGGCACTTTGGCACTGTGCCCAAAAGGACCCCGCACAATGGCGGTGACCACTGCAACAGATGATGAATCAATCTGTCAGTCTAACAGTTTAACTAATTTTCATTGCCTTAATTTGGAGACAAATTACTGTCACCACTTGAACTCAGTTAAAATCTACAAAATATTGGGAGTAAGGGTAAAATTAAAGTCTAGGGTCAAAAATTTCCGCTCACAAAATTGTAGGCCGAAAAACACAGAATGTAGGCCTACAGGCCAACATCACAGTCCACAGTCGTACAGTTTGTGGTGTAGCATGGTCACAAGTAGTGATGTGGTATCAAGAGCTCCGCAAGTCAGTCAGTGCTAAGAGCCCCACGTTGGCAAAAGATGGCTCCATGGATATCAAAAACATCCACAACATGTCACAAATCTGGCAAGCTTTTATTTATGGGTTCTGGCAGTGCCAAAACTTAAACCAACATTTGGCCACTCTCAACATATGGAATCACCGAGATCCTATTCAAAGCAAATTGATCCTAAGAAATTTACCTAAACCCGAAAAAACTATGTGATGTGATATTTCAGTATTATGTGGGAATCAAGACAAATGTCAAAACCTGGACTTCGATAACGTGAATGGAATCCCAGCAGCCTTTGATCATCTCCGAGCCATCACCAGCCTTCTTAATGAGCACAACTCCAGCAAAACCATGGTTCAGATCCCACAAATACACCGACGATATGCCACCTTCAAAATACCTGCCAGCAAAACAGTGATTAATCAGTTCGTAATAAATACATACTGATACAGAAACCTATATCACAAACAAATCAAAAGATCAGCAATGAAAAAATCAACATTGAAAACAAAATGACAGCTTACTGAAAGTCAGACTTAACAACAAATATCGTAAAAACTAAATCAAACAAACAGCTTAATCCATTACGATAGCAAACTGAAAAATAGGACCTTAATGTACAACTGCAAGTGACAAAGTATTAATCTTTTAAACAAACAGACATAACTTGATGCACACAAGCTAGATTCCTACGTATCTGTGTAACCTGCATAAGCAACTCGGATTACACAACAAAGAATTTATCCTTATGCCCAAACAATCTGTTTGGTATTTTGGCACATAGTTAACTGTGCATTGCCACTAGTCTGTTTACATTTGAAGCAGATTTTTAATTGTAAAATCCAAGACAATAATAGGATGGACAACATCTGTTTTAGGCCTTTTTACCATAGCTGACTGCAAGTGTCTATAAATTTTAATTTATGGAATGTAATGTTACCTAACGTTCAGGCACATCTGAAAAACTAAAAAAATGCACTACACAAAGCATAAAATTAAAATATGCCTCGCACGCGTGAGAAATTTGAAACAAATTGTACTTGAATAAAGCAATGTCAAAATGTTTCGTGAAAACTGAAGGACTTGACATGCACCTTAGTGCAGAAGCAAAATCTGCTAAAAATTCTAACGACACCTACATATCACGGTAGATGTCAAACGCAGCATTTGCATCAATCTCCAACTGACGTAATTTGTCTGACGGCATAGCTCCATCATCGAGAGGTGGAAAATACTGGTTACTCCACGGAGATCTAAAACATAAAAAAACATTGTGAACAGTATCAGCATAATAACAGAATAAATAGCCGATTATGAAATCAAACATTTTAGTCCTTTTTTGTAAGCACCAAGTTCACTAAGGGCACATGGAATTCAAGACTGCAAGCATCAAGACTGTTTGATCTATGTAATGTGATGTTAAGCAACCAAAACAACTGACTTTTTAACATATGGCCATACTGAAACTGGCATAATTCTTTACAGAAAGATGTTTAAAATGATCAGTAATGAAGGGCAAACTACAACTGCTCAAATGCTCCAAAGCGACACATGTTCCATATAACATCACAAAATTGCCGCAATAAAACACGTCAAAAGTAGAGCATGTCCAAGAAGACACCAGCATGCATACCTATATGAATCTCCATCTCGATTGTAGTCACAGAGCAAAAAGTCTTTTCCATGTGTTTTATCTCGAACAATTTTCAAAGGCTGGTCAACGGAAGCCAACAGATCTTCACACAAGTGAGGCACCTATAGAACGAAATACATACACACAAAATATTATCAATTTCACTAATTTTCACAAATTGCACAGATCAAACTAATTACACTAGACAATTGTAACTGGCAGTTGAGAGGAAATGTAGAGATTGAGTCAACATCTGCAGAAGTGTACAGGAAAGTGTCTCAAAAACCAAGTCGCACCATTTTACGTAACTGTTATAAAATGCTAATTGGCTTCATCAAATGTTAATTTGTCAATATTTATTAATCTTCCTTTTGCTAGTAGTATCTTCATACGGTAAAAAAGCTTTAAAGTGGACAATTGTGGTGGAACTGTGACATCACTTGCAATATTATCGTCAACGTAGCGTTCGAGAGTTTGATTCTAGCAGCATCAATGGAGTGCAGTACTGGGCGAAGAGACTTTACTTGTATTTCAAAATGTCACTGTCGTACTGGAAGTGGGCTGACCGTATGCCCTTGCCATTGCACCAATTGCCGAGAGCGTCCGACTTCTGGTTCCAAAATGCAAGCAAGTTCTATGTGCAGGGTGCACAATGCCTTGACACTACAGCGACACGCTAGTTTCGCAGGCTGCAGTACATGCTATAAACAAAACGTAGTAGATGACGTCATCATTCCATTTGCACAACATTATTTTTATTAAAATTAATTTAAAGTGACGTTTATATTTCAACTGATCAGTGTAGTATTAATTAGCATTACATTCTACACAAGTTATTTATTCAATATCGTTTTTTCATGCGACTTGGCATAAAACATTTGGGCTAGATCAAACTCTCAAATATCCGGATAATCAAGCAGCCCTCCACATCAATAACTTCCAGCCACATAACACTACACAATGTTTTAGTCAATCAAGTTGATAAGCGGCTTATGTACTGTAAAACTCTCTGTGTCAAAACAAGAACAACATTCTCTAAAAGTACCAGATCGACAAGATCACAGAGATTCTTGGTTATTTGTTGTGGTGGCAGCCGTCGCATCAGGTCCAAGGCACAATCTAACTGATCATTCATCTGCAACACACAAATAAACCTAGATATCAGTACAATCAATAGCGGTGTCTATAATAAATTTACAATGTCAGAGCAACAGTATTTCTTCATCTGCTTCCTTGCAATCTTCAAAAAATGTCACATATGCAATACCAAGCACTGATGATGACAAATAACTTATGCATGGTGTTATTGACTGTGTGCTCGCATGGTCCAATATGGCACAGAAAATGATATTGACCGTGTGCGCTCGCACGACCTATCCATTGAAGTCGTGGTTAGGTTAAATTTCCATGCCTGTGTAAAGTATGACATCTTGGGTCATCTAAGAGCACTCTGGGTGGTAGCAAAGACCTGAAAATCGACATGATTTGAAGCTGAAATATCAGCTGGGCAGAATCTTCAGTTGTCAACACTACTGTAGCCAAAACAGCCTCAAATATTTCCAAAGTTAGTTTTTTTGCTCATAGCTATGTAATAGCAGCAACATTAACAAAGAAGCGGCCACGCAACTCTTTGACTTATATGCTGTCAGTAAGCGTGTGCTGTCTGCGCACGGTAAATATAATCATTGACAACTTATTTCTATTTAAATATTCGCCTGGCAGCACTAGATTCGAATTCATAACCAATTTAGCAACCTTAATTTGGGTGTACATCTGTGGCTACATAATTGTATAAAATATCCTTAAATCTGCATGCTAAAAATTTAATAGCTAACAAAACTGAATAAGCTGCAATAACTAACCATAATCATAACTCTTAACACTAATCCTAACCCCAACACTAGTCTTAAACCCTAATCTATCATAAGGTAAACACTAACCCTAAACACTAGCGCCACCTATCTAATCTATGCCTAATGCTGGTGGCTGCTGCTGTCGGCTCTCTAGGCTGCGTACTAGAGGGCCGACTGTCGGCTCTCTAGGACACAGCCTAGAGAGCCGACTGTCGGCTCTCTAGACACTTCGTTAAATATTTGTTGCGTGGACGAAGAATAAGATAGAAATTGCGCTTTTTTGGTTGGTGTGGCTTGGTAGTCTAGTGGTTAGCGTGTCGGACCCAATGACCGCGAGGTCGTGGGTTCGATCCCTAACCACTGCACTCTCAAGTAACAACCTTGGGCAAGTTGTTCACACACTACAGCCCGTCGGTGCGATGCCCCAGTTTGGGGGCCCTGCCGACTAAATATCCAAATCCAAATACAGGCTATCTCTAATTCACTCAATGCACTTAGAAACAGAGAAAACTCAACTTTTACACGACAGAAAGCGAAAGTAAACTGTAAACACTCTGACGTCAATGCACATTGGTGTTGGGCAAAATGCTATTTTATATACTGCAGAAGAAATTATTATTATTGTTAATGCCGTTCGAAAAAAAATGCAGCAAATGCGTCAAGTCAACTGTTATATGCTGTAAGTAGCTTCTGTCATGAAGAATGTTTTCAGCCGCCTACGAAATACTGACAATGACATGTCTAATAGTAGAGTGCAACTGGCAGACTGTGTTCAACACGACCGGACCACTAACAGCGAAGCTGCGATCACCGTAGTTCGTCGTCGTGGGTACTCGGTAACGTAAACGAGTGTAAGCGAAATGTGCAAATACCTCAAATAGTAACAAAAGTAATAACAAAGTCTCAAAACAAAGGCTGTCTAGTTAAGCCCAAATTCTATTATGCCGACTTTGCTACAAAGTCCGGGTTCAATCTATACCCTAACAAAATTTCTCCCCCACAGAAAGAAAAAAGCCCAAAATGGAGAGGGAAACTGAAGTCCCAAAGTGGGGGGAACCTGAGCAAATTGTGCCAGATTTTGACTCCAGATTTAGGGGGGGGATAAAAAGACTATATGTATGTCATTGCAGCACATTGTTAAATCATCTCTTACTTAATTCTTTATCTTTGTGCAAGAACAACAAATATCACAAGACAATGATATTCTTTTGACAACTCAACATATGCAGCATGATAAAAATAAATAACCAGATTGAACCAAACATTTTCCAATCAAATAAATACAATTTTTACAGTACAGAATCTATACAGTTCTGTCCCTAAAACTGATGCCATTAAAAGAAAAGCAAACAGAACTGAAAAACCAAAACATGAAAGCTAACAGAACTTGCAGTCCACCTTGTGGTCTCTAACATTTACATTTAACTAACCTTGATTTCTTCTACTCCTGTATCAATGTTACAGATTCTTCACCAGTTACAAGCTAGATGGTCCACAGCACAATAACCGCCCTACATAGCGTGAAGGGTATGTAGAAAACTGAGTCCTATTTTTTACAGTTTAGGACAAAGTTCATGATGAAGTCAGTACATCCAAAAAGAGATTTTAGGTTGCAATGCCGTACAACAATTGTCAACATATTTTTCTCATTCAAGATATTCATTTTTGCCCCATAAATTATGGAACTTCCTATGTGCCTTTTTGCCTCTGCTTAATTAGTGACAAAAGCAGGCGTGTCAATTTCTGACCATGGAGCAACATTTCGTGATGGTCGGCCTAAAGACCTCAAAGAATCAGCAGCAAAACATAATACCCTGTCAAATCCACATGGAAGTAAATGCAGCCACAAAGAGCGCAAAAACAAAACAACTGCCACAAACACAACATACATTACAGTCGTAAATGCACACCAATGCAATAATATAGCATTAATACTAGAGCTGTCAAAGCGTTAATTTTTTTGATGCATTAACGCACTGCGTTAATTTTTTAACGCATTAATTAATGCGTTAATGCACCCAGTCCCGTCAAGAGGGACTCCTGGGCCCCATGACGTTTGGGGGCCCCACCTGTAGAATATAGCTAGGACAGAAATCTATTAGCCTGACATAAAAATAACTATTTATTTACAGTAGCGATGGAACGGCAACTACAGTTTAGTTACTTGAATTCATTCGATTGTCAAATAACCGCAGTTTAACGGAATACTGGAACTTATGCTTAACGGAATTTAGGAAATTAACATAAATTTACGTATATGTGTTAATTTTTTTAACACGCAATAATTTATTAACGCATTAATGTGTTAATTTGACAGCTCTAATTAATACTTTGGTCAACATGAAGTGACTTATCTGTAACTGAGTGTTGTAATAAACAGGAGATAAATGCAAAGATTCTCCAGAATCACCAAATTCAGCATTCTATATACATCAGTGGAGATTTCTACCTTACGAATATTTCAGTGGGCTAAGCACACTGGTGGTCTTACTACTCCACTTGCCACTCTTTGAAGAAATCGTTGCCTTTGTCATCGACAACAATAAATGCAGGAAAATCTTCAACTTCCACTTTCCATATAGCTTCCATACCTACAGCCAGCACAGCATCGAAACAGATCATTAAATAAACTGAGGATTAAATAATGCCAGCAATTACTCGCATATGGTAGGCATTTAGGCAACAATCAAACCCAAACATGACAGGTCCACTGCTTTAGCACCCAGGCTTGGAAGCTTTCCAATATATAATGAATATACTGTAAACTTCAACTTACAACAGCTCGCTCCATTGGCACACATGCCTGTACGCTAATCAAAATACAATACAGAACAATACAGACAATACACAATCCATTTATATAGTGTTACGTTTTTGCTTATGTGGCTTAGATTGCACTTGCTCAATAATGCATACAGTTTGATAAAATTTATATTAAAGCAAGATAAACAATGATATACAGTGAATGGCTATTGTCCAGGGAATGGAACTAAAACATAAAAGCGCAGCAGCAAACAAAAACATAAGATGCGACTGTCCTGTAGCTGGTCGGTGATGCGAGGTGGAAGCCAGAGCGGTAGTCGGGTGGCTACCGTTGAACCCGCTTGCCACGTGCTGGAAGACGGGGTCACGCGCCAACTAACTTGCAGACGTGTGTCGTGTAGTTGTAGTCATACAGGAAAACGTTCCTTCAGAAGTCGTTCATTTCGTTCGTAGAACGTACAACGTAGTTCGTCATTTTACCTACGTCTTGTGAAACGTTGACTATCCCCTAACGTATATACAGAGCATGACATGTTGACTGTTCAAGTCTTGAACAGCTCAAGTTCTTCGGCAGGTAATAACGTTTAGCTGTCGTCTCTTCGCCTAGAAGAGTTCTCGCACATGTGCAGTAACATCAATCAGCACGTGCTGTTCAGGTCACGTCTGCAGAGTGCAACTGGGCCGCCAGACGACTGTCACAGCAGGCGTGAAAAGCGGATCATCGTATAGACCAGATGCCGCCATCGACTGTTCACGGTTGACAAAATGCAAGCGCGCACGCGTAACTGAAAGAAACAAGGGCGATCCTAACAATAGCAACAAAATACAAAAAGTTTCTAATGGGGTGTAGTGTCGAGAATAACAAATCGCAAAGATAAATGAATTTCAAGTAGCATTTGATAATATCAATAAAGAGAGAGCAGCTTGAGATAATGTTAACATAAAATTCATCCCACTGACCAAGCTCGGGGTACTCAAGAACCTCAACTCTCTTGATGCAGTTCTGGGCCAGAATTGCTGCTGGTCCTCCAATTGAACCCAAGTAGAAGCCGCCATGTTTCTTACAAGCAGTTGTTACCTGCATACATTGACACGATGTTACACGATGATAACTGCACAAACTGTATAATGAGAATGGCAACACCATACTAACAATACACATAAACATAATGAAATATTTCTTTGTGATAATGTGCATTACAACAAAAAAAAAATTAATTATGTTTATGTGTATTTTTATTGTAATAATGTACAGTGTCTAAACTCCACATAAGATAAAAAGAAGCCCATCTGTCGCTAGGATAGCCAACCATATTGGTTGTCAGTGAACTTCAAAGTCATCCGAAATCGATGATTTTCATTTCATCTGAAAGGGCATATGCCACTTCCTATTAGTGACTAATAGTAACCTTGGCCGTATCTCTCACCGTTTCCGAGATTGGTCAATTTTCCGTTGAAAAGCGTACACTTTTCACTCAACCCCAAATTTGAAAATGTTCCCCTTGAACTAGATCATTGACATTTTGCATGCCTAGGTTTGACACACGATTTGTAGCGTGTTTTATGGCAGTAGATGCATGGATGAAGGCCAACCGGTAGCGACTAAATGCCGAGAAAACACAGCTTATCTGGTTCGGCACTTGACAGCAGCTCGAGAAATTACCCACCGGCGACGTCCAGCTACGGTCTGCCAGCGTTCGTCCACAGTCAGTTGTTCGTGATCTGGAGGTAACTCTGGACAGTCAACTAACGATGGCTATCACGTCACGACTGTCTGCCGCTCTGGTTACTATCAGCTGCTCCAACTATTACTATGTCAGATCAACCAGTCACTGATGCCAATAGTCGCTCAGACGCTTGTCCAGACCTTCATCAGCTGTCGGCTAGATTACTGCAATTCATTGCTTTATGGAATTGCCAACAGCCAACTAAGGCGACTGCAGTCCGTCCAGAACGCAGCAGCACGTTTGATGACTGATACGCAGCGTACGGAGCACATCACGCCAGTTCTGCAGTCGCTGCACTGGCTACCGATCAGGCAACGGATTTTGTTCAAGCTGGTGGTATTGGTTCACAAGTGCCTCAATGGGCGTGCACATGCCTACCTGGCAGATGACTGCCGCCTGATCCACTGCTGACAATTCGGTCTTAGATCGTCGTCGTCAGCGACCAAAACTGGAGGTCCCACTGACCAGAACGACGCTTGGCGACCAATCTTTTGCTGTCGACGGACCACATGTGTGGAACAGTCTACCGACATCCATTCGCGACCTGTCACGGACAATCGCTGTTTTCAGCAATAGACTCAAGACCCACCTCTTTGAACAGTGGCTGTGGCGTCTGTGATTCTGAACAGACGCCTAACATGTTCTAACTACCTGACAAACTAACTAACTAATGGCTAGTTATTCGTGTAAAAGGTTTTCCTTTAAGACCTACCGTTTAGCCACATACATCCGTTAAAGACGACAGACAATGACAGAATGACAACCGTACCATAAGCTCGACCATTACTTAAGTAAGGTTGGCTAAAAATTTTTAAAAAATATAACCAGCAAATGCAACAAAACCGAAAATGCATAGGCACTGGCAGTAATAGCAGACATTTAAATTATTAATACAAACAACGCAAATAATACACTACTAAGAGCTGCATAAGAATGAACCTGTTGGCTGCGATTACCCTTTGCCAGCATGACCATGCTTCCCCCAGCAGCTTGGAATAAGTCAACATAGGAGTCCATGCGCCCGGCAGTTGTAGGCCCAAATGAACCACTCGCAAAGCCCTGTCATCAGAACAACTGAATTCCATCAACAACGTGTGATCATTTATCGAAGTACCAAGCACTGATGATAGCGAATAACTTATTTCTATTTAAATATTTGTGGCGTGGAGTTATCGCGTTAACAGGTTCACACTACTAAGAGCTGCATAAGGTTGGTGGCGTGGCGTAGTTGGTAACGCGTTTTGGCTGAAACAAAGTTACTCTACACCGGGACGGTTAATACTGCGATGGGTGACTGCCTGCGGGCAGATAAACCATCTCGGTGCGAAGCCTGCCAGCTAGGTCGACTCCGTGGGACTGTAAAATGAGTAGTAACTCATTTACATGAGTTACGGAAGCTGGGGACCTTGGTACAGCTGACTGGGGTTGCCTAGCCGGCCGCTGCGCCAGCCCGTGTCTGCAGGCTGCACACGGTGGCCGTGCGGCAGGCGGCTCTGGTTAGTGACAAAAGCGCATTAGAGGCGTGCGCATGCTCGCGACGATGTGCTATACAAATTGACGACCTTTACCTTTTACAATGTTACTCAGACTGGCTTTGATTATGACCTATGTCTAGGAACTCGTAAACAAGCATATAACCACCATTAACTGAGCCTGCTATATCTTAATCGCCTATTGTTTGCTATCATTCACTGGACATCACCATAATATGACGTCATTGTCCAAACGTACAGTCCTTCGACCTCTTAAAAATGTACAATCTTCTAAGGCCGATCGGTGACGCCCAGCAGTTGTAGGCCCAAATGAACCACTCGCAAAACTCTGTCACATGCACAATGTGTGAGCACTGAAAGCTTCAGGAGAAATTCCACCAGGGAGCAAAGAATCTGGAATAGAATATTAGCAAAAAGTTTATCCAAAAACATGTCCAAAAATTGGTTTTTGGAATGCACTATGCTCCACACACGTAAAGAACATTTGAACCACAAGAGTATCGTGGAGAGCCAGCAGCTGAAGCATAATCAGTTATGAAAATATACTTTCTAAAACATGTCCACATATGAGAGAGAATAAGACAAATTTAAAGACAATGTGATAGATCACAAGATACGAAGGCACTTGGTCAGCAGCAGTAACACACGCCATAATCATGATCACAATCATCTATTAAACGAGTGACAGGACTTTGCACTTGGGGACAACAATACAGTTTCTAACAGTCACAGAGTAACTGAACTACAACTCAGATATGATGTTCAAATACTTTCAACACAAACGAAAATTCTTCTACAGGTAAGAGTATGTTTTCAACAAATTACAAAATCACATTTAAAGTAAGTTCTATGACAGCTCATTACACATGCCATGGCCTATGATGATGATAGGACTTTCACAATTGCTAGTTTATCAGTTTGGAACTCATTAGCCAAAAAGATAAGAAATCATGTGCACAGATTTGACAGTTTCATACAATTTCTTAACATAAACCTGTTTAGCCTCTACTAGTGTGACCAGCAAGATGAGAGTTTTTTTACGCGCGAAAGCAGAATGCTTCGCGCGTCTTTGCCATCGTCTGGGCGTCCGTCCGTCCGTCTGTCTGTCCGTCCGCCCATCACACTCGTGAGCTGTATCAAAACGGTGCAAGCTAGGATCACGAAATCTTCACCGTGGACTGCCCCAAGGTCTCTGGTTTATCGTGACAAAATTTCGTGCCACTGGGTGCAGGGGTTCCCCTCGAACGAGGGCGTCGAAGAGGGGTACCCCCCTTAAAAAGACGTCATTTTGCCGTTATTGGCTCGAATAATGTGAAAACGG
>Ga0209671_1007430_pt1 | contig 11372 bp, 5 predicted proteins | sample WorMetHERISLAND2_2_FD_187401 | JGI IMG/M metagenome (GOLD analysis project Ga0209671, IMG submission 187401) | Marine gutless worms symbiont microbial communities from Max Planck institute for Marine Microbiology, Germany - Olavius geniculatus... | ecosystem: Host-associated > Annelida >...
TAATTCCACATCTAGATCTCCAAGGTCACTGGACCGAACTTCACCGGACTTGTTTCGCCTAACACGCGAGGAATCGGTGTCGAACAAGTAACTCACTGATTTTGAATATCTTCATCCGTTCCAAAGAAATTGGCCGCCAAACTTTGAAGTCGACCGAAATCGGGCCAAATTTTGCATGTTTTTGGCCCCTAAAAATTTTTTGGGGAGGCTCCCCCAAAATTTCGGCCTGGGATTATAAAATCGAACATACTTAGGAGCATCGTGCAAAATTTCGCGCCGATCGGCCGACGGAGCTCGGAGATTACGCGAGACAGCAAAACTTAAGTCCGCTTCCGCAAGCTATCGCTTACGGGCGGACTAAAAATAAAACATCTGGGCTAAAACATAAGTCCTTCCGAAAACTATCGTTTTCGGGCGGACTAATTATCCTACCTATACTATATTTATCAAAAAATCATCAAAGAGTAAAGAAATTGGCATATTTGGTCGTAGACTCAATATCGATTACAAATAATTGTGTAGTTGGTCCTTCTCTAGATATATGCTTTTTGGTAGTCGTTGTCAATAGCAACCAATGTTTACACCATGGCGGTGGTTGTTAATTAGTTTTGTAAGCATTAAAATGTTAGATTGTTAGTTGGTAAAACGCATAGTTTGATGTTACGATGTTATTGCATCAGGCGAAGTTATAGCTAAGGTTTTAATCTAATTACGTTGGAAATGTGACTGGCGTATTACATGAAAAGTGTGATGGGGTTCACACCAAGCAGCTTGTTGTTTAAGCTTATAAATTTACCAACTTGCAGATGCTTTCTAGCTGAAATTCAACATGCTAGAAATTTCGCAGCCGGCCATTAAAATCTGATTGTTTCTGCTTTGCAAGAATTGGTAAGTATTAATTCTGTTTTGTGCTGTGTTTTGCCCGAATAAGTGTTTGCATTGGTTAGTTGTTACATTTTAGTTCTTTTTTGACTGAAGCACAAGACATCTCGTTATGTATGCAATTAAGATGGCATATTACGCGGTTGATGTTGCCACGTTCGTCGTCAAAGCAAGGTCAGCATATATTGCTTCAGCAAAGCATATAATTGACTCATGTCATCAGGATTGCTAAAACAGTTAACATGCCTGCAGTCTGGCAACAGGACAAAAACCAGCAGCACAGACTAGGTCCATATAGCCAAGCTGTGTGATGCACTGCCATTGTCAGTCTGAAGTGATCAAATGAAGGATGAGTGGAAATGCAGTTGGAACAGGAAGAACCTGAAAGAGGCAAGAGGTGTCAGTGATGGTGTAAGAATTGAGTCATACTGGAAACACTTCATGATGCTTAAGGGTCCTGATGCACGGTGTTTCCATGGTTATCAAAGGTTGTCTGTCCCTGTCACATGGGAATGTTGATGTCGAGCGAGGATTTTCCAAATCTGGTTGTATACTAATTGATACGAATACTGCTGTGTCACTGAAGATGCTGAATGCAAGATTATCTGTTTTATTGTGGATTTTTGGTTTCTTTCAGGTCCCTTTTGACAAGTTCTGAGGTTTCTAAACTTCCTAATTTTTTGTTATTATATTAGTGTCAGCCCTGCAAATGCAAAATCTGAGCATGAAGGGAGCGGCATACTAAAAGCACTGTTTCATGTTTATGTAGCTCTGTAAAAGGAGTGAAAATGCCAAATGAAAATTTAGTCTGCAGTACGTGGTAGGGTTCAGAACTTCTGATTGTGTAGAGGAGCCAGTTGGTGCACAATTTCTTTTTTTCATATAAATTTTATAAACTAAATAAGTAAATTAATTTACATAGTGCACATAATGTCGGCGAGCAATTCATCGAGTCATAGACCACCTACAGGTCATGCAGTCATCTCCGGATGGCAGCATAGGTTCTCTTCTTATGACATTTGTCAGAGAGTGCCAGTATGTAATTTTGCTTTTTGGTGCAGCACTGGCACCAGTTGATATAGGTTCCATGCAAGACATTACTCAATCCTGATAATTTGTGCATTATCAGAAAAGAAGAAGAACAAGAAGTAGGTTTAACCTCTCCTGTTGCGCTGATGGCTAAGATTATATTTCAGTAAACTTAATTAATCAATAGGTGTACAGTCTTTCACTTGTGTAAATCAATATACAATAGTGGTGAATCATCCAATGTACGAGGGTGAACGTTAAGCCAGTTGGCAAAAGGTCCGAGGGGTGAATGATCCGAGGGGAGAGCAGGCCTGAGGTAACCAAGACAGGGGCAAGTAATTTGGGAGCTAGGCAGCCAGGGAGCAGACTGGCAACTGGGTGAAAATGAAAAGCCAGAAATAAATTAGAATAGAATATAAATTATACATGTTCATCACTGACATGTTTCTGTTTGGTGTCTGGTTTCTGTCCTTGGAAACAATTGTTGTCTGTCTGTTGTTATGTATTGCACTTGGACAGACAAAACTGCGGGCTTGACACATGTGATAAGCTTGTCATACTGTTTACAGGGGTATACAATGAGTGTGAAAGTGCAGCGGCATTCGTCTATGCTCAAAACTGACAACAGGCAAGATATACAGATATCTGCCTATGAACAGGCACTTCTTGATCTTGCACATGACAAGAAGTTGGAGCGTGACTTGGCAGTTGGTCGACAGATTGGCTTCTATAGGATCCGCGGTGAGCTCGGCAGTGGTAACTTCTCTCAAGTCAAACTTGGAGTTCACATTCTGACCAGAGGTGAGGAGGCTGTGATAAACTTGTAATATATGAACATTGGTAATGTCTGTCTGTCATTTCATGACACTGCTTTGAGTCAGCAGTGCACACGGAGTTTTTACTAGTCATCATTAATTACTGTCTTTCAATAGACTGATAGCTTGGAACGTAATTTAATAAGTTATAATAAATTCATCAAATTACAGCCTTTTATTGTTTTTGCTGACGTTTCGGCAACCGCTGCTGCCTTCGTCGGAACGACTGTCTGCCAGGTGTAAACAGTAAGTAGTCATAGATGTGTGGAAATTGGTAGGACCCCTCGTCTCAGTTCATCGACTTGTCTTGTTCTTTTCTAATGTGTATCGCTTCCCTGATCCACCGGTCTGTTCTTTTGCTTTCTCTGTCAGTCACTTTAGCAAGGTCCCAGTCTGTGACGTGGTTGAGAGAGATGGCATGGTCTGTGACTGCTGACTTGTTTTGCTCTGTTGTCGTGGATTTGCTGGTGCTTTGTGTGTAAGCTCTTACATCACGACAGGAAGTCACACAATTATTTCTGTCAGCCTGCTGTTGCTCATTCTTTCAGATTAACCTGTCAAAATTCAGGGATTAACACTTAATTTGTGACTACTGGTGGCATAAATAATGACACCTGAATGTTGTTGGGATTAGTTATCTGTTACAATCAAAGGTAATATTTTTGTACGGAAATTTTGTGTAAGTCACCTTGCGATTTATGACTGTCCGGCATTCTGAGTAGAGATTGGTGTATCGCAGCACAGCAGTCAGCCTGGCCTGATTGAAGGCAACTGAGAAATCGAGCAGAAGTTGTCTACAGCTTTGTAGGCCTACAGATTGCAGTTTTGGCCGTATCATTCGTTTGCATTGCAGACAAAGTTGCGGTAAAGATACTTGACAAGACGAAGCTAGATGCCAAGACACAACGTCTTCTGTCACGCGAGATTTCCAGCATGGAGAGACTTCATCATCCAAACGTGATCCGTCTGTACGAGGTCATCGAGACGCTCTCAAAGCTTCATCTGGTGATGGAGTATGCCAGCTGCGGTGAACTGTTCACACGAATCTCCAACGACGGACGTCTGCAGGAATCGGATGCCAAGCCAGTGTTTGCTCAGATTGTGGCTGCAGTCGAACACATGGTAACACTCTCACTCTGCTTACCTATAATGCCAAAACGTTTTGTAGGTTCACTGACATAAGCAGTCTTTGAAAAGTCTTGTTAAACATGAACAATTTTACTAATATATAAGAATCAGTAAAATGCTTGGAACGCTGTTGTATCTTCTATGCATGCAAATAGGCCTGCATGACAGAATATGGAAACATATAACATGCCAGTTTGTAGAATTTGTTGGCTAAAATTACAGTATTGTGAAATTTCAAATTTGTTCTCTGTTTAGTTAAATGCTAACTTGCAACTGCTTTTGCTAGGTTTCTTCAGTCGGATAGTGTTGAATTATTTTCATACAGCCAGAACTATTTATTTAAATTGTATGCAAGTACAAAATATTGCAACTCCAAAGCCAGTTGATGATACTGTTGCATTTTGCTTTGTACTCAGCATGAGAAGGGCATAATTCACCGAGATCTGAAGGCGGAGAACGTCCTGTTCGCAAACGTCCGCGCGATCAAAGTGGCGGACCTTGGTTTCAGCACGCCAGTCGATGGATCCGACGGCCACTCAGCAGAGTTTGGACCAGCAGCTGCTCTGACGACTTTCTGTGGTTCCCCGCCGTATGCGGCCCCGGAACTGTTCTGTGAAGATGACTACTATGGCGTGTTTGTTGACATCTGGGCGTTAGGCATTCTCCTCTACTTCATGGTCGTTGGCGTTCTGCCGTTCCGGGCTGACACCGTCGGCAAGCTGAAGAAGTGCATCGTCGACGGTGTGTACACGATCCCCGCATTTGTGTCAGACAGCTTTCGGTCGTTGGTGCGTGACATTCTGCATCGTGTTCCGACCAGACGTCTCACCATCGACGAGATGCGATCGTCCGCGTGGCTGGATGGACAAGACTTCCCGGATGCCATGGAGCCCTTCAACTCACCCACGCTGGGCTCTTGTGTTTCTATGGAGGCCGCCGAAGACCAGCGTGCAACACTCGATGAGCTTGCCAGTCTCGGGATTTCCGAGGACGAGCTTGCGGACTCAGAGAACAGGAAGGTCCGGAGTAACATCGTTGGGACTTATCGGATCGTGCTGCATCGGGTGCAGAAGCAGAGATCTGGTGTGGACTTTGCTCCGAGAATGTCGCTAACGATGGATGACGGTGGTACCACTCGGATGCAGAATGGCTTCATGAGTCGGACCGTCGCTCTGACCACCGACAAGAAACAGTCAAAGGTCTGCGTTGTTTTGTGATGCAAAGTCTTACTCCGGACTGCAAAACTGCAACTTATTCGTCATGGAGAATGGGCGACTTTATTTAGGGGCTTATTGACTTAGGCCTTCGTTCAGCCAGTTTGCTGAGTGAAACCCATAGCTGAAGACTAAAGTCTGTACTTAGACCAAAGTTGGAAGATCAACTAAACTTTGGTCTATGTATGTTCTTAGACCATACTTTGGAACTTCAACAGAAACTCCAGACTTAGACCAAAGTTTCTGCTCAGGAAAAGGCTCAGCGAAATCACTTCCACTTTTTGGCTAAATTATGTAAACAGATCTAACTTTAGCTCAGCGAATTGGCTCAGCAAAAGTCTTGAGTCAAAAGGTGAAGTCACCCAATCAATGTCTGAATAAAAAGTCTTAAAAGCTAGTTTTGAGAGTTTCACAGTCTTGAATGTTATCAGTAGGCTATACAGCAAAGCTTGTGTTCCCGCGATACTCCAAAAAGTACATGTAACAAAGTATCCACGTGTATGATTATTTGATGTGTGGCTAGCGTTCAGTGAGCGTATTTGCCTGCCGTTCGCGTGTCTTTATTCTCTACACAAAGACTGCATGTTGTCACCAAATGCATTTAGGCAGATTATTTATTGTAGGCCTTATTGTACAGTAATATTTAATGCCTGTTGCTGCTTTCAAGATTTGGTTTTCCATAACCACATCTTTGGCTATGCTATCCGACATTTGTATAATCAGAACAGTCATTTTGTGGTCAGTTGTGTGAGTTGGAATAATTGTGTGACAGCTTACTCCAACAAGAAAAGGTGTCAACGTTGGGTGCCGACATGATTTGCGGCCGTCCGTCCATTTGCCAAGCATCTCGTGTGTTGACAGTGAAATGAATTACCTTGACCTATGCGTTCTTGAACTGAAAATTGGCAAATCAGTTAGGCCTACTCCTGTCATAGGAAACGTTCGCACCAGTTTCGGTTTATTTGAGCCGTTTGTTTCCAAGTTAACCCTTCTGTGCCTAAGCTTTTGATCCCCTTTTTAGTCATGGTAGGGTTAAGAGCCGGTATGAGACAGACAGACGGGCAGACATGTAATGCAGCCCACCGGTATATAGGACGGCCGCATAGTGGTTTAGTAAGACATTTAGTTAAGTAAAATCATGTTTATTGTGTCATAAACCGTGTGTACCATTCTTCTTGTTGTGGATATCTCGTGGCGTACAGTCAACTGGGCTTCAGCATTGCGACAGCTAGGCATATGTGTAAGTCTGTCTGATGCTGATGCTGGCTCGTATTAGCACATACTGTATTAGATTATATTAATTTTTAGCCGACCGTATACTTAAGTAACCGCCGAGCTTATGCTACGGTTGTTGTCTGTCGTCGTCTGTAACGGATGTATTGTGGCTAAACGGTGCGAGATAGGGCCTAGGTTGCTATTGATCACTAGGAAGTTGCATATGAAATGACATGAAAATCATTGACCTTGGATGACCTTGAGGGGTCATAACGCACTATGGTACGCCAATTGTGTGGTATTGTCTAAACAGTAAGTCGTAGGAGGTCAACTATGGTACCATCGGATAGGGCGCTGGCAGCTTTTATAGGCTGTCGATAGTAACCACGTCTCTATCTGCAGCGGTTTGGTCACAATTTTCATTGGAGTGTTTCAAGCTGTAAGTGGCCGTATCTCGGAAACGGTGAGAGATAGGGCCAAGATTTCTAGGGATCACTAATGGGAAGTGACATATTGGCTTTCAAATGACATGAAAATTATCGACCTTAGATGACCTTGAAGGTCACTGACAACCAGTACAGTCCGCTGTCTTAGCGACAGCTGGGCTTTTTGTATTGATTGTTTTTGCCCAACTACCAAAACTCACTGTTGGGTTAGGTTAGCAGTGTTGCACATTATTGGTATATTGTATACGGTGAATGACCAGTATTATATAAGCATGTTAAAGTTTACGCCATAGACATTTCTTGTTATATTTTACGCATCTATCGTAATTTGTGTGACATTGTTAAGATAATTCTGAGTGTTAAGAGACAATCATAGGCCTATTTATTCCTTCCACCGAGTTTGTCTTCTGTATGTGCGCGTATATTAAGAATTACACGCGACAGCACATAGTATGCATATGCTTAAAGTGCATACTACAGCTATCGTAATTCTGTCTGTCCGTCCGTCCGTCTGTCACCACCCGTTACCGATTCAAGCCAAGATGAGACAGAGACTCCTGGTTTTCACCGTATGGTAGTGCGGAGTCTGTAGGTTATTGTGATAAAATTTCGTTCCGTTGGGTGAGGGGATTCCTATTGAACGAGAGCGTGAAACAGGGGTACCCCTAATAAGTCGTTATTTTACCGCTATTGATTCAGGGTGAAAACGGTTGCAGATAGGCAGACTTGATGCTTAGCATAACAAGCACTGTTGACGAGCTTTCCTATCCTGGGGTACCAACATCTATGACCTTGAACGACTTCGAACCCCCAAAATCAGGGTTTTAGTGATTTTAGCGATTTTAGGCTTCGGCGCATATTTTAAAAGTGAATTGCATTGAAGTGGCTGGAGATAGACTTGGACAACCTACGTTTTGACCCCTAGGTTCAAGGAGTCATCTGTATGGGGACATCAAATTTGGTACCCCTTCAAAATGCGCGATTTCTGCTAGGCCTACTGTCTACTCATTCAGCGTGAAAACGGTTGCAGAAAGACACAGAATTGCTGACGAGTTTTCCGGGGTACCAACATTGATGAATTGGAACGAGCTGGAAATCAAAAAACAGGTTTTAGTGATTTTTTCGCGATTTCAGGCTGCGACACATATTGTAACAGTGGATTGCGTCAAAATTACCAGGACAGCCTGCGTATGAAAATTTCAGCATAAAACGTAGATTTTAACCGTCTGAGTTTCGACCTCCTAGGTTCAAGAACTGTTCCGTACGGTAGCGTCAAAATTTGAGTAGCCTACGCTGTCTAAACGCATTGTTATTTCATTGCACGTTGCAGGCCTACACTGATTCCTCATGTGGCAGCACCGATGCTGTCGCGCGTCACGACAACCAGTCGAGCTTTGCTCAGCTGAGCTTTGCTCAGCGTACTTGCTTTATTACTGCTGCGCGGTTCCGTTTTTGAAACTGAATCTTCTACCTCCGAGTGAATCATGTTTTGTGTCTTCCGCCGTTTTTGTTTTGCATACGAGTTTTTTTGCGTGTTTCTGGATATATGGCTAATGACAGCTTCTGTTGTGCAGTAATTAAGTTGTAATAAGATACAGACGATTAGACAATAAATGCATAATGTTTACGCCACACTATGGAAAGTGCCACGTCAACTGATGCAAACGAATGCAAACGTAACAACTACATGGCAGAATTAAACGTTAGCATCGTTTATACCTACAAATAATTACGAAAATTCAGTCACGCCACTATTAAATAGCTATTAAAAAGCAAATAAAATTAACAAGTTATATAATCTATCATTCACTCACTGCTAGACAAATAAATAAATAAATACAACGTTACGCGGCTGCTGCAGCTGACGATATAAGAACGACACGCAAGACAATATTAAACCGATGATCTGCCGGTCGTCTACATCTCTAACTGACATGCCCGTCGCTAACACAAATCTCTACACCACTGTATCCCGCAAAAAACGTGCCATTTCTATTTTTATGACAACTCTGGCAAATGTGGTCCACCAATTTATTTCAGCGTAGGACTTTTTAGTATTGACTTTAGTGATGAACTGCGGAAAAGGCTAGGAAATGCTGTCACCACCTCGCCTCAAATTTGTTGCTACACTACCTTGTGACATTTTAATGTTCAATCATACAACTTTGCATTCATGTTAGCAAAAGCACTGTCAGACGTGAATTTCGTTTCAGCATGATAATTATGGACTAGTAGACTGTAGCTCAATTATTTTTAATGTTGCTGACTACATTTGAGAGGCTGCAGTATTTTTCATATTTTGTGACAGTGTCAGCTGGTCGAAGCACGCGTTAGTTGACAATATTTTGAAACGCACGCTGTCAGTTACGCTAATCTGCATAATCTTACAGATGTAAGCAAGAATTTAGCATCCGTCATTTCGACTTGCCGTCACCAAAAGGTTTTGCGTCACTTCTGAACTGATTTGCAGTAAAGCTGAAAATTAAAATTTCCCAAAGTAGATTCAGGGCGAGGTTGTTGGTTTTACTAGGGTTTTTTGCAGTTCCTCGCGGAATGAATCAATACTATTACAAATTTACTAAAATCAGACTATATTTGCCAAAGATATCGTAAAAATGAAACTGGTCCTTTTTATGGGACACAGTGTAGTTCCAGCAGTGGCATGGCCAGTATACAGTAAAAGGAAATTATTTCCTGGACTTCCAAAGGTCACTTTTCCAAATCATGCAATTACGAGTCTTTCTTAACGTGTGATGTGCCGCTATGGAAGTTAATACCGTTTTAAGTGAGATAGAAATCATCGACCTTGGATGACCTTGAAGGTCGTTGACAACCAGTACGGTCGGCTATCCTAGCGGCAGCCGGGCTTCTTGTCTGTTAGTGTGTTATGCCATGAAATTTGTTCTTTGTGTCCCAAAAATGCACATAAATGCTTTGACTCGGGCATGCTGTCCGCGAGCCCGGAAAGAGATAACGTTTGAATGCGTACGATACTGAGGATGTATCACACCCATTTTATAACTGCCAACGCCTGTTGTATAGCTTTTTGCCGCCGTAAAATATTATAAATTGTAAAATATCATACTACATCGCCTGCCCAGGAGATTAACTGGCGGATCCAGGGGAAGGGGGGGGCAATCCGATCCGGCAATTCCCCAATCCCCCTCCTTCCAGTTACATGCAGCCAATACAGCCATATTCCTCTTTGAAGCATGCAGACCACAAGCAGCATGTTAACATGATAAAATGTCAAAAACACGAAATAATTCAGCGGAAATTATGTACGTGATTGTCAAAGGCCAAAAACGCTTTCAGGTTCAGGGGTCCCCCTTTTTCCAGCTTCTGGGTCCACCATTGCGAGGGACGCTGTTCTGTCCACGCCACTGCGACAGTTAAACACTTCTGTTCTGTTCTGCCGCGTTACGTCTTCGGTCGACACACGACGTACGTTCAACTACGATAAAATAGATACATAAATATGCATATTACACACTTCACTATCAGTAACGCTGCCGTCGTCACTGTCCTCGTTATTTCACAACCGTCGCCAGTCGCCACTGATTTTGAAGTAAATTTACTATACAGGGTGAGCCAAAAAAAACCGGCACAGTGTTTTTATGCGCCAATAACTTCATCAAATATAAACCGTAAGTGGCGTCGGCGCACGAGCATAATCCAACGTTGGGGTTAAATCGCAGTTAAGGGATGACTTCAAACGAGATTATCTCATAACTTATGGACACAAAGTGTAAAAACCGCTATAAAAGACTCGTCTTTTTGCACATTTGTTCAACGGCGAATCCGCAAATGATCTGGGGTTCTGGCTTTGGTTTTAACTTTTCCATTTTTTTCATCGTCACTTCTCTGACATGTACAAAAAGTACGACATTTCTGGGGAAGGAGCGTACCACATTTGTTCTCGACATACTTGTGGCTATAAACATCAAAAATTCGTGCATAGCGCACCAAAATATGCCATTTAAAAAGTAATGTGCAAAAGTTTCTGGTATAAATGTCCATGCAGCCAAATTTGATGTCCGCCCGACTGCCTGACGCCGCTACAAAACCCTCAGTCAAACCCCTGGCCCCTTCTCGCCAATGACACCAACGCTTTGAACGACGTGCATTAACACAAAAACAGTTTCTGTCTACAGGGTGCGGCAAAAAAGTAGCCCCCTAAAGTTTTTTTGTCGTTTTCTCAGCAACCGCTTGGAATTTTAACATGGAATTTTACAGCTTTATTTACAGAAACGTTCTACATCTAACTGCTAAGTGAAATATGATTATGTTGAAAAACGACGAAATTATAACTTCTGAACATGACCGCCTACCGATTTTTCAGCATTAAAAATGTTAGCCAGCTTAAAACAAAGCCAAAAACAATCGCGGAACTCAAGGAATCGCTTCAGGTTATCTGGAGCAAACTACCACAAAGACCGATCGACAAGACTGAAAGACTTCTCAAATAAAGCTACTGAAGGCTTGTGTTGGAGCTTTGAGCTGTCGGTGGACACTTAGAACATTCACAGTGACAATGGAATTTTGGCATCTGATCATTAGTTAACTGTGTTGTTTGACTTGTTTCAACGATGTTATTGAACTGGTGTTGTAGCTTGAACATTTTTTCACGCTGAAAAATCGGT
>Ga0209671_1007433_pt1 | contig 11369 bp, 6 predicted proteins | sample WorMetHERISLAND2_2_FD_187401 | JGI IMG/M metagenome (GOLD analysis project Ga0209671, IMG submission 187401) | Marine gutless worms symbiont microbial communities from Max Planck institute for Marine Microbiology, Germany - Olavius geniculatus... | ecosystem: Host-associated > Annelida >...
ATCTGACTGTCATCTGCATAAAGGTGCAGCGACAGACCATGATCGGCGACGATCCATGCCAAATCAGCTGTGTAGATGATGAACAGGATCGGTCCGAGGACCGAACCCTGTGGTACGCCACAGATGACATCCGTAATACGGGAATAGCTGCCTCCACAGCGAACGTGTTGTTTCCGGCCAGCCAGGTACGATGAAAACCTCGTAAGGGCAACATCATCCACGCCAAAGGTGACCTGAAGCCTTTTGAGAAGGATCTCATGATCGACCGTATCGAAAGCGGCCGTGAGGTCAAGTAGAACTAAAACAGCAGTGTCGCCACGGTCGACGGAGTCCAGAAGATCAGAAAGGATGCGGATAGTGGCGGTTTCAGTGGAGTGACCTCGCCGAAATCCAAACTGAGTCGCTGGTAGAAGACGGTGCGTGTCGAGGTAAGTCGACAGTTGTCGCGCAACTAGACGCTGGAGTAACTTCGAAATAACTGATAAGTTTGATATCGGCCAATAAGATGAAGGACTGCCCTCGCCCAACCCAGGCTTCTTAATGACCGGTGTAATGAAAGAATTTTTGAAACCAGCAGGGACGTGGCCTGTTGTCAGCGAAAGGTTAAACAGGTACGTTAAAAAGGGAATCAATAGATCGGCGACCGACTTGAGTACCGGAACTGCTAACAGATCAAGTGCAGACGACTTGTCTGGTAAAGCGCTTACAGCAGCGGCGACATCGTCAGACGACACCGAAGTGAGCGCAGTGAATGATACACCAACCGGAACAGGACTGAATGTCGGCAGTGACGATCCAGAAGTAGAAGACCGGATCCGCTCCACCTTGTCGGTAAAAAAGCTGGAGAGTTCGTCAGCACTAACTCGGTCACACGCAGCCCGTTGACCACGATCAAGTAGTCGACAGTAACGTTGTGATGCTGAAAAAAGCTAGGCCTATACATGGTACGTAGACTAGGCAGCCGGTGCGTAGTACAGTGTTTTGCATTTGTTTGCAAAGTCAAAACGGCAATTTTTTTTACTGAATAGGCCTAGTGCGTTTTGTAAAAAAGAAACAGTTAGAAAATAGTATAAACCGGGGAAAATACAAAGCAAAATAATACAATATTGTAGTCTGCGATGTCGCCGGGGACTTGGTTTATGATAATATTGGCGTGTGAGCGTTGCCCCGGACGCAAATAAACAGAAAGGTGACAGTCGACATGCATGATTGGACATGTGCACTTAACATACGTATATACACTGTAGCAAATGCTGCTCGTTCAATAGCCGCGGCTTGCTCGCACTGTCACCACACGTGCAGCAGCTATTGTTATTTACACAGTGCTGCGTACAATGATAGCATTCTCTCTTCATAAAATTGTAGGATCTAATATCACGGCTGAGTTTGTGCGCAAAAGCTGCTACAGTCTACACGTTTATATCCAAGAACGTAATATGCTACAACTACAGCATATTGACTGTTAACATTTATAAAATCTAAAGCAGCTATTTAGGTACATGGACAACGAGATATATCTATCAATGCAGACTACTATAACCAATCCGAACTGCACCGTAATGCGGCAATTAGCGAAAGAGTATAGGCCAACGCCTACTGTTTGCGTCGAGGTTTAGCTTACTTGACAGTGCGAGCTGCAGTAGCAGTCAGCCCTTATAGAGAGAGGCCTATTAGCTTGCAGCTGACCATCGATATTGGCCCGTGCACGGCAGCAATAACATTTTGCACTGTCTGTTGTTGCTGCAGCTGCTGTTGACAATTTTTACGTCATGCGATTTATAGTGCGTGGCCCACCTGGTTGCGATTAGCCAATAAGCAACTTCATATAATTATGAGTATTTAAAGCATTGCAACTATTTAATGTCGTAGTCTAAGGCCTGAGTCAATAGAGATAGGGCTGATGAAACGTGATTCGCAATGGAAACGAATGAGCTAGGCGAATGCAGGGATCCAGGTGACATTGAGCTGAATGTAAGCGCCGTGGACGATGTCATTTTTCAGCAGGTGAGCAACAACCAGAACGATGATCCGACAGCCAACGACCAAGTTTGTCACACTTTGTGATAAATACAAGAACGATGTGTTGGTGACATTATAAAATGTAAAATGCTGTAAGACATCACCTTTCAGAGACATAGACGCCGAGAGCGAGATTTCGCGTTGACTTAAGCGGAATTACAGCTTTAGCTAAAAATGTAAGTTCTGCACATTTAAGCGTTAGGCCTACGGCACATTTCTGGTGGAAGGATAATGTCTTCACAGATCATTAATTCTGGTGTCAGTAAATCTGTGACTTTGTGGATTACGTAGTTCGAACTCTGCAGGCCGATGATAAACCGTTGTCACGCATTAGGCTTATCATTCTGGCTAAACTCAAAAGCGCCTGTCTGCTACTTAAAAATAATAATTCTGTTAGTATCACGCCCTAACTATGGGGCAAGATAGGTTTAACTCCGTAACGCTCTGTCGTTTTAATCACTCACTTCATCATTATATCATCATACATTCGTCTAGTTTAAAAAAATAAAAAACAATTTATTAACCATGACAAACATGAAAATGACTGACTAATTGACTGGTTTTAACTTTTATCGATATGTAGCAAACGTGCATCAACACAGCGTAAGCAAGTAGAAAATATCAAACCAAAAAATATGCAAAGACAAAACAAACCTAAACTAAACCGACATCTGCTAAGAAATAAAGTTTTGAAAATAGTACATTAAACATTCCGTTTCGTAACGATTATTAATCCGGCAGCCGTAACAATAGTCTGTAGGCTATTATTCCGGGTGCTCGCCATACCGCGGCAGGGACACGTACGGCCTCAGCTGGTATCGAAGAGCACCATTCGGTGCTTGTACGTACTAGGCTATTGATACGGCTGCCGGATCAATAACCTGTGCCATTCCGTTTACAGCTGTGTGTGCATTTGTTTGTCGCAGCGGCAGTCGAGTGTATGTAGCACATCGAGCGTGATAGAATGTAGTGTCGAAGAACTGGAACACTTGATGGGACTCAGGGGTCAGGATGCTGTGGACAAGATATATCGAGACTACGGCGGACTGGAACATCTCTGTCAACGACTTTACACAGATCCTGTCTCAGGTAGCTTAATAGTGTGACACAACAACGTTGCATTTGCGATCGTGAGGTCGGTGGTTCGACTCCCCGTCGGGATCTTATCATGTGCGTTATGTACTTGGACAGGTGACTGTCTGTCTGCAGACCGTTAAACTCCGGTATAATAACCAACCACGAAGGTCAACTCAGCCTTCCATCCCTTCGTGGTAGTTAAATCAAGTACCGGCCTGTTTGGCTGAAGTTGAGGCGGGGCGCGTTTACGTATCGGGTGACAGATAACGTTGTGTGATTCCGTATGGCAGGTGACGCTCTAGCTGTAGCTTGAGATTGGTTTTCCGTCGAAAACTGTACCTTTTTTAAACATTACCTCACTGCAAGACTCTTACATCCGTTCTGGGTTTACTTCGTAGCAAGACAGCGACGTAGAAGCTCTCTTCTAGTTCCAAGCATGCGATCCAGTAACAGTGCCTTATCAAAGTTTTTAAAAGTTTATTGCTGGTCCGCTGATTTTTAGTTCCAAAAATATTCTAGTTAATTTAAATTCCTTTTTGTTCTTGTTTGTGTATTCCCATGTATTTTCAATTACAGCATTATTGTTTTTAGTACTCAAATTTAGCAGCGAAATTTTAGTTTTAGCATTTTCTTCACTTTTTCAGTATTATGCCTCTGATTATTTGTTACTAAATAGCGTTGTTGTTACTTCGAGTTAATTAGCCAATGTTAATATCGCAACAGTAATTTTAGTTGCTGTGTGGAAGTAATGAAATTTTCAGAATTTGGCCGTTCGCTGATAACTTACCAGTCCAGCCAGTCATTATTGTGTGACTGTGGGGAGTGAAGGTCTAACGCAAGACGGACCGGCGAATCTCAGTCAAAGGCGTGAAGTGTTCGGCTCAAACTACATCAAACCGAAACCGATGAAGAACATTCTCGTCTTCATCTGGGAGGCTTGGACTGACGTCACGCTCATCATACTGACCATTGCTGCCGTAGCCTCGCTTATCTTATCTTTCTATCATCCCTCGCCGTCGCATCCTGTGGACGAAACAGGTCATCAGCTTCCTACTTCTTAGGCTGAAGCCAATTTCCATTAAGCTAACTAGTTGCTAACTAGTTGGTAACTGTTTTCGACAGTGCAAGTCACGAATAAACTACCGTATTAATATTTAGTTAAGGTTTTCAGACTACAACTCAGTTATCTAGACAGATTTTTGCCAAGTCATTTGATAGGGCCTATCAATCAATGTCTATAACAATTACACCTGAATAGGCCTATTAGTTATGCTTATCTTTCCTTTTGTCGTATTTCTTTCGCGTTTGCGCATTATTCGACAACACTGCTGTTTCGCAATGCTTTACTTCTGTACATTTTCTCAGTCTCACTGCCCGTAACTGTGATTCGACTGATTTTCTGCAGGTAAGGGCATAACGGAAGTGGATCCTACGAACGGTCTAGAATGGATCGAAGGACTGGCGATTATCGTGGCGGTGGTCGTGGTGGTACTTGTGACGGCGTTGAACGACTGGAGCAAGGAGCGACAGTTTCGCGATCTGAAGTCCAGTGTCAGCAGACAACACACGTTCTGTGTGGTTCGTGACGCGCAGCCGACGCAACTTGCCGTCGCCGACATTGTAGTCGGAGACATTTGCGTCATTAAATACGGTAGGCGGCCCTAACTCACCGCCATCAACAACCTCAAGCTAACGACGTGTCGTAGACATTGATACGACGGACGTAACGTTATGACCAGTCACGCCTATTCAGCTGTCGTGTGAACTCGAATTGCTGACACGACTTCACTGTTGTGACCCATGTTCTATTTCTGTAACTCAATTAGTGTGTTCACTCTCAACTCAGCAGTCGGCGTCGTAGTTCGTCATATGTCTGCAATCAAAGTTAAGCTAAAGCACAATTGAAAGAAAATTAGGCCCTATACCTCCAACAGGGAGCACGGATGTGACAGAGAAACGGACCGCGCTACGGAGAAAATGTGTAGTAATAGAGTGAGAGCGATTCCGTCTAAAGATGACATTATTGCTGCTGCTGCTGCTGATGATGATGATGATGACGATGATGAGGCTGCTGACTTTGAGAAGACTAACTACATTGACAATGTCGCTATGCAGGTGACCTGCTGCCTGCGGACGGTCTGCTGCTGGAAGGCAATGACGTCAAAGTTGATGAAAGCTCATTGACAGGGGAAAGTGATCTCGCCAAGAAGTCCTCAGCAACGGATCCTGTTCTCCTCTCCGGTAATGTAACAAATTCTTTCCAGTTTCCACATACCGTACTCTGACTTGGTACGACACCGAACTGACATCATGGACTTCAGACTTAATAGCATTCATCAATTTACCATCATGGTCTGATAAAGGTAAATAATTATTCAGTTTAATTGAATTATTCGCAATCTGCATAGATTATGCGTGTTGAATGTTAACACGTGCAGGTACGTACGTCATGGAGGGAAGTGGGAAAATGCTGGTTACAGCAGTCGGTCTTCACTCACAGACGGGAATTATGATGAAATTGCTTGGCGCAATTGCCACCGGCGACCGGGCGAAATACTGGGAATGCTGCAATGTAAAACTTTTCATCTTATATAATATTACGTTATCTTCTTGTAACTTTGTAGAACATCGATGTAACGTTCATAATTTCATTAGACTGCGATCGTTTAAATTTGTGACAAGCAAAAATATCGTCATTGAGTGCCGGACGATTTGGGTGCCGACAGTAAATTAGGCCTGTAACAATAATCAGATCTATTTTGCAGTCGGCGCTTCAACAGCGCGATGCGCCTGAGCCGGTCGGCGTGTAATTCGCCAGCCTTGAGTAAACGTGTACGCGCGTTAAATGCGTCGTTTTCTTGAGGTTTTGACGTCCGGTGACCTTGACCTTTGACCTTTTGAAATGAAAATTGTCACAGTCCTGCTTCGGAGAAAGTTCGCTTCAATTTTGGTTTACTGCATCTTTGTATTTACGAGAAACCCGCACGGGAAAAACGGACAGACGGACGCGTACAAATAAACGGGCGGACAATGCATGTAATGCGACATAATTACTTACTTACTCAATTAATTAATTTATTTATTCAGAACGGATGGAATACTGCATGATAATGCGTACATAGGTCTTGAGTATGATGATGCTTATGTTGCAAATAGAGAGGGAGCGGCGAGGACGCTGATGACAACTATGAGACGAAGTCAGTGTTGAAGAAGAAACTCGACAAATTGGCGCTTCAGATCGGCTACGCCGGTGAGCGAATATGCATGAACCACAAACGCAATATTAGCTGACGTCAGTGGCCTATTTAGGGGGGGGGGCACGGTGCGATGCCCCCTTTGGCCCGACCATGAAATTTTTTTACAGGCGACTTTATATGAAAATGTGCGTTTTTGCCATTTTCAGCAAGAATTGCAAAGTTCAACAATGTTTGATGGTCTTTAGCGTTTCCAAATTTCAGAAAAATGGGTAAATTTGCGGCTTCCATTGAACATTCAGAAGCAAAAAGTGTTTCAGCTTCATGGGGGCGAAGCCCCTTTGACCTCCCGACCAAAGGCTTTGCCCATGGACCCCGCTGGGGGCTCTGCCCCCAGACCCCCGTTATAGGCTCGCGCTCCGCCCCCTCGCCATGTCTCCCCTTACCAAATCCTAAATACGCCACTGGCTGACGTACAATTGTGACATTGTTTTAGATTACACCATCACCGTTCAGTTGAAAATCCGAATGAATTACTGTACAATAAAAATATCTGCTAAAACGGCTGAGACAGCGAATCTGTTTTTCTGTTCAAAAATTATACACTGAAGCGTGTCGTGGCATTTTTCGTACGTATTTTTTTGTCAGTCTTGTTCATTGCTTGCTTTTGAATTTCACACGTGTCGAACTTTTTATGCAATATTTTTGCGTATATAGAAAATTAAAAAGTCGCCACATATTTATTTTAGCATATTTGCATTGTGCGTAAAGTGGCTGTGTTTATTTCAGTGTTTAGTGTTAAAGACTAACCCAAATAATAAAAAAACAAAAATAAAGAGTTAATGGCATCGTACGCATTTTGTAAGCAGGAATCGTGGTAGCAGTGTTGAATCTGATTGCGCTTATTCTGCATTTCTGCGTCGACAAGTTCGTTGTGCACCGGTTGCCTTGGGACCACGCCTACGTCCAGGACTTTGTCAGCTTCGTCATCATTAGCATTACGATCCTTGTCATTGCGATACCAGAGGGACTTCCAGTCGCTGTCATGGTCTCGCTCGCCTACTCCGTCAAAGTACGCATTAAAATACAATGCAATATGAATTTGCCTTCGATAGCTGTCAGAAGAGCCCTCAGTTCGATCTAGCACATTTAAGTATATAAACCAAAAAGATCGGAAATGTTTTAAATGAGAATGAAATAAAAGAAACTGAAAAAGTAGGACTTACAGTTATAATGTAAATTAACAAACTGATTAAAATTAGAAAAACACTAAAAAGAAAAAAAACAACGCATTAAATTAAAATATTATATGAATTTGCACTTTAAAACTGACAGAATAGCTGTCAGTTTAATCTAACACATAAACCAAAAAGAGCTGAAATGTTTCATATGGAAATAAAATTTAGAAAAAAACTGAAAAAAGTACAGTTATAACGCAAAACATAAAAAAATCAATAAACTGACTGATAATAAAAATTATATAAATAGAATGTTGTTTAAAAACATTTATTAGCTTGTGCTCTTTGTCAGCACCTTTCGCCTAATAGACACACTACAGTAGTTGTAACCATATGTAAGGTTACAGTTCTATTCAACGACATTTATCAGATTCCTTTGTCTATTTGTATGCTATGTATGGTTGCGTTTTGTCAATCTGTTTTATTAAAGAGAGATGATGATGATGATGATAAAGAAAAACTACAAAGAAAGAAATAATGATAACTAAAACTAGAACAAAAACTGAAACAAAAAAAACCGTAAGCGAGTCCAAATAGCTGTGAAATAAGTCCAAAGGAATGCCAGATGAATTGTTTTCTCTGTATGTAGTTTTTTAAGTTTACTGAGCAGCAGTAAGTCAACTTTTGGGTCTTGCTGTTTCACCGATATGTTGCATGACGCCAATGTCATTTGCTTCTGACTGTTTCAAGTTTATGGTTGTCATTGCTGCATTGGAAATAAATGAAAAAGAACTCCTCTCATCGTACTTTTGCATTTTGAACATAATGTGACTAGTGTTATTTTTACGTACTCGTGTGCTTTCGTGAAACGCAGCAGACCGAGGGAAATAATTATGGCTGAACGCTTAGACTGTTTATCGTTTTTAACCGCACACATTTGTTGCGTGGTTTGAAAACTAAAAAAACATCAAGTTAAAATTTTATCTGACAGTTTTCTGAAACAAAATTAATACATGCACTACAACGTAATGTTTGCAATAATTTTGCAAATCGCAAACAAAACTAAGCGAGTAAAATTATCTTAACTATGCGGACTGCAGTGATGAAATGTTAAGATAAGTCAAGATTTGTAAACAAGTAATTTGAGCAAAGCTCATGAGACGCGCGACAGCCTCTGCAGTTCCTATTCGCAGGTTGTTTTGATCTATCTTTATCCATTTCGACGCAATTCACTCTTGAAATCTACACCGCAACCACAAATTGCAAAAAACACTAAAACCCTTATTTTAAAAGTTTAAGGTCATTCAAGGTCATCGATTTTACACCAATAAAAGCTTGTCATTATTGCTTGTTATGATAAGCAGCATGTCTCTGCCTATCTGCAATAACCGTAGCCGTTTCGACGTGTCTGTAGGAAATGATGAAGGACAATAACTTAGTGCGTCACTTGGACGCGTGTGAAACGACGGGAAACGCCACGACCATCTGCAGCGATAAAACGGGAACTTTAACGACAAACCGTATGACGGTCGTTCGAACTTACGTCGCCGGTATTTTTTTATAATTCACGTATTACTTTTTTTGCAAAAATAATAGGTCGCACGACAGGTGGCAGTTAGTTCAAACGATTTTCATCGTGTACAACGCAATTCAAAGCAAACATTCAGTATAAGCCCTAATTATATGCTTATGTTACTGTCCACGTGATGTATTCGTCGAAGATGCGGACAGAAAAAATTTTTCTCAGCTACAGCTGCTTAAAATTTTGTGTAATTTATTGTCATTCGATTGAGTTATGAGAGATAAGGAAATAATGCCTTTTTATCGAAACATCGTCTTACTTGATCACGTTGAAAGTGGACCTATGCAAAATTGCAGCAGGAATTGCCTAAAAATGTTGCCTTTGTTGATTGACTAAAAGTAGGCCTGTAACTCAGCTTCAAAGTAAAAATCAGTTTGTGTCCACTGCTGTGTCAAATACTAAACGTTAAACTTTATTCTGTTTCATCTCGTTCTCGTTGTCTTTCTCACAGTTCTTGATTTCGTTCTTGGTTTCACACTACTGGCCTCGTTTTCGTTCAATTCTGGCTTCATCCCCGAAGCGTTGAGTGCAGTCTACGTCGACGACATTCAAAACGCACTGTCGTAGTAAAACGTTATGTTAATGTAAATTGTTTCACGCTACTGACGCGTGTGTGAATAGGCAACACGTACGACAGAATGGAGCAATGTCGACAGAGTTTACCCTCTGATCTCATCAATTTGCTCGCCACTTCCATAGCAGTCAACACCGGATACACCTCTCGCATTGTCGTACGTCGTCGCTGTGTTAATGAAGTCGATGAAAATCTTTTTTTCTCGCTTGTGTAGTGTAGCTAGACCCTGCAGTGACGTGGTCCGTCAAGGGACTCGATCAAGTCGGAATCGAATCCTTAATTTTCAGCACTCGAAATCGGACTCGGCACATCACTGGCATAGACCGTCAGCTCGCTTATAGGCTTATACGAACAATGACCATGGAAGCCAGTATACGAACGTGTATACCGACTGCAGTCGTCAAATGTCGCTTTGAACTGTATAAAGATCGCACCGTAATAAGCCTCTGTTCGATGATGTCATAAAATGTTCTTTTCTGGCATATATTGCGAGTTACTTTAAATTACATGGATCTAAATGTTCACGTTTTGTTTTGATTTATGGCTTTTAATGTACTTATAATGTCTGCTTAGGTTAGGTTACTGACATTTTTTACTTATCAAATATTTTACCGTGATACAATATTTTTCTGCGAAATTCAAAACGAGGTTTACCGTTTACATGTTGCCTTTTGTCCCTGTGCGATGCAGTGACATTTAGCCTAATATAGGCCCCTACTTCTATAAATTTCTATAGATATTGCGGCTCAGCCAAGTGCCTCAGATTCGGCCACTGGCTGACACTGTGCATTCTAAAATGTGTACTTACTTACTTACTTACTTACTTACTTATATGAATGTCCATGGACAAATCTGAAAACTTGTACATGTACTGTAAACGACTAATAATTATAATAAAGCTTATTTCAAATAGGTGTAGTTGCCAAACAAAAGATGACTAGTTTATCTCGAATAAAAAGCTAGCCATAAGCCAACGTAAAGCATCATCTAAGATGAACAATAACATTTTGTAGGCTATAGTATGCAGTAAAAAGTTTTATCTCTACCGTTATTACAATGTTTATCGTGTTTCGTTGATGAAAAATGAATTATTTTATTCGATGTTTTGCAGCAGGCAATGTTGAATGTTCCAGTCACGCAGATCGGCAACAGGACCGAGTGTGCTCTATTGGACCTCGTACAGAGCCTCGGCCGTGATTATGAGTCCATCAGGCAGAGTCACCCAGAGCAGACGTTTCACAAGGTCTACACGTTCAACTCGGCGCGCAAATCCATGAGTACCGTATTGCGTCGCCCCGATGGACGACACGGTTTCCGAGTCTACGCCAAGGGCGCCGCAGAGATACTGATCCGCAGGTCCGTAACGTCGTTGCCCACTTTAGTTCTTAGTCGTCTTCAGTTTAATTATTGACGTTAGCGTGAGTAATCTTCAGTTTCACCGGAAGCGATCGCAGATTTTAAACCTCCGCCGAGGATGGTTGTGTCGCCTAGTGAATACAAGTGACTTAATACGGTTGCTATCTAGTAATAATAAAAACAAGAAGCCCAGCTGTCGCTAGGATAGCCGACCGCACTGGTTGTCAGTGATCTCCAAGGTCATTCAAGGTCGATGATTTTCATTTTATCCGAAAGGGCGCACGCCACTTCCTATCACAGGCTGAACGGTAGTTCAAGCCCTGTGTTAACGGCGACTTCTCTTTCTTATGGGAAAGCCAAAAATTCGACCCCCACAGAATCAAAACCCC
>Ga0209671_1007434_pt1 | contig 11369 bp, 4 predicted proteins | sample WorMetHERISLAND2_2_FD_187401 | JGI IMG/M metagenome (GOLD analysis project Ga0209671, IMG submission 187401) | Marine gutless worms symbiont microbial communities from Max Planck institute for Marine Microbiology, Germany - Olavius geniculatus... | ecosystem: Host-associated > Annelida >...
GTGCTTGAATAACTTGTAAGGGTGCCCACGTGTACTGCTCACTCGGAAGTCAAATAAATCTGACGAACATACTTTTACATGACCAAAAAGTATTTTATAACACCAGATGAGATCGTATCGCAAGCGTCTAATCTCAAGTCTAGGCAGATGTAGTAGATTTAAACGTTCATCATAGCTGTAATTACCGTAAAATTAATTTGTCTTAAAAATGCACAATTACCGGGTGGCGCAAAAAACGTCCCGAACATTCGCATACGTTATTCGGCCGAATGGTCAAAGTGAATAAACACAAAAGCATTTATGTAATCATCAAACATCAACAAATATGTGTTGGAATTTTCGCTTAAAACACTCTTGTATTAGACGTGATACAAACAAAACAGTGTTACACTCCATGAAGCAATTTTTGCAAGTGGTTCATCATTTGCGTTGCCGCTCGTACGCAAGCTATACCAAAACGTCACAGTAGGCCTAATCATCAGTAACTGATCAGCAGAAAATGCTGAATCGGTCTTTTATTCTTCTTTGCCACTGACGCTAGACGCTTTTTCCCACTGCTCTACGGCTTTTCTGATTCTGGCTGTCTGATGTCGACGTCATGCCATTTGTCTGTGATAATATTCTAAAGATCTTTGAGGTTCGCATACGGCTTACGCCTTTCTTTACAGACAAGTCTTTGCAAGGTATCCCAAACTAAGTAATGTAGTAAATTTAAACCTGTTGAATGCGGTTTTCATTTCTGTGAGCTGACAATATCGGGCGTGTTGTGTCAAACAAAATTTTAAGTTTTTTGATGTGGTGTGATGAAACGTTGTCCTTACATTTTTAACTTTTCTGACGTCATTAAGCGGCATTCGTAGTGTCATAAGTGAGATCACTGAAATTAGTAAGCAAGTAAGAGTGCATATTGGTCAACAAATGTACAAAAGAAAATTCATCTCCGTAAAGTATACGCGCCGTTATAGTTATGCAAAGTTTGGGACGTTTTTAGCGCCACCCGGTATAATCTTGAGGCAAATCGTCCAACCAGACTTCGGATGGGTCTTTCTATATAATTCCAGCATCACGCCGGTAACTGTTCAAGCACGAAACATTAAAAACAGTGCGCAGTGTAACGTTTTTGCTAAGCCACCTATGCAGTGTCACAACAGAAACATATTTTTTAGGAAACTATTCTAAACGCAGTAAACATTAAATACAAAAATCACAGAACGTTATTTCACAACATAGAAATTTAAACGTGAGCAACCGATTACCTGCCAAAGATGCATATGTGCACCGTGAGTCGGTCAAAAAAACTTCTGGAAGAGCAACGGTGGAATGAGTGTTATTTGCAGTCTCCGAAGCAATAAAAACCAACTGGTAAGTTCCGGCAGGTAAACATATTCTATGGACGACGTTTGCGTCAACAGAGATGTTCCATCCTGAAGAAGTAGCAGAAAACGAGCCAAGTAGGGTATCGATGTGTTTTAAAACTGACGTTTTATATACGTTCACCGTGCTGTAATGGCTAATTGGCACAGGCAGCATCGTAAACGTTAGTTCTTGATCGGATAGCAATCTCAATTCAGGTGATGTTAAGGCATTTCCACTTTGGTCGTCGGTACAGTTCTCAAATATCATTGCTGCAAGCAACATTGATATATTTTATATGTACATTATAATGTTATATTGTATAAGTTAAACCGTTGCAAAAACGACAGCGCGGCGCTTTTTTATAGACATTTCATGCAGCAATCTGCAAATATTAAAATATCACATAGCCTATAGTTATGCTGCACTTTATATTTATCGTTATTCGCGTCATAACACAACGTGTCCAAGATATTTCGGTGTTATTTTTTATAAAAATTTTGCAAATATAGATTGATTTTAATAGTTTTTTGTATTATATTTTCAGATAAACTGCAGAATTAATTTGGCCATTTTAAAAAAAAAATTCTGCATTACCTTGTAAAATTTGAATGTTAAACTTTATATTAGAATAGTTATTCAACTAAATGTGCACAGAATCGAGCGTTAATGCGGTTTAAAGTCAACATGCATTTTCGTTTGATATTTCTATAATTTAGCTAACTTACTTTTTCCGACTAATGCTGACATCATTTAACGTCGCTGCGATAAATGTAGCTTACAATAACGTTTGTTAAAAGTTAAGCACAGCGACAATGCGTCATTGGCGCATCAATTTACATGTCGCATGCGCGTCTCAAGCATGTGTGCGTGCTGAGGGCAGACCTTTTAAAACATACTGTTAATTAATTTATAAAAGTATAAAAACACACAATTATCACCGATGATAAATGATTATTGTGAAAAAAGATTGTCATCATTTTGACCGCACAAGTATAAAATTTTGCATTGTAAGGCAACAACGAATTCACGGTAAGCATGGTAAGGTCGCAAATTGTTCCTGTCCATAGTTCATCTGAAAATGTAAAAGTTAAGTGTTTTGTACATTAATAGAAAATACACGTTGTTTTATGGCGACTTACCGTAAGTGCCATAAAATAAATGATTGCTACTCCAACAGTTTCCTGTTCTATAACCGCATATCTCTGGCTTTCGAAAATTGCAGCTTACGTTGATCGATTCAGCTAAAGACAATTCACATTTAGCATTTCAAGTGGTTACTAGTGGTTAATAACTATACTGCTTGCAAAAATAAACAGTAATAATAACAGTAATAACCACGAGACGCCGGTGATAAAAAGTATCGTAATTTACGTTCTGCCTTAGAGTTAGAAGTTTTCTAACATCGCAAACTGCTGATAACGAAGATGATTTCGAACTTTAAATATACGGAGCAGCAAACAGCAGCAAAGGTAGTGACAATGTACTGCAGTATTTGCGTTAGTTAGATAGGCCCCGTTCTGACAAAAAGATTTTAAAGACTTTTTACCAGTTCCAAACTGTTGAATATCTAACCTCACAAGCACAGTCCATGATATTCACTTTTATAGACCAGCATTTCAAACTGTGGGCAATTGCAGAGAAACAGTGAATGCGACTAATCATGTAAGTGTAAACATTTGACAGTGATATAGGCGTAAAACGATCTGTCGCAAATAAATGCGCCTGGCACTAAAATATTTTATTATTTGAAATAATTAAAAATATTAACAAAAAATTTGAGCTAATGCTCACGAGACGCGCGAAAGTTTATAGCAGTTACTGTTCCCAAAGTGCCTCAATCTATCTCCAGCCAGTTCGTCGCAATTCACTCTTAAAGTGCTCGGGGCAGCCGAAAATTGCCAAAAAACAATGAAACCCCGTTATTTTTGGAGTTCAAGGTCTTTTAAAGTCATTGATGTTAATACGGCTAAAAAGCTAATCAGAAGAGCTTGTTGTGATAAACAGCATATCCATGTCTATCTGCAACCGTCTTCACGGTAGGCTTGCCAACAACGATAAAATAACGACTTTTGTGGGGTATTGCTCTTTGATGCCTTCGTGCCCAACCTGGTTTCCTTAAACCTAAAAAGTCGAGACTTGGACCGCTGAAATCTACGTTTAATGCCGAAAATTTCATATGCAGCTTGGCTTGGTCTATATGTAGTAAATTCGTCGCAGTTCGCTCTTGAAATGTGTCTTGCAGCCCAAAATCGCCAAAAAATCCATAAAACCCCTATTTTAATGTTCAAAATCATCCAAAATCACTAAATTCGGTGCCAATGGAAAGCCAGAGTACGACTTCCTATTAGTAATTAATAGTAACCCAGGCCCTATCTCGCGCCGTTATTGAGATACAGCGACTTATTGGCCAAAAATCGCAAATTTTTCCCACTCCCCTCTCATTTAACGCCCTCGTTCGGGGTGATCCCCTTCGAATTTATGGAAAAGCTTTACGGTTCCTGAAACTAAAGTCTTTCAGGCAGCCGACAGTAAAGATTTGGTTATTCTAGCTTGCACCGTTTTGACTGATCCACCCGTGTGACAGACAGACAGACGGACAGACGGACAGACAGACAGAATTGCAATGGTTAAAATGCGCTAAAGCAGTAGCTGCTTTCGCGCGTAATTATGGTCACAATAGGTGTATTGTCGGCTAAAATATATTTACTTATGTGCGTATATAGGCATAGTATCTTACCGGTGTCAGGTGGACACGGAAGAAAGTCGACGTCAAACAACACTGCGTACTCGTAGTCTTTAGTTGACACCAAGTACCGTGAAGCCGTAAACTGGAGACTAATAGCCGATCCTACTTTCGGGTTTGTCATCCATTTTGCGGTCTCGTTGGCTAGCAGAATGTGGGATAAAATAGGCTTGTCGCCCGCAAGTAACTCAAGTGTCAACTTGACGTCGTAGCTGGAAAGCACGTATTGGACGTACATACAAGACCAGCTAAAATTGTCAGCGATCAACGGAGAGCGAAGAATGCAAGTTCTACCCTCTGTGTTATTCATGCCGCACACCATTGCAGCAATCGCTGGGTCTACACAATAAGCAAATGACCTCTCATTTTATAACAAATTTTCAAAAATTTGCACTCACAACTTTATTCTTATTGCTGCAATTAAAGCCTTTAAAACTGTTAATCACATGTATCCCACTTACAGAAGACGTACGCATTAAATACATGTTTCCGTCGTTTATACGCTTTTGTTTTCAAGTATAAAATTCACCTCTACCCAATACCGTCAATTAAACTGTCGTACAAACGCCGAGTCTGTTAAGTTACGTTAAGTTGTTAAGTTAAGTTAAGTTACGCGTCTGTTAAGTTTACTGTTTCTTGCCACTCTATAATCACAATCCTACTCTCATCAGAAGCTGCATTATAAACACAGATGTGCGTCACTTGTTCAATGAAACCACGGCAAAAATATTAAAGTTACAACATTCGCGTTAAAGACTTTAAGGCTGGCTCACATACAATGATAATACGCCTAACATTAATAGACTTCTATTATCGAGATTTTTTTATCGTGAGATATGTATCACTCGTAGACTATACAAAAAAAAATTATCAAATTCATTTCTACTGTTTAGAGTTTGTCGTCATTATCTGTAGAATTCACAAGCACAACTACGATCATTCATAAAAATTTTGAAAACAAAATCATCTCACTTTGACTGTGTATTTGCCACCAGTTTACGCCCAACTCGGAAAGATCTTGATATCCACAAATATCAATGTCGTCAAAATTGCACGACACACTGCTGGTGTCTGCAAGAAAAACATAGACCTATACACATAATTTTATTAACAATCAGCGTTATCGAGTCGAGCTAGGCTTGCTATGCGGTGGAAAAACCGCGGCAACATCGCGAAAATAGCCGCGGTATCGGCAGTGGAATAATTTCGGTTTTGGGGGCTGACCAAACCAAAAGTGAAAATCGGGATAACAATAAGGTTGTGTATCTCTCGTCAAGTTCTACCGTAAAGTAAAAAAATTGTGCCGATCGACTGATAAAATGAGTGAGATATCACTAAAGGAGCAAAATATAGAAAGCCCCGATATTTTCAGATACCCTTAAAGACAATTTTTGAAAAACAGGCAAAAAATTTTTAAAAATTACATCTTTGCATAGGAAAAACTAGATCCGGTTGCTGATACAATTGGCCCATAAAACACGTTGATTCAGAGCATAGTTTTTAAAAACGACTTGCGCAACTTTTTGACTCATAAAATAAAAAAATCGTTTAAACGTACGGCCCTCGTCTCCCTTTAAGTTCAGGGGTTAAGATTTTGATGAAATATGTTTCACTCAAAAACCTATTAACGAAAAAATTAGCGTTTTTGCTCATTTAACAGAAAAAATATGGCGGTCAAAGATATTTTTCCACGCTCAGTTAAAATTCTTTTGATATATTTACTTAATATTTTCCCTGTGTTAGTCCTTGAGGTCCCCTACAAAAAAATAATAATTTAGTGCACGAGCGGGTTAGGCCTATAACTTTTTGGTTAAAGACACCAAGGTAAGTTGAGCGAATGTCAGATCGAAACCTAAGCAGTTTCCGTAAGACGACACGCTTTCACAAAAAGTGTCAACATGGTATGCGGCTATCCGTCCAGTTCCGGGCGTCTCCGTGACGCAAACTGTCACGATAACGACACATCGTGGCCCTTTAATTTTTTATACTCCGCCCAGACTACGTTCCTAACGTAGCGAAGAGCAGAATAATGCCATCAGAGTAAAACTGACGACCCACCGACCGACCGACCGACCTCCCTTCCTGGCAGAACCGTTACGCGTTACGTTGAATGGCCATATCTCAGCAAACGATCATCCGATCCACTTCCGGTTTAATTCTAAAGTGGGCTAATCGGAGTCGGCCAATTTAACAGTGTCATTTATATTTACGTTTGACGCCTGCTGCCATGGCAACGAAATTTGGAACAAAATTGGCTTGTGTAATAGATGTCTCCAAGATTTTTGCGTCTGTAGGGGGTTTTCAGAAATGGGCCATCAAATGCTGCCAACCGAATTCTATTTTGACCGACCCTCATTGTTATGGCAACGAAATTTAGAACAAAGTGGGCTATAACTCGACTTGTACGAAAAAAACTTGTTAAGCTTAACTTGAAAATGCACTTATCACGTTATTTTTTCGAAGAGTAAAATTCAACAACATAGTTGGCAGAATTATAACATCACATTTAGCAGTCTAAACCTTTTTTTTTATTACTAATAAGTATGCATTGTGTAACATGCATGCTTAAAAGTGATCGCACTCCATGGCTTTTCTTTTACTTTTATTACGCAAAATGATTGACTGACTAATCAATTTATTTATTTGTCGTCACACCGTTATATTGCTCAAAAACGCAAACGCAATTTTTAAAAATGCGAAAAAAATGCCAATGTGTGTGATTGTATTACTCGTGTGATTGTATTACTATGTGCGCCACCGAAGAGTGACAGTGCATAGGCTAAGATTGTCTAAAGCATAGTTCGAAAATTTGCATTTTACGAATAAATTATTTTTAAAGTGCAAGATCATTACAAAAATAACACATAATACTAACGTGCCGGTGGGCAGTGTCCTGGGTAAACGGTGATACTGCTGATGGCAGCCACTACGCCAGTGGTCATAGTGTTCATTTGAAGCGCCAGTGAACAGTTTCTGTAGTCGGAGACAGTGGCAGGCAGATCCAGTTTGAGTTTGTGAGGAGTTAAGCCGAGCGGCTGTCGACTGTTGTACAGCGGCCGTTCGTTGTAAGTTCCACTGAACGTGACGCAGACGAGTTTGACGGAGAACGGGGACAGAGCGGTAAACATCAGTTCCAGACATGATTCCACGTCGAATGACGTCGGCGACGACTGAAGTGTCAGCTTGTGCTCATAGTTTAATTGAGCGTTCGTCCCGCTTGCGTTGTCCAGATAAATAGCAATCGTCACTTCTGCAACATATTTAGCATACGTTAAAATATATCAGCAAACCTATATTTGATTCAAAATATTAACAGATTCTAAAACAAATTTGAGCTAATGCTCACGAGACGCGCGAAAGTCTATAGCAGTTCCGGTTGAGTAGTTTAGCTGAAAATTGGGGTGTTTACGCTAAGTTAATATGCAAACACCAAATTCTCTATCTGGATCGGATAACGATAGTTTCGTGGCTTCACCTTGTGAATGATATAGACTTGTGTCGCAGCTCAACATCGCCAAAAAATCCATAAAACCCCTTATTTTGGCGTTTAAGATCATTCAAGGTCATTGAATTCGGCGTTAATTAAGAGCCAGTGTACGACTTCCTATTAGTGATTAATAGTAACCTAGGCCCTATCTCGCACCGTTACTGAGATACAGCGACTTATTGGCCAAAAATCGCAAATTTTGCCCACCCTCTATTCATATAGCGCCCTCGTTCGGGGTGACCCCCATCGAATTTATAAAAAAGCTTTACGGTTCCTAAAACTAGAGTCTTTCAGGCAGCCGATGGTGAAGTTTTGATAATTCTATCTTGCACCGTTTTTGACTGATCCACCCGTGTGACAGACGGGCAGACGGACGGACAGAATTGCGATGGCTAAGACGCGCTGAAAGCAGTAGCTGCTTTCGCGCGTAAAAACTAAGAAGAATCGGGTTTAGCCTAACTGCGAGTATAAATGTTATCAATCGTTTGCTGTTTGCTTCAGAATGTTTGCGGCGATGGTCCGGTCGATCAATGATTTTTACAGGGCGTCAGCAAAGCTTGCTACGCAGAAGCCCCGTCTTAGCTATCGCATAAGCGTCCGTTTATGAGAAACGCCTTATTATGATCATTTAATTGCACGCTGTACACTGATTCCCGAGATAGCAGCACTGACCGATGCTGTCGTGCGTCACGTGAGCGTTGCTCAGAATGACTATGACAATGACAATGACAATGACAATAACAATGACTTTATTTCCCACACTTGAGGCTGATCAGCCAAATACCAAATAATAGTGCAACAGTGCAAAACAACAATAACAACACAGTGTAAGCACAAAAATTTAAGATAGTCCATAGTATAACATAGTCCATAAAAACACAGATACAACAAATACAGAACTGGGGTACGGCTAGAGTTATATATTTGATTGGTATTTATTGAGGGTAAAATTTGCAAATGACTGAAACTTTTTTGTTCGTGAGGTTGGGCGAGGCAGAGATGTGCTAGAACGTAGCCTGGAAGTTACAGAAATGTTGCAAGGGGGTGGGAGGAGGTGATGGAGACACGATGCCGGATTGCACATAATTTGAAAGAAAGATCGGGACAGTTTATCGCGCCTATCTTTTAATGAATTTAAGTTAGAGACAAATAGGAAATTAGGATATGACATACCACGAGCAAAAATGAAGATAATATCTATTGCTCGTTTTTGGATTGATTCCAACTGCTCAGATTGGGCGCGGGTAACAGAATAATGCCATACAGGGAAGGCATACTCAAGAACCGGGCGAATTACTGACGTGTAAAAAAGTAGTATAATTGGTGTGATGGGACACCTGCTCTTCTGAGTTGTTTTAAAATGTAGAGTCGCTTACTTGCTTTTGATACAATGCTATTGATGTGGGTAGTCCCAAGATAAACTAGCATCAAGATTGATTTCAAGTAACGTAAAATTGGTGACCTATTGGATTGGGCCAGCGGCAGTTGAGAGGGGAGAAATGGACGACGAATCTACTCGACCTAATATCATTTATTTAGTTTTTGGTGTGTTCAACTCCATGTTGTTATCAACAGTCTAATTTTAATGACATTAGTTGCCTTACTTTCTGAGGCCAAAAGTGTCGTAAAAGCTTATGAAAGCTTAAGACAACATTAATCAGCAATTCAGCATTGACTATCGTTGATGTCAGTATAAATGAAAATGCATACAGAAGTTCTTTAAAAATAAAAACGCGTTAAATAACTGTGGGTGCTATTCTTGTAGACTTTCTTGGGTCCGCTGCTATGTGTGTTCCTAAAATTTCCACACGTCAGTTTCTTAACTCAAAAAAAGTTGAAAACCCCAGAGTAGCATTATGATAAGGCCTGGCGCTCTATTTTTAATCGCCAGTTGAGCCTTTTGCTAACGTTTACTATGACTGGCAATGCCAATTCGCAGCCTAGCAACGAAATAATGCATGTTGTAAAAAAAACATTTAACTTTAGCTTGACTTAACGTTTAGATTATTTCCCACGCGTAAAGCATAAACATCGCTGACTGTAAATAGATACATTTTTCTCTGTCGCGTGTTGTTTTTTGGAATTTGAAATATAACAGAGGTTACGAACTAATACCGATAATGCTAACATTTACAATATTGTGCATATCACTTTATAACTTTGTAATTACAGGTAGACCTAGCTTTAATTTAATTGGAATGAAAATAGATAAAAAAAAATACGCAAGTAATTCAACTAACCACACTCTGGAACGTCACACGGTTCCCAGCGCACATTTGGATCCACTGTATAGCACCAGACTCCTTTTGTCCACAACCTTTCAGGATTACGGCAGTAGTTCTCGGCCGCAACACGACTTCCGTCAGGAAACTTGTCATCAGTGTAATTTGAATTTGACACATGGGGTGTATTAGATGACCATTTTTGACACTGCCTTCCACTAATAGTTGTATTGACTTGTCCGATGTATCCTCGACCTGCTTCGTCTTCTCTGCATACTTGACACAGTGGTATACATTAGAAGCATAAACGGTAGCTATTTTCCACTATGTCACGTAACTTTTAACGTAACTTGCCGCCTATTGTTGTTGCTCTATTGATACCTTTTTGTCAACCTCTATTTACAAAAAAAACAATAATTTGTTTTCTGTCGTTGCTTTCTTCCTTCAAATCAGTTGTTCGTTTATGTTCTTTCAGCAGTTAGCGTTAGTCGTACCGTGGCACGGGAAGAAAGAACTCATGTGGCTGGACTTGGAAGTGTAAAGATATAAACACTCTTTGCGATCATGCTTTTTCTCTCAAGTAGGCCACAACAATTTAAATGCTTTTGTTGATGTTATCAGTTGACGTCGATAACATCTTGATATTAGTAGTATTTTGAAACCGTTTTTCAAAATTCAGTTTTGATTAAAACTTCACAGTGAGCGTGACCACTGACCACGCAATGATCTGATGACGTAATAAATGACTGACACTAGAAATGGCGGGTGAGTTACCAGTTTAATCTAGCGCATAAACTAAAAAATAAAACGTTAACTACACGAAAACTAAAAATCCGGGACAAAGCCCAACGTAAGCCCGCCTGGCGCCTTTAGTCTAATTGGTGAAAAAACTCAGGAAAAAGGTGAAATTCCCCCAGTAGTAAAATCACGTGGCCCGAACTCAAATGCATTAGGATAGGCAGAACATGCAATGTCGACTTAGGGTGAGTTAACATGCGCGTCTATAATTTTTTTGCTAGTAAACTTGTTATTAGTGAACCAAAGTTCATCAAACTTTTTTTCGCCGAACGCGGTTGAAATCGCTGTAGATCACATATAATTCTGTCCGATTTTCAATGTCTTTATTCATTTTCTAGATATTTGCTCTCCAAATTTAAAGTCGTCGAAATCGCACAAAATTTTGCATGTTTTGGCTTCTAATTTTTTTTCGGATAAGCTTTGTTTTATCAAAAAATAGACCGGCATTATAAAATTTAGCCTACTAGTTATCATCGTGCGAAATTTCACGCCGATCGGCCGAAGAAAGTCGGTAATCTCGCGTTCAAATAAGTAAATAAACATCTGCAATAAAACATAAGTCCCCTCCAAAAATTATCGTTTTCGGGAGAACTAATGAAAAAAGCTAAAATGGTTAATACTGATATGTAAAACAAAAAATGCAGAAATAGTCGGTTATAAGAGAGACAGACTACCAAAGCAAGAAAGTAAATTTAAATAAGTTAAAACAATGTCATTAATCCTAAATCAAAAAAATTAACAAGAAAGTAAAACAGTGTGGTTT
>Ga0209671_1007439_pt1 | contig 11368 bp, 6 predicted proteins | sample WorMetHERISLAND2_2_FD_187401 | JGI IMG/M metagenome (GOLD analysis project Ga0209671, IMG submission 187401) | Marine gutless worms symbiont microbial communities from Max Planck institute for Marine Microbiology, Germany - Olavius geniculatus... | ecosystem: Host-associated > Annelida >...
GCATTACGTTACGTTATGCGAAATATTCTAATCTATCAGTGCCCGCAGTGACGTCATGACCCTAGCCCATATAGATCATGAATATTAACGGCTTGCCGACGACGTCATCATTCTAGGCTAAACTCATGACGTCACCGCAGGTCATCATGGCGGCGCGTTTTCTACGTCGTTTTCGTAGATCGTCGACTTCAAAGATAAATTTTTCCGTGTTGACAGAACGCTGGGCGCCGATATTACTGTCAAAGTTATCATAAAATTCTGCACTTTCAGGAAAATGGATAAAATGTATATGTTAATTTTGGTAACCACGGACCTTTAACACCGTCTTTTGAAATACAGCATACATCTGCCACACCATAGTAATGTCCAACATTTATACATCGAGCGCGTACCAGGCAAGAAATAGATCTTAATATAACATTTGAAGATAGAAACATTTTCCTCCAAAACAAAAGTTTCTTTTCATTAATGATAAAAGTAGCAGACAATGACTTAGTATAAAATTGTAGTGGTATGACACTCTAACGCCAAAAACCAGAAAAAAATCCGTCTAAAGCTGTTGTTCCAAACTGCATTCAAGTTGATTCAACTTATGTAAATCTGCCGTAGAGAGCGACCGCGCTTCACATCCATAAAATAAAGTGGGCAGGCAATTAGATTTAACTAAACGCACCTTTATTATATTTTTACTGTCATAAAAATAAAATAAATGTTTAATAACTTTGACGACAAATACATTCGAAAACGATCAAAATATCAAAAAAATCAGAATAGCAAATAAACAGCTACCACCTCTTTTACTTATGTCATAAATATTGGTTTCAAAAAATATTGGAATTGCATCATTTTTTATTCAAATTACAACTGATTACGTCGGGGATGTTTTTTACTGGGACAGTGTATGTGTAACTAATAGGGTGTTTACACGATCCAGCAAACTTCCAGCAACCGTAATGCTGGACGTTTGCTTGACATTTGCTGCCATATATTATAATGGAGCTGGACGTTTGCTGGAAGTTTGCTGGACGTTTGCTAAATCGTGTAAACACCCCATGACGTACGGCTGCATGTAACAAGGTGGCGGTGCAAGCGCGCAAGGTGGACAAGATACGCTGCCTGCTGACGCTGGGAGCGGACGCTCGAGCAACCGACATCAACGGAAACACCTACTTCCACTTGGCGGCGCGCGACGGCAGGACCGAAGTACTGGAGGCATTCGTTGGAGACGTGGACGTCAACGGAGCGAATAATGACGGCGACACGGCACTCCACCTAGCGGCCAAAAACGGACACGTGGACGCCGTCAAGCTCCTCCTACAGAAATCCAAACTGGACGTGCGCAACAAGTCAGTTTAGCGCTGACGTAGTTTTCAAAACCCGAGTAAATTCGTGTTTGCTTTTCTGTTTGATTAATTTTTGCAGCTAACATGTTATACGAATAGTCTATGTTAAAATATTACCAGGAAATTTTGTTTACAAAATATTTATTATTGCACTTCTTTTTTCTCTCCTTGTCTTTGTTTTTTTGTATTTCTTTTCTCATTTTCGTTTCTTTCGCTGGTGTTGATGACAGTTTGCGCATTGACTTTATTTCACTTCTTCATCACCAATCTGTACAAAGTGCCAATATCTTCGTTGCACCGATCCTCTAGGTCATCCGTTTGTTTGTTTTTTAAATTTTCGTTGTGTGTTTTTTGTTCTTTATTATGCCCCGAACAGCTCGGTTTAGTCTTATCGCTGTTGCTCGTAAACAAATGTTGCCGGTAACATTGCTGTTGATGGTGACCCGATGTCGTTAGGCTAGGAATGACGGCGCTGCACGAAGCGGTCGGCTCAGAGGCCGCAGTGCCGAAGGTCATTCGAACAATGGTCGACGTGATCGTCAACGCGAATAAAGGCTGGCCGATGGTGGATGCTGTGGACAACGCTGGTAACACGGCCCTGCACGTGGCTGCCCGGCGTGGCCGACCGGATGTGATCCCAGAGCTGGCGGCACTCAGTCCGAAAATAATGAACTCGGACGGCGACACACCGTTGCACCTCGCCGCACGCGCTGGACACCCGTACTGCATGGAGACCTTGCTGCAGGTGGTCTACAAGCAAAGCAAGCGCCTAAATAAACATCGAACACAACGTGACTTAGGCCTAAAATAAATTCAAATGTCGTTCGTAAAAGTGATAAAAAAATTTTCAGATGAAAGCGATGTAGGAGGATAAAAAGTGGTGTCCACCATTTTTACGCGCGACAGCAGCTACTGCTGTACCGTGTCTTAGCCATCGCAATTCTGTCCGTTTGTCCGTCTGTTCGTCTGTCCGTCCGTCACGTAAAAAACGCTGCAAGCTAGGATCACAAAATCTTTACCTTTGGCTGCCGGGAGAACTCTAGTTTTAGGTACCGTAAAACTTTTTCATAAATTCTAAAGGAGACACCCTCAGCAAGAACGCTAAATGAGAGGGGTGGGATAAATTTGCGATTTTCAGCGAATAAGTCGCTGTATCTCAAAAACGGTGCGAGATACGGCCTAGGTTACTATTAATCACCAATAGGAAGTCCCACACTGGCTTTTGATTGACACTGAAAGCAATGACCTTGGATGACCTTAAACGCCAAAATAGAGGTTTTTATGGATTTTTCGGCGATTTTTGGCTGCAACACATATTTCAAGAGCGAACTGCGCCGAAATCACTAGAGATAGACCGGAACAGTCTGCGTATGAAAATTTCAGCATTAAACGTAGTTTTTGCTAGTTTAAATTTCCCCCTTCTGCATTCAAGGAATTCTCCGTACGGGGGCGTTAAACTTGGGTACCCCCTTCAAAGTACTTGCATTCGGTCACTCAAACGGTCATGCGGGACGGTGGCGCCATCTTTCGTATGTGAATGCATCGTACACAATGTCAGTTGCTGGGATCAATGAACTTAGATTTTGTTCGCAGTAGGTCTTCAAACATGCACCGCTGTCGCGCGTTCCCCTTTGCTTTGGCTGGGCTTTCTCGTTTTATTTGTCAAAACCATAGCTGTATACAAATGTTGTGTACTTATTGCTATTAGCAACTGCTAGGCGATGCCAATTCTTTGGTAGGCCAATACATCTGTTGTGGAAACCTGTGCAGGTGTTTAATCGTCCAGAGAAGGGTTTCAACGTGGACGAGACTAACGCAGACGGTGAGAGTACACTGCACCTGTGTGCGCGGCGGGGTGATGCTCAGCGTGTGGAACTGCTCGTTGAGTCTGGCGCTGACCTTTTCGGCACCATTACCATTACCGCCACTAGTACTGTTTGGACCCGTCTGGTCGCATTTTACCACGCCAATTACAGTAGCCACCACGATCACAACCAGTGCCAGCGTTACAAGCGATGAACGGAAACAAAAAGTGCTACCACAAACTTTCTCTCGTTGAGTCCGGCGCTGACTTGGCACTGCAGAACGACGACGGAAACACACCTCTCCACGTTGTCGTTGAAGAGTCTGCGCGAAAACCCGCCATGACGGAAACTTTCCTCGAGGTAGCATCATCCGGTATTTGTAGAGCGCATGCAACAACGTCCTAATAGAAATAAAATACAGAAAATACAGAAGCGCTGGATGGTGACATAATAATCGATGACGCCAGTTGCTAATTATTGTTTTGCTATGCCTTAGTGCAAAGTTTTTGCTATTTTACGCTCCTTTCGAATAAAGCAAACAAACAACATGGTTGTCTGCTAATCACACGATCTACTGGTTATCGGATAAGCCTGACTTAATTAAATGTTCAAAAAGCCGTTTTTAATAAAAAAAAATAAATGTTTGCATTAGTGATGGACCTTCTCTTTTGTGATGCTCGTTTTCCATAATTTTAGAATTTCGTAATGCAACCTCTTATTCCCAAAATAACTTTACATTAAAACCCACAAGCTTGCGGGTTGCGACATAGTTTTTCATATCAAACACGGCATATTTAGCTTTAAAATGACAAAGCTAGATTTAAATATTTTTTTAAACACATTTTTAAAATGTTTTGGAAACGTTGCATTGGAGCTTAACAATATTGAAAAAAATCATTTCCGTGCGCTTGCCTAAATTTTTTCCTCAACAAAATAAATTTGCTAAAAATTTAATATTCTGTAGTGAAAAAATAATGTTTCAAGGCAAACGTGGCTATGCTAACGAATTCTGCGTCGACGACAAAAAATGTGTTCTTGGCTGCAATTAGAAATATTTCTAAAATTAGCAATCTAACTATCTCGTCAAAATTGTGCTATATTTTGATGACAAAATACGTATAATGCAAAAAGTCGTCATTTAGAATTGTAAGTCGAGTGCTTTAAGCTGTTGTTTAGAGGTAACACACAGTGTAGGCCTACACGTTTTGAAGCGTGGCTAAGCGTGGTCAACAGTGTCCGCGGGAAAGTGCGGAGGTGGCTTTTTCGTTTCCGGAGGGCACTATGTGAGTTATTTTGGACGGTATGGTGACTGTGGCGTAGTAGTTAACGTCAGGTGTTGTAATATACCGATTAAGTGCTGTCGCACCTGGACCGCTAGACGAATCTCTGCAGCTGGTTTGGCCATAGAGCTGAGCGGACCGGTTAGTCCATAAAGAAGCCTATGGTGGTCTTTCTCGTGTGGTCAAAACCATACTTGAAACTATTCACACTGCTGTAGTCAAACCAGCTGCAGAGATTCGTCTAGCGGTCCAGGTGCGACAGCACTTAATTGGTATGTTACAACACCTGACGTTAACTACTACGCCATAGTCACCATACCGTCCAAAATAACTCACATAGTGCCCTCCGGAAACTAAAAAGCCTCCTCCGCACTTTTCCGCGGACACTGTTGACCACGCTTAGCCACACTGCTATGAGACATTGCTGTAAACGATTTGGACTAGTCGCGTGCAGGTATTTTGCATTGAGGTATAAAAGTCGTCTATAACTTGCACAATCCTGGCGCAATGATACAGGTGCTGAGGTCGGTGATGCGTTCTGCCGTGCGCTGGTGGTGCATGAAAACCGCTCAGCCGTTGCCAGTCGACGACGCTGAACTCTGGTACGTGAGGCTCAGAGAGGTGATGCTTCAGCTGACGTCGAGCGTGTTCAACAACGTCGGACTGAACGTGGTCGATCTGGCGACAGTCGTCGGAGCGGTGCCACTGCTGGACGAGCTGCTCAATACGCCCGACGTCTATCTGATCGACGCAGACGGTTGGCACCACGACATCACATACCTCACGCCGCAGACCTGCGATTCTATTGCCGCCACCACTTCCACCAGCAGCTCTGCCATCGCACATCCACGCACCTCGAAGTCGTGTCTGGATCTGATTGTTGACATGGAAGACGAGATTCTCGCCGCACGAATGCTGGACATCAGTCCGTTCAGCGAGCTGGTGCAGAACTACTGGTTCGCGTACACGCAGTTGTACGGCATGCTACTCATGCACGTACACATCGTGTACATGATTGTCTACACAATTTACGTCCTTCCAGACAGTGCGACTATCAACAGTGTCTACAACACCGCCAGTAATGCAAAGTGCCGATCGCTGCCCAACTCCGATCTGTTCGGACTGTTCCTCATCTGGCCGTGTTTAGTACTTGCGTTCGTGCTCTGCTACACCATCTCAACAGTCTGGTAAGTCTGCGGTACATGTTGTTGTCTGATGCGACTAATACAACGGATCGCACTAACACGCTTAGTTTGTCAAACAATGCATGCCTACTGGTAGCAGAGCTAGGTATAACTTTGCAACGACTTTTTTATCGATCGGACACAGTTCTGAAACGGAAACAGTTACCAGAGCAGAAGAAAACAACAAGTAGCCTAATAGGGTGTTTACACGATCCAGCAAACGTCCAGCTCTATTATAACATATGGCAGCAAACGTACAGCATTACGGTTGCAGAGCAAACTCAGTAACAGTATTGCCACGAAACTTGGAATATACTCCACGTGCGTGTTATCCATACTACTCTACGAGTCCGAGACCTGGACTCTCACATAAGCTGATTGGAAAAGATTGGATTCTTTCCATCTACGTTGCCAACGACGCATCCTGCACATCAGCTGGTACGATTTCGTGTTCAACGATGAGGTTTTGCGTCGTTCTGGCCTGTTCGACGTCTCCTACATCGTCCGTAAACGAAAACTGGGTTTCTTTGGTCACGTGCCAGACTTCGAAGTGATGCACCGGCAAACCAGATCCTCCGAATTTGTACCAAGACGAGGGACGGTGACCGGCCTTCGCAAAAGTGGAGACGCGCCAGCGGTCGACCACCCACCACCCGGATCCACCAGATCTGCCGTGACCCGGGTGTTACAGCGATGGAGGCCCTGGAGCTAGCGGAGGATAAACCGTTCTGGCGAACGATCGCAACGGCGGGACGCTTCGGCAGATCGCTTCGAGTCTGATGATGATGATGATGAGCAATTTTTGTGGCTATCGACAAAACATATGGGACTTTCTATTAGTGGTCAATAGTAATCTTGGCCCACTTGCACCGTTTTTGAATTACAGCGACGTATCTAATTTAAAACAGCAATTTTTTATCTTTTGATATTTTCTGCTTTTGGCTGGAATAACTTTTTCAATTTAAAAAAAATAGAAATTTTGATACCAGAATTTTAGCTGGAGATAACAATAATTATTTCGTAATTTTAGCGTGCATTGCTTTGACAAAACAACGTGTGATAGACGTACGGACGAATAAACAGATAAACGGATGTACGCCTCTACGATAGATACGACGTGCTATAGTACTGTCCTGTCGCACGTAAAAGGGATATGCCAAAATAAAAACGGAAAAAATTACAAAATCACAAAAGCGTTATAATTTCTCCATTATTCATGAGGAAGCTCCCTGTAAACACATTTTAACCACTTTTTAGACATCGGGATACATGCAGGACATAATCATCTGAGCAAATTTTGGTATCAGAAATTGAGGCGTTTTGAAAATATACGTGGGTCAAACTTTTAGGCTAGCCGTTTAAAACGATTGATCACGATTTACGACAGTGATGCTGTCTTGTTACGATAATCGTGTAATGCGATGTCGGACTCAAAATCTAAGGTACTTAGCGCAAGTAGAACATTCTTCCCCCGGACATTCTTCCCCTCGGTCACTACTCCCCCTAGGACATTCTTTCCCCCCGGTCTTAACTCCCTTTTCCATTGTTTTAGTCAGTGGTAAAAGTAGGAATTGTGAGGTGGCGGAGGTCATCGGCGGTCTTTCATCACGTCACGGGAGTTAAGACCGGGGCGAAAAATGTCCTAGGGGGAGTAGTGACCGAGGGGAAGAATTACCGGGGGGAATCGTGACCGGGGGAAAAATGTGCGGGGGTAAGACTGTCCGGACACCGTATTTAGCATCATTATTAACAGATGGGTACAGGCTTAGGCTTGATTGTGTTTATCCAGTGTAAAACGTCACTGTGCATGTCAGGTACGATAGACAGAGCTGCAAATGCGACTTTTCGCTGACTGGCTCAAAACGCGATCTCATCAGTCTGCTCTTGACGCCCCTCGCCAGACTCAGTCAGGTGTCGGCGTTGGCGTTTAGCGTGGCGACAATCATCTGGTACGCCCTGTAACACCGCCAACACCAACACCAACCTACCACCACAATAAAAGTTGTCACCACCTCTGCAGTCAGTCATTACTACCACCACTACAACTGTCTGGAGTCTGGTCGTACTTTATCACCACTTAACCACTACCAACAGGACCAGTACCACCATTACCGCTATCTGGTACGCACTGTACCGGTGCGGCAGCTCGGCACACGTCTACGTCGAAGTCGTCAGCATCGTCTTCGTCATCGGCTGGATGTTTACGCTCCAGTTCATGAAAGGTTTATTTCAGTTCTTGAAGCATTTAGGCAAACGGTTTGTACCCTTACTGACGAAACCTACATAAAATATTTTCAACGGTTTAACAGCGCGTTAGAAATACGAAAATACGACGCTTAGTCAGCAAAACAAAATAAATCGGAAATTAATTTTAACGCACGTGTGAAGCTAGGTTTTTTTTAAATATATAGGGTATACGCCAACGGCCGTACACTTGTAAATCAGCTCATGCACCTTAGCAACAGTCGCAGCAGCCATAAACGGATCCAGGAGTTGAAGTTTGGATGCCAAGGTCGAGCGCCGACAGTATCAGTGCTGCCACATGGAAAATCAGCATACAACGTGCAATAAAATAATAACGCCTTTAAAAATATAGAAATTTGAGCCTTTCGTACAGGAGAGTTCTTGAACATTGAACGTCGAAACTCGAACGTTTGTAATCTACGTTTTTTGCTGAAAGTATTACGCACAAATTGTCCTGATCAAATTGCTGGTAATGTCGGTGCAATTTGCTGTTACCGGGTATCATGTGTCGCAGTCTACAGTCGCAAACGAATCACTGAATACCCGCATCTGTATTTAAAGGTCGTTAGGTTCAACAATGTTAGTGCCCCCGTGGTGGCAGCAACAGTGTTGTTGCGCGTCACTTAAGCTTTGCGCAGATTAGGCCTACTTGTTATTTTCGTTTAAATGTGTGTTTTATGTTTATCTTAGCGAGTTTTTGTTTAGTGTTTTTAATAGTTTTCTTACCGTCTTGTTCGTAATGTCATGTTATATTTGCCGTTATTATCCGGGCGTCTGAGTGCAGTGTCTGTACTCTGAATGTTTTGATCGCAACGCTTTGTATGTATGTATGTATGTATGTATGTATAATGTATTAAGCCAATCCAGCCACTGGTTGCCATACACAATAAACCGTATTATTATGTATTATTACAATTAGATGTGATTTTGTGACAGCCTTAGTGAATTAAATAATGCTGATGCTAATGATAATGATGGTGTGAAGGTATACCGACGGTGCACACCTTCTCTGTCATGCTGAAGTACATTGTGCTGCGCGACATCACGCGCTTTCTCATCATGTACGTCTTCGTACTGCTTGGATTCGGCTTCGCTTTCCACGCGCTCTTTCAGCTGAGCCCGACGATCGCTGGACCACTCGGAACCCGGTTCAACGGTGTCCCGTCTCAAGCAAAAACTACAACACCGGCAAAATAGTGATCTAGGCTTAAGTTTAAGAAATAGGGTTAAGGATAACGTTAGAGATTAGGGATAAGGATAGGGATAGGCCCCTATGGTTTGGGACAGGGCTAAGTTTACGACTAGGTTCAGGGTTTGTGTACTGGGGTAGTTTTGGCGTTTCCGTTTTGACAGGAACCCGGTTCAACACGCTGTTCATCGCGTTTAACATGATGCTCGGGTTGGGCGAGTCGCCGATCGACAGCGACTTTGACACCACGTACGCGGCCAGCGGCGGCAACCCTATCTTCGTCAAGTGGATCTACGTCTTCTACGTCGCCATCTCCGCTATCGTACCATCTGCGAGTACCGACATCGTTGACTTTGAACGACCTTAAACCTTAACCTAAAACGTTTCAGTGACATTTTTGCGACTTTTGGCTGCGGCGCACATTTCAAGAGTCAGTCGAACCGAGGTGGCTGGAGACAGACCTACGAAAATCAGTCGACGTCTTCTACGTCGCCATCTCGACCGTCATTCTCCTGAGTCTTCTCATCGCCATGATGACGGACACGTTCACTGACATCAAGTCGACGAAAGGAAATGCGTGGCGGGTCGGCAGTCTGCGTCAGGCTCTGCACATGGAGTGAGTGAGTGAGTAAGTGGGTAGAGGTTTGGCGACCCGCACAACATGTAACAGGTCACTTTGGAGGCGGCCTCTGTAGGCGTTGCACGCAATCACGTAATAATCGAACCAAAAGTTTAACCTTTGCAGAAAAACCCAATATGAAACACAAAACAAGTCAACCTGTGCCAAAAATTGAAAGAACAGACCGTCCTATTGTTACTTGCTTACTTACACTCGTAACGGACAATTTTTGGCACAGGTTGGTTTGTTTTGTGTTTCATATTGGGTTTTTCTGTAAAGGTTAAACTTTTGGTTCTATTATTACGTGATTGCGTGCAACCTGTTATGAAACACAAAACAAATCAACCTGTGCCAAAAATTGTCCGTTACGAGTGTAAGTAAGTAAGTAACAATAGGAGCGGTTCGATAATCTTCGCTCTGATCGTCCGGTGCTCTGCACATGGAGCGAGCGATGCCGTTCATGCGTCGTCTGCGCGAGTCGTGCACGTCTCTCTACGGCAAGACAACGTACAACGTTAAGCTGCGCCGCTGGATGTGGCGCAGCAACGGCGGCACTGGCAAGCGGTCCACAGCCGCGCCGGCGGCGGCGTCAGCTGGACGAAACATCGAGTCGCTCGACAAGCTGCTCAAGACTGTCCAGTTACTGGATAACAAGCTCGACAACCTGTCGCGTCAGGTTCCAAATGCTTACCGCGTTTTGCAAACTTTCTTTCTTCCACTTTCCCATTTTGTAAAGCGTCTCCAAGTTATAATTTACGCTTCCGTGCACATAACAGACAGTTACTACCGGATTACACTTTTACCTCCGCCCGTCCAATTTCATTAACAGATTACTGTATAAAAACTCAGTTTACTGCAATTGTTTTAGGCCGCCCGGATCGATGGTTTGGTAAGGCCTTATGTTTTACAACAGCTTTTGTGTTTTCAACGCGAAATCTCCGAGGTCCCTTGGCCGATCGCCGCGAAATTTTGCATCATGCTCGGAAGCATGATCAATTTCATAATGCCGGTCCAAAAATTTGGGGGCCTGCTTCCCTTCCCCCAAAAATTGGGGGTGAAAAACACGCTAAATGTGGCCCGATTTTGGACCCCTTCTCAATTTGAGCTCGAATATCTCCGGAACGGAAAAAAGATATCCAAACTCTGAAAACTAGGTGAAAGACGGCATTTCCTCTCGCGTTCGGCGAAAAAGTTGGGTGAACTTTGGACCACTTATTACGGAGATTTCGATGTGCAATTGTACACAAAAATCGACTTTTTCGGAAGACCATATTTCGGCCACTAGTGGGCGCTGCGCCCCGAAATTTTCACACGCGCCACAGAACGGCCAAGTTTTGATAGCCCATACCCTTCAGGGGAGAGGGCTGACCTAACAATTTTTTTCAATGGAAGCCAAAAATTGGCTTAAAATGTAGCGTATGAGCCTCTATAACTTTGGACATAAAAAAAACTTTACCACGTGATGTGCCGCTAACTGGGGATGTTAACCCGTGTACAAAATTTGGGGGCACCGCTCATTAAAATATGGGAAAACAAAAAAACGTCCAAAATTCGGCACGATTTAGGACAACTTTTGACTTTGACCGCAAATATCTCTAGAACGGATTAATAGGGTGCTTACACGACTCAGCAAACGTCCAGCAAACTTTCAGCAAACTTCCAGCAAACGTCCAGCATTACATTTGCTGGAAGTTTGCTGAAAGT
>Ga0209671_1007440_pt1 | contig 11367 bp, 7 predicted proteins | sample WorMetHERISLAND2_2_FD_187401 | JGI IMG/M metagenome (GOLD analysis project Ga0209671, IMG submission 187401) | Marine gutless worms symbiont microbial communities from Max Planck institute for Marine Microbiology, Germany - Olavius geniculatus... | ecosystem: Host-associated > Annelida >...
TTGTGTTCAATGCACAAAAAATCGTGCTCGTCAACGCCGTTTAGATTTTGTCGCTGTCTTCATCGCTTCCAGAGATATTTGCACTCAAACTTGAAAGTTGTCGTAAATCGCACCAATTTTTGCACGTGTTTTGCCCTCCCAAATTTTAAGGGGGGCGGTGCCCTCAAAAGTTGTACTTGTTAACACCCCCACCTAGAGACACGTCAAGTGCCAAAGTTTCGTCCGGCTACACCCCCCAACTCCGAAGTTATAAGCGCTCCTTCATTGCATTTTAGGCCAATTTTTGACATTCCTTTCAAAAAAATTGTAAGGGAGGCCCCCGTCCCCAGTAGGGGGCTGCGCTAGTAAGACTTGGTCATTTTCTAGCACGTGTAAAAATTTGGGGGCGCAGCACCCCCTACGGGCCGAAATATGGTCTTCCGAAAAATGCGACTTAGGGTAGGTCAACATGAGCGCTTATAACTTGGTTTGTTTTGTCCAACGCCCAATTAACCGTATTTGATAACGCTGTTTACCTCTTGTCGATATCTTTATCCATTCCAGAGATATTTGTGGTCAAACTCGAAAGCTGTCATTGAATGTACTAAATTTTGAACGTTTTTTGCCCTGCCAAATTTTAAGGGGGGCGGTGCCCCCAAATGTTGTACCTGCGTTAACACCCCGACCTAGAGACACGTCAAGTGCCAAAGTTTCATTGGGCTACACCGGCTAACTCCGAAGTTATAAGCGCTCCTTTATTGCATTTTAAGCCAATTTTTGACCCCCCATTGAAAAAAGTTGTAAGGGGGGCCCCCGTCCCCGGTGGGGGGTGCGCTAGTAAGACTTGGTCATTCTCTAGCGCGTGTAAAAATTTGGGAGCACAGCACACCCTAGGGGCCGAAATATGTTCTTCCGAAAAATGCGCTTTCGGTGGGTTTAATTCAACATCGAGATTTCCAAGGTTACTGGACCAAACTTCACCGGACTTGTTTCGCCTAACGCGGGAGGAATCGGTGTCGAACAAGTAACTCACCAATTTTGAATATCTTCATCCGTTCCGGAGAAATTGGCCGCCAAACTTTGAAGTCGACCGAAATCGGGCCAAATTTTGCATGTTTTTGGCCCCTAAAAATTTTTTGGGGAGGCTCCCCCAAAATTTCGGCCCGGGATTATAAAATTGAACATACTTAGGAGCAGCGTGCAAAATTTCGCGGCGATCGGCCGACGGAGCTCGGATATTACGCGAGGGGAAGAAAAGAAATAAACCACAGCAAAACTTAAGTCCGCTTCCGCAAGCTATCGCTTACGGGCGGACTAATAACTAAATTAACTATTTAAATAAGTTAATTAGCATACCTAATTAATTATTAAAAGCTAAAATTGAAAGAGCAGCCAATAAGAGACCTAATTTAACCCTAGATGCCCTACTATAGTGCAATTTAGGGTTAGGGTTTTCACGCACGATGGCTCAAACGACGCGGTTTCACGCAAGGGTGTGCCTTTTTAGGGGTAGAAAATTCGAAGTTAATATCTAACCCCTGAAAAATTTCCCCAAAGTCGAAAATTGGGCACAAAACGGACTGAAATTTTCGGCCAAAACGGCTCCTGTATAAAAATTTCACCTATAAACGGCCCCTAATCGTCATCGTAGGCGCATAAAAGTTGTATAGTGAATAGGCAATATGGCCTCGGGAATTCCAAATATGTGGTCATTTTGGACCCCCTGCCTACAGGTCACGTGACACGGAGCATGCGCAGTGAACTTCTGGCCTTTAACATGGGCAAATGCAAATTTGAGGCTTTATATCTCCGTAACGGTGGAAGATAGAAGTTTGGTTCCAATAAACCACCAATAGAAAACCATGTGTGCCGAGTCCAATGATCATGTGACCGATCACGTGACCCCAAAAAGTCAAACTCGTGACCCCAAAGTCTTTGAAGCTCCGTAACTCCGTATCCGTGCAAGACAGACGCATGGTCATCATTGACCATGGTCATCATTGACCACCAATAGGAAAGTGGCCACGCCGAGTCTGATGGTCACGTGATCGATGACGTCACGTGACCCCAAAAGGTCAAGGTCGTGACCCTAATATATGTGGGACCCATATATCTCCGTAACTGTGCAAGATAGATGCATTGTTACAATGGACCACCAATAGGCAACCACATATGCGGAGTCCAATGATCACGTGACCGATGACGTCACGTAACCCCAAAAGGTCAAACTCGTAACCTCAAAATTTTTGAAGCCCCGTATCTCCGTATCCGTGCAAGATAGACGCATGGTCATCATTGACCACCAATAGGAAAGCGCCGTCGCTGAGTGCGATGGTCACGTTCCGATGACGTCACGTGATTCCTAAAGATCAAAATCATGACCCCGAAAATATTTAAGGTTAAGTGTCTTCATGGCCGTGGAAATCAGATGATTTATAATTGACCATCAACATAAAAACTTTGTTATTGTAACAAAACAGCAAATATAAATGTACAAAACATCAGTTTATACACTTGTTAATGGCGACATGCAATGAGTGACACATCGAAAACAGCAAAAATCACAAAAAGGTGATATTATTCAACAGCACGCTGACAGTTAGACGATGTGATGGTAAGTGATATCACCTTTTTTGATACGTGTAACAACAGTAAAAAAAGTTCTATACTTATGTTTGCAGAAACATCGATCATCAAAAATAGCAGCAGTAACAAATTTCTGACTTATGTTAATACCCTTTACTGTGAAGTGGATTTGCTAATAAGCCTACAGCTCTTCAAAGTAAGGGTGACTATCAAAGTCAATGGGAAACCCCAGATTTTGGGCACCAGTAACCCCCAAGCCCCTGAATCCATCGACTTAAAATTTGACTAGGATGATTACTTCTGTAGTCTGACCCTACGTGTCAAAAATGGTACAAATCGGCCCAGCAGGGTCGGTAGGGCAAAAAGGTGAAATATAATGTTCAATTGGGTTATTTTTTCTTTTTTTACTTTTCTTGCCAAGCGCCGGAAAACACATTTTGGGAGTATCGCTGCATTCTTTGCACTGGATGACGTGTTTCGGTGGGGATTGATTTCCTAGAGGTCTCAACATTCATCTTTTATATTTTCCTCCTTAAATGCTTAAAAATTAAAAATTTTATGCCCATTTTCGGACTTAAAAAAATTAACTGAAAATGCTTGACAATGGAGATGCCCATCTACAAACTACCCTTAATCGTCATCGTAGCCTCACCAAAGTGGCATAGTGAACAGGCAATGTGGCCTCAGGAATTCCAAATATGCGGTTATTTTAGACCCTTGCCTACAGGTCACGTGACACGGCGCATACGCAGTGAACTTTTGGCCTTTAACATGGGCAAATGCAAATTTGAGGCTTTATATCTCCCTAACGGTGATGACAATCTTTTTCAAAACATTGTGAACAACCGAAATCATCTTCTACATAAACTCTTACCAGAAAGAACTGCTCATGATTACAACCTTAGGCAAAGACGGCATGATCTAACCGTACATGTTAAAACAGATGATAAAAACTTTTTATCCAGGATGCTTTTTAAAGACGTTTATTAGAATTATCACCTACCACACTTATTTTTATTATTCTTTGTTTATTTTATTTTACTATTTTCACATTTTTAAGTTGCATATTATGTTCTACCACTCAGTACTTTTATCCTGTAACTTACATACTGCTAACACTAGCGTAGCCTAATTTATTGTAACCTACGTAGCGGTCTGTCTGCGCTTGAATTAAACGAATATTGTATTGTGTTGTATTGTACGGTGCAAGATAGACGCATGGTTACAATGGACCACCCGTAAGAAGTCGCACAGCACACCGCGAGTTGAATGGTCATGTGACTGATGACGTCACGTGATCCCAAAAAGTCAAAGTCGTGACCCCATTATACTTGAGGCACCATATCTCCGTAAACAAACTCTGGAAACAAAGCTTAGCATCCTGAAGACATGTGTATTCAGTACAATGCTGTGAGGTTCTGAAACATGGACAGTTACAAAACGCTGCAAAAGCCGAATCCTGTCCTTTGAGAGAAAATGCTACCGGAAGATTCTGAGGATGGGATGGACACAAAAGGTCACTAATGAAGAATTGTACAGAAAGATTCAGTTAGCAGAAACCCTACTGCAGAAAGTGATACAGAGAAAGCTGCGCCTCTTCGGCCATATCTGCAAAATGGACGACAGCAGAAGAATAAAGACCCTGGTGTTCGGAATGATGGATGGTTCAGACAAAAGAGAACGGCCTCACCGAAAATGGTCAGATGACATTTAGCAGTGGGTGGGGGTCAACCCTGCAAGAATTAAGCCACGCTGCCCCAGATAGGCAGCGGTGGGCAGCGATAGTAACAATGGCGTCAGACACCAACGGGCGTTGAGCCCACGGTTGTCGATGATGATGATGATAATAATAATGATATCTCCGTAACGGTGCAAGATAGATGCATGGATACAATGGACCACCTATAGGAAGTGACCCACCGCGAGTCAAATGGTCACGTGATTGGTTTCGTCACAATATTGCTTTTAACTCACAAATTAACAATTTAATTTGCTAATAAAACAACAAATGTTAAATATAAACAACTTACAAGTTTACATTACTGTGTAAGGGCGACCAAGTCACACCTCCAACCAGCAGAAATCATTTTGCTAGGACACAGTGATAGAAGACGAACTGGCTGCCCTTACAAACCATGTGACGTGACACCATTTAACCTTTTCCACACCAGCATTATCTCGTAAGCTAATAAACGTAGTCAATGCAAATGTGATGCAAATGTTTTCCAGCTGATTAAACGTACTGCTGGTCGGTAGCTAAAAAGTCAAATTGAAAACAAAGTTAAATCTAGTCTTCCAAAAAAGATTCGACTTTGTTTCCAAAAAAATCAACTAACAACAAAAATCTATTTAATTAATGTGCACAACGGTGGTTGTCTAAAGTGGAACAAAATCTCTTCCCGCTCTTAACAGCTGTTAGTGGCGAAATAGATGTCAACTGACCAGTTGCTTTCACTTGCTTGGCATATCTAAGCCCAAAGTGGGTTAAATGCAGCTCAACAGCCATGACTGAGCAGTGTTGCAATAATATGAACAAGTTTCCTTAAACAGAGCATACTCATCATTTTGTTCCAATTAGGGAAACTATAGCTGTTCCATTCAGCGCAATTTAAACAAATTTTACAAATCACTGTGCAGTAGCACAGCCGTACGGTTGTTTACATCACATTATCGCTCATACACCCGACACCGATAAACATCCAGTGTGCACAGCATTAGCGGCTACGAAGTCACTTCACAAATACGGCGTGTGCCATCCTCACTACTGGTGCTGCATTTAAGGTCGTATCAACAAAAATTTACAATTGTCATTAACTGCAAATCGAGTCAATAACACACACCTAAAATCGAAAGTGAAAGAATACTAATGTAAACTCATTCACATGCAGTTACAGCTATACGTGAAACTAAGATACCACGTTCACTAGGAAAACACGGCAAACTATTCTTGTCAAGTTTATCTCAGTTTAATAGGAAGCTTCGCTGACATACCTTTATCAATATCCTCCACGACGTAGCCATAATCTCTCATTAAAGCTTCACGCAATATGACAAACGCTTGCGGATTTTTTACTAGTAAACAGCTCGACAGCATTCTTGTGCGGTCTTTTCGATTTGCACCTTTTGAGCAAATTCGACGCTGAAAATACGGTGCTGTATCAGACAATCTATCACGTAACCTTTGGGATCCACCATATTCACGAAGTCAGCGTACATGTCGATCACTCGGTGATCACTTTCAGTAAGCAGCTCATAGATTTACAGTTAATATTTGTTCCAGTCAAAGAACCGTTCCAATTCAGGCAACTCGCCCCTGTTGGCTTACGGAATAATGCGGATTGCGGAGTGGAAAACGTTAAATGGGGTAACGTCACATGGTTTATAAGGGCAGCCAGTTCGTCATTCTATCACTGTGTCCTAGCAAAATGATTTCTGCTGTTTTGGATGTGTGACTTGGTCGTTCTTACACAGTAATGAAAACTTGTAAGTTTTTTATATTTAATATTTGCTGTTTTATTAGCAAATTAAATTGTTAATTTGTGAGTTAAAAGCTATAATGTGACGAAACCAATCACGTGACCATTTGACTCGCGGTGGGTCACTTCCTATAGGTGGTCCATTGTAACCATGCGTCTATCTTGCACCGTTACAGAAATATGGTGCCTCAAATATAATGGGGTTACGACTTTGACCTTTTGGGATCACGTGACGTCATCGGTCACATGACCATTCGACTCGCGGTGTGCGACTTCCTATGTTGACTTCCTATGACTTCCTATTGATTGGTTGATTGATTGATTGATTGCAGCATAGGTAAACTCATTCACTTGCAGTTACAGCTATAGGCCTACGTGAAACTAAGATACCACGTTCACTAGGAAAACACGGCAAACTATTCTTGTCAAGTTTATCTCAGTTTAATAGGAAGCTTCGCTGACATACCTTTATCAATATCCTCCACGATGTAGCCATAATCTCTCATGAAAGCTTCACGCAATATGACAAACGCTTGCGGATTTTTACTCTTAGACAGCCGTTTTAGCATATCTCGACAGCATTCTTGCGCGGTCTTTTCGATTCGCACCCTTTGAGCAACTTCGTGGCTGAAAATACGGTGCTAAATCAGATAATCTATCACGTAACCTTTGGGATCCACCATATCCACGAAGTCAGCGTACATGTCGATCACTCGTTGATGGATTCGCTCATTATCTGAAATAGTAATCGTCAGTCGCGCACGAATTAGGCTACAACGTATAAGGCCTAAGGTTATACCGGCAATTAAATATAAAAAAAACTTACCAGTTTACATTACTGTGTAAGGGTGACCAAGTCACACATCCAAAACAGCAGAAATCATTTTACTAGGACACAGAGTGATAGAATGACGAACTGTTAAGAGCGGGAAGAGATTTTGTTCCACTTTAGGCAACTACCGTTGTGCACATAAATTAAATAGATTTTTTGTTACTTGATTTTTTGAAAACAAAGTTGAACTTCTTCTGGGAAGACTAGACTCAACTTTGTTTTTAATTTGACTCTTTTAGCTACGGATCAGCAGTACATCTAATCAGCTGGAAAACATTTGCATTACATTTGCATTGACTACGTTTATTAGCTTACGAGATAATGCTGGAGTGGAAAAGGTTAAATGGGGTCACGTCACATGGTTTGTAAGGGCAGCCAGTTCGTCATTCTATCATTCTGCGTCCTAGCAAAATGATTTCTGCTGTTTTGGATGTGTGACTTGGTCGTTTTTACACAGTAATGTAAACTGGTAAATTTTTTTAGTCCGCCCGGAAGCGGACTTCAGTTTTGCTGGCATTTATTAGTCCGCCCGAGTAGGTGACGCTGACGAAATGAGATGATCATGGAAGTATGGTGAGTCAGGGTCATAACTGTATCAAATTTCGACCAAGTTTGATATTTTTTGGCACAACGATGACCAAGACGACAGAATTGTGTAAAGTCCAGTCAATGTCTACCTCACCTAATTTGTGTCATCACACTACCGTGTTAAACACAGATATTCCAAATTGTTGCATAATGCTGAGCTGTTGTCTCCAGTAAACGTTGTAACGACTTAATTAAGCACATAATAAACTAAAATGTAAATTATTTAGCAAACATATAAGTTTGCATAATAATTTGCTTGCAAATTATCAGAGTTTATGCCCAAATTGTGCCCCGTATACACGGACATAATGGCTTAGATGCAACACCACTGGTTGATAGCGGAATCAACGATCAACTGATCAAACGGCATACACTTATCGATTAAACATTTTAACCTGATTAGTCAGCTATTTTGTTGTCTACCATTATCACCGTAAAATATTATTAAATCAAATCACAAAATTATTAAATCACGTGGCGCCCTCAGTCGAATTGATAATGCAAAGATAGAAATAATCACCATGTATAGTAATGTAGCAATTTGCAGCATTTGTGCTTCACACGGTAGTGCATAGACATAAATTAGGCGACGTGGAACATGAGTATACCTGACATAATTCTATTGTCTTGGCCATCTGTGTGTCGCAAATTATCAAATTTCGCGGAAATTTGAAAAAGTTATGATGAAAACAATTTTGACTGTTTTTTATTGGGACACGGTGTACGTACGTGAGTCGGGTCGTAGTATGGGTGGTTCTAGGCCGGAGGCGTGTGGATGTGGACTGGGGGGCAGGTAAGCGGGCGTCCAGGCGGTGCGTCCGACTCTCATGCTGGCGTACTTGCTCCGTGCTAGCGGGAAGACCAGTGACGAGAAGGGGGTCTGGACCCGCGAACTCAGGTTGGGCGATGAGATGTGCGACAGGTTTTCGCTGGTCGTCGACCGAGTGATCGGGGGTGCCAGTGTCGACGACGAGGTGTTTGTGCAGGACGAGGGCAACGGCAGCGGCTTCGGTCTGGACTTCTTCGACGCCGCTTCATCGTCGCCGTTATTACCAGTTGATGTTTTTTCTTCAATGCATTGCCGTCTGTTAATACAACCATCCATTCATATCCATCCATATATTCTTATATAAATATATAACGCAACAAAATAACATGGCAAAATAGAAATTGCAACAGAAAAATAAAAATGCAAGCTGTGGTACAATAGCGCGTACCGGTCTTCAAAGTCATCCAAAGTCAATGATTTTCATCTTATCTAACAGGGCGTATGCCACTTCCTAAATTAGTGACTAATAGTAACTTTGGCCGTATCTCACACCATTTTCGAGTTATGGCCAGTTTTTTGTTAAAAAACGCACATTTTTACCTCCCCCCATTCAACCCTGAATTTGAATATGTTCCCCTTGTATTAAATCGCTAAAATTTTGCACACCTAGGTGTAAGACACAGGGCTAATTATTTGCGTAAAATGTTTTTCCTACGACCTACCCGTTAGCCAGGGTACATCCGTGACAGACGACAGACAGACAGACAGACAGACAGACAGACAGACGAAGATCATGCCATAGACGCCCTACCAGCATAGCTGTAGCGCGTCAAATATACAACTAAATGTAGCCTAGTTCAAATTTAAATTGATTGGTTAATTGCAAACATAGTTGACAATAGATAAGTAGTGGACTTTTAGTTACCTGAGTATAAAGTCAATAATGACAGTAGCCAGGAAGAGAAGCAGAACTCCCGCGGCCACACAGAAGCCGATGATCAGAGTTGTTTCTAGCTCGGTCAACGGCGCCATCCGCACTACACAACAAAATGCATCATATTCACCACTACAATCGTGTCTTAGAAAAAAACATCACCGGCTTTTTTCGTAATAAGTAGTAACTTTGTCAGATGTCGACCAATTTTATCAATTGTTGGCAAAAACATACCCCCAGGAAATTTGAAACACACATATACACAGCCCACCACATCTCGTTTTATACGTTTGTACTGTATCTTGTGAAAATAGCAACGATTTTTACGCGCGACAGCACGTAGGCCTAGTGCTTAGCGCGTACTAGCTGTCGTAATTCTGTGTCTATCTGTTTGGCTGTCCTGCCCGTCTGTCACAACCCGGTACTGTTTGAAGCACAAATGAGATAGAAAATCTTAGTTTTCACTGTGCGATAGCGTAGAGTCTCTATTTTTTGTGACAAGTTTTATGCCCCTATGTGAGGGGATTCCCCTCGAACGATGACATCAAAGTGGGGTACCGCGTCCGAAATCGTTATTTTATTCTTCTAGCCGGAGAACAGTAAGTTGCAGACAGGCACAGATTTGCTTCCTGTTATGACAAGTACTGCTGACAAGCTTTCCAGAGGGTACCAGCATCGACGACGTAAAACGGCCTTGAACCTCAAATAATAAAAGAGTTGCTGCTATTTTAGTCATCTTTACTCGTTCGGTGCCGGCACTGATCTCGACTCAATTTCTGCTGCTGTCGACTAATCTAACGCGAAAAAAGTTGTTGATAGGCACAGACTTGCAAACAGTGCTTACGAGCTCTCTGGGGATATCAACATTGATGACCTTGAACAACCTTCAAATGCAAAAATAGCGGGTTTGAGTGATTTTGGGGCCATTTTAAGCTGCGAAGCATAGGCCTAATCTAAGAGTGAATTGTGCCGAAATTATTGTTAACTGAGCTTAGCTCGGATTTCTTGTTACTTCTGTCACCGTGGCATTTCTGTTCATGCTGTAACAGATTTTTCTCTCCAGCAAGGTCGTTTTTAATTCTCCATTTATCGTATAAAAGCTGAAAATTTCATACGCAGGTTGTTGGTCTATCTCCAGCCATTTTGGCGCAATTCACTCTTGAAATGCGTGTCGCAGCGCAAAATTGTGCAAAAAGTTCACTAAAACCCTTTTTGGGAAGGTTCAAGGTCATTCAAGGTCATCGATGTTGATAAATTTAAAAAGCCTGTCACCAGTGCTTGTTATGATAAACAGCATGTCTGTGCCTATCTGCAACCGTGTTCACGCTACACGAGATAATTGTGGTAAAATAATCATTTTTTAGGGGGTAGCTGTATTTGACGCCCGCCTGCGTCGGCCTCCTTGAACTTAGAAGGTCGAGACTTGAACTGCTAAAATCTAAGTTGAATGCTGAAAATTTCATGTGCAAGCTGTCTTGGTCTATCTCCATCCATTTCGTCGCAATTCAGTGTTGAAATGTGCGCAGCAACCAAAAATTGCGAAAAATTTACTAAAAACCTCTTTTTGAAGAGTTCAAGGTCATTCAAGGTCATCGATGTTGATAAATCCAAAAAGCCTGTCACCAGTGCTTGTTATGATAAACAGCATGTATGTACTTATCTGCAACCGTTTTCTCATTATTCGAGCCAATAACGGCAAAATGACGTCTTTTTAGGGGGTACCCCTCTTCGACGCCCTCGTTCGAGGGGAACCCCTGCACCCACTGGCACGAAATTTTGTCACGATAAACTAGAGACCTTGGGGCAGCTTACAGTGAAGACATCGTGATCCTAGCTTGCACCGTTTTGATACAGATCACGAGTGTGAAAGACGGACAGACAGACGGACGGACGGACGGACGGACAGACGCCCAGACGTGCGTCGTTGATGACTTTTGAGTTCGTAAATTTGATAATGTTGATCACATTCAATGAACACTTGAACTCAGAATAAAAACATTATTTTATCTTTTGAAACTCGTCTACATCGCGTGATACATTTTCTGAGATGAGTCAATAGTGACATGACGGTCCTGACTCATCTCAGACTCAGATAGATCAACAAGAACAGAGAAATAGAAGGAAAAGGAAAGCGGAAAACCACAACACAGCCACAACAATCTTCTCTCGATCTGAAAACAAACCAAAAGACAGTAAGTTAGAC
>Ga0209671_1007441_pt1 | contig 11366 bp, 11 predicted proteins | sample WorMetHERISLAND2_2_FD_187401 | JGI IMG/M metagenome (GOLD analysis project Ga0209671, IMG submission 187401) | Marine gutless worms symbiont microbial communities from Max Planck institute for Marine Microbiology, Germany - Olavius geniculatus... | ecosystem: Host-associated > Annelida >...
GAGCAAAATGAATTAGATGTCATCTGAAAGGGGATTAAATGAACTTTCATTTGATGCTAGAATAAAGTTGCTTCCGTGATTCCTTTTATTTTTAAAATCGCCTGGAATATGTCCTATTTTGTAAAAGTGAGAATGTGGACTGCCATTTCATGGGCAAAATAAAGCATCCTGAGCAGCAATCTAACCAGGACCCTAAACGCTATCACGGAAGCCTTGTTGGTAGTCTGTTTTGGTGTTTTTTGATTTAATCCTGGTGCAACAGCATTTGTGCTGCAGCATTGTCAAATCAGCATGACTTGCGAAATGTCTTATCTTCGAGTGCACTTTTGTCCATGTGGGCCAGGTGGAAGCAAAATGAATTAGATGTCACCCGAAAGAGGATTAAATGAACTTTCATTTGATGCTAAAATAAAGTTGCTTCCGTGATTCCTTTTATTTTTAAAATCGCCTTGAATATGTCCTATTTTGCCACTGAAGCGGCAGTGCAAGTGGCCGCTTTCATTTCTATCTTGTCCAGGTGGGCGAGCTGAAGCAGAATGAATTTGATGTAACGTGACAGAGAATAAAATATACTTTCATTTGATGCCAAAATCATCTTGCTTCCATGATAGGACCCTGTGTGGGTCACAGAATAAGCCTGTGCTTGTCCTGACTGGCTGAGCTCCTTTTCCTTTCATTTTGTTGCCTTTTTTCCCTCCGGTTAGATCTATTATGTCAAAGTTTACTTTTCTGAAACTGCTGCAGCAGTCCAGGCTGCATGCAATTTAAGCTAGCCAACTATCATCACAAAAGAACCCCAGAGAATTACAAAGTCTCAAAGAAGCACAGTGTCATCAGGAAAAACCCTGAACTGCCTGTACACAGTGTATACTGTTAGTATGAGCACGTGATATAAGCTTACGGTGAAACGATTGGCCCAGAACTCTTCAGCAGTGATCACGTTAGCTGCAACGAGGTCTTTATACAGCTGAAACAGAACCGGGTCCTCTTGCAACAACCTGACACACACACACACACCATAACACACAGATACAGCAAATAATGTGAAACAAAATCCGTCATGAATATTGCAAATATTGACTTATTACGCTACTGTAGCGCACTACAGACTTGCACTGATAAGCTATACAGATGTATTTTAAATTAGATTACATTACATTACATTAGACAAACCTGCTAAACTAGCAGATTACTAAAAAAATAAATAAGTGAATAATAATGAAATACTGTCTAGCAAATCACGAGTAATAATAATTCATGATGGTGATAACAACTAACTAGTATCTCAAAAGAGGCACAGATTACAACAGAACAAGCTATCACTGCCAATGGCATCATGGCGAGAGAAGGAAGCATTTATGGCTGTTGAAAACATCCAAGAAGCAAAATTTGGAGGTAAAAACCCCCATTTTAAAGAAATTTAAGGGCAAAATTAACATTTTAAGCACCCACAATCAATCTCCTCTGCCCTGTCAGAAACTGTTGATAAACGGCAAATTTCACTTCCCACCACGCCAACATATAACCCATGATTTCAATGTCATTACAGCATGTGCAGTGATAACCATAAGTCATAAGCACAGCACGCATTTACACATTCTACAAAACAGCTCAGTAACAAATCTGGGTTATGAAAGAAAAAGGTGGAACAGCATGCCTGGTCAAAAAAACTATACATTTGTGACAGTGACAGACTATGACAAAACTAGCAGACCGATTCTTCTCTTCAAGATCGGCATTCATCTTGTGGCGAAAACGTGGCAGCAGTTGCTGCAACAATTCCTTGACACTGTCTCGTTCTTCAGTCTGCTTCGTCCGGCCGGCTGGGTTGGCGAAGTGAAAGCTATTAGCTCCACCCTGCTGCAGCACAACCTGCAGCTGCACCCTATCCTTCGTGTCTGGCGAAATCTTCTGAACTGCAACACCACAAGCACAAACAATCCGAACCCTTCCTAGCACACTAGAAACATTCAGCTTCCAGTTCATATAGAAAACCATACAGCAGTTCCACTAGACTTGCTTAAAAACCATCAATCGTTCTAGATTATTCCATGGTAAGACAGTCTCAAAAAGTAACGTTTTAGAATTACTGTAGCTGTATTGTACAAAGGCCAAGTGCTCTCTGTTGTATAAGGCTTTTAATCAGTGACAAAATTAATGAATAATTTCAATGGATTCATTTACCTTAAACAACAGGGCATAAATAGACATTTTTTCAGTGTATATCAGTAAATCAACAACAGAATTAACAAAAACCCTTAAAAATATAAATGTACAGAACATCAGTTTATACACTTGTTAATGGCAACATTAAAAAACTCGCACATCGAAAACAGCAAAAAATCACAAAAGATAATATTGCCTGCATCACACTGACTGAGTCAACCATGGTAGACTTACCAAAATTATTTATTTGCTCCACCTTCAAAACCCCTTGTTAGATGCAAGAATCTCAGAGATATCTTGTACATATGTCGAGTTATAGCCCATTTTGTCCCAAATTTCGTTGCCATGGCAACCAAGGAGGGTCCAGGGTAAAATTGAATGACACCATTAGATTGGCCATCCTGCAAAACCATACCCTAGAACCAAAAATTACGACTCTCTCTTATACACAGCCAAAGTTATGACCGTTTAAAAAATTGTTTAATTTTCCCTATAGGCGCCATTGTAATTTTTTGATTTTTGCGAATAAATATGTTAAATATTAAATTTTAATTTTCTAACCCCAAAAAGGCACTTCCTTGTGCAGAACCGCGTTGTTTGGCATATTAAGTTCAGAGGTCTGACCTGTTGAAGAAAAAAAGGCATATATAAATAAAAATTTTTGCGTATATTTCACCCATTTGCCGAGAAGCTCCCCCTGGAAGGATATGCATAACATTTTGCACGACGGGTCCCCTCACCGACGTAATCAACCGTGCCAAATTTTATCTCAATCGGGCTTTTGATTCTGTGAGGGGTCAAATTTTTGGCTTCTCCATAGGAAAGAGAAGTCGCCATTAACACAGGGCTTGAACTACCGTTCAGCCTGTGATCAGCAACTGAAATAACCCCAGATTGAGTAGAGGCAAATTCAGATATTTGTCAATATAGAAATACTCAAAATCATTAGCTGACAGATGAATGTGCTTGACCGAATATTTAGTGTGGATAATATTTTGTATCTCCACCAAAGCCTGATGTGGAATGGCATAAGCTGGTATAGCATACTGCCACTTCTTTTGTAAGATAGTTAAAAATAATATATACAAAGAGCAATATTAAACCTGCAACCACATTTGACAGTTTGCATACTGGTACACTTTTTCGGACGATGGTAAAAGGCGGATGTGCGGATGTGGCAACGGGTAAAAGACAGATATCGATGTGGATGACATGGACGCATTTTACCCATCGTACTCAGCCATGCCTCTGGACCAATAAGTGGTGTATAACCGTGAACTAATTTAAAGCCTTTGGGCGCCGGACGTTTGGGTGGCATGCTTTGTGACTGGCATGCTATTAACATTACTGTACTTTGCATATCGTTTGAGTTAAAATCGTAAGTTGGCAAAATAAGAAAGTTACCAAATCTGGGTTTACAATAGTAACTTCTTGCTGCACTTACTAGTCATCGTTGTCGTTATCCATTGTCGTTTGTCATCACGTGACGTCACTGTAGGCCTATGTCGTCATCGTGCATTGTCACACATCGTATGTCGTCGTGTGTCATCGTCGATGTTTTCGCCGTATATCGTCTCTGCGCGTCTTGTCACGTCGACGTTGCACTTCATCGTGCGTTATTGCGCGTCATCATCAATATCTTGCCATTGTGTGTTGTCATCGTCAAGTGATAAAGCAGACCATTGTTTTCCGAGTCGCTTAGACGAATTCGCAATCAGGAATTAGGCTAAATGTCTAGCCCTACGTAGAGTGTAAACTGTGAAGAAATTCACAGCATCCACTGTGTAGTTTTAATTAATTACTGAGCGAATAATTGAAAAACTCAACAACTTTTATGACTGGTAATGTACGTGACAACTGTTATCCGCACATCCGTCTTTTACCCACACATCCACACTTAGCATCTGCAGATTTTGTCCGCCTTTTACCCGTTGCCACATCCGCACATCCGCAGATCCGCTTATTACCCGTAGCCCACTTTTTCCACATCAAGTCCTGATCTACACCATATCTGAACTACCACATAAACAACACAAATAAACAAACAGATTACCTTTAATATCAACATAGTTGTAACTTATCGTAAATGATTCCTTTGTGGCTGGCATCCATGCCATCCTTTCTGACATCATGTACAGTGTGCCGTCGCATTTCTTGTTCTTGACATGCGACACGACTAGCAACACATCTTCTGATGACTTCGACATCTCGCAGTCGTCCACTACCACATCTCTCGCACACAAACCTACAACAATCACCTCATCCAGTTCATTATTCGCTCATATTTGGGTCATTCCGTGTCAAATCAACCAGAATTAATGAAGTTTTACACCCAACCATCTCAGAATTTTCCACAAAAATTACAACATGCACTGGAATGTGTCATTAGCATACACGCAAAATTTCAGCTTACTACCTTGTATATTTACTGAGATAACGAGCTTTTTACAGGGGTGATATCAACCCGTTCGTGTGTCGCATAGTATTTTTCAACAATTTCAGACTCAAATATTTCAGCCATTTGTGAGCCAAATGTGTTCATATTTTGTGTGCTGTTTAACTGCTGCATAGTCTTCAGAATATTATGTTATTTCTGTCCAGTATTGTGTTCTGTCTGAAATAAAAAATGCCAAGAATGCTTATTCTGCACGTTCGGCAATTTTTTCTCAGTTTTGCATATGTCAGCAGCCATATAGTGAAGCTTACAGTTGTACAATTTTGTCTGTTTATACTACTACCTCAGCAGTATGTGCACATGTAATATTGTGCCTTAAACTTCATAATGGCTAGTATGGGGTTAAAATCTGCCAAAAATATTTTAGTGTTAAAAGTGGGGCATTTTTGCTGCACTGGTTAACATTGTGCTATTAAATTCAGCTGCCTAAAAATTTCACCATTTGTTTATCTATACAAGTTCTTCAAATGACAGTAATTTTATCATGGTGTCTGAGATATTAATTTTTGTCTACGCATGCGTAAATGGAACATCGCAAAACACAACACACACAAGAATTCACACACGATGCACTGTAACACAGCTGGGTACTGTTTTTTGTGAATAAGGTGTATTAGCTGTGGAGACTTAATGAAAGTATTAGGTTTATTGCAAGATAGAAAGCTGAAATTTCGCATGTATGCTAAGGACACATTCCAGTGCATATGACAATTTTTGTGTGAAAATCTGAAATGGTGGGATTCCCACCTCTGGTTGATCTGACACGGAATGACCCATTTGAATTTCGAAGTGTCTAGAGAGCTGACAGTCAGCCCTCTAGTACGCAGCCTAGAGAGCCGACAACAGCAGCCACCAGCATTAGGCACAGATTAGATAGGTGGCGCTAGTGTTTAGGGTTATGATAGATTAGGGTTTAAGACTAGGGTTGGGCTTAGGATTAGTGTCAGAGTTGTGGTTATGGTTAGTTATTGCAGCTTATTCAGTTTTGTTATTAAATTTTTAGCATGCAAATTTAAGGATATTTCATACAATTATTTAGCCACGGATGTACACCCAAATTAAGGTTGCCAAATTGGTTATGAATTCGAATCTAGTGCTGCCATGCTTGACTGGCCGACTGGTATGAAGGCCTGATACCTTAGCATTGTACCTTGCTAAGGTTGATCTCATCAGTGGCTAGCTGCCGTAAGGGCGCCAGTCTGCGGCGGCAGTATCATACTGCCTGCCGTAGGCAGTCTCTTACGACAGTGTACATGGGCGACTGTCGGCCCTCTAGGCTGTGTCCTAGACACGGCGTTTGAATTTTACACTGTGTCGGCAAACATTCAGACACCGTTGCCTAATACGCTACAATGGAATCCATTTCCCATTACTCTGTACGTACACAAACATATGCAACCAAATGATTAATAATCATATCATACGCATTACGTACTTACTTAATAATTATGCTCACAAGTTACCGAAAACGCTCGAATAATCAAATTAAACACAAAATTTACAAAATTTGCAAACATAGACGAGTCAAAAAACGACCATAGATAAACTGAGAAAGGAAAGCATCACTCAGACACACAACCATGACGTAACGTAGCCACCTACAACTTTAGCAATGGCACTTTATGTCAGTAAAAATTTAATGCATTGTAATGATTTATTAACATTGTATTTTTGTATGCAAGTATTGCAAGTGTCTGTTTGTTAGTTAGAACTAAATGCAATGCTTTGTACATCGATGTGGTGCGAAAATTAAAATTTTGGCATTTACCTTTCACTAAATACAGCTAAAGGTCAAGGTAAAAGGTCAAAGTTGACAGATGTTTATGTTTTGTTAATGTTTTCGTACTATTTTTCGGTATATGTGAAAGTAAATTTGCTTTCTAGCATGATTTCTGGCACGAGATCACAAGTTATACAGCTGTATAAAAACGTGAGTATGCGAATTTGAAGCTGTCAATTCGCCTACCAAGAGATTTTTAATCATAATCTCGAATGGATCTGCGTAAAGTCAGTAAGTAAGTAAAGTGTAAATTTATGTAGCGCATTTTTTTACTCAAAAAGGTCTCTAATGCGCTTAATACATTTTGCTATCAATATTTTGCAAAAATGTATGTCTTCAGCTGACGTTTGAAAGTATCAAGACTCAGTTCTGAGTCACGAAGACTGTCTGGCAGCGAATTCCAAGTCGACAGGTCCGCCACAGAAAAGCGCCGACGACCGAAACTGTTCAGTCGATAGCACGGTACGACCAACTTCCGCTAAGTGGCTGGTGTAGCTTACCATTTCTTGATTCCGACCCCTCCCCTCGGTCTCCTCGCCACCGCGGTAGCTATCATCTCTTTGACCGATTGGATTTTTGACGATATCCACAGACAAACCCAGCTCAGTGGAAAGCCAGTTCCCATTAGCGATGTTGGAGCATATTGTGCTAAAGATTGCCATCAAAACTGATGCAGACTCGCGGAGAAATGATGCGGTAAGCTTTGCTATTGGGCTTTTGAAAAGCGGTTGCCGACGGTTCACTTCTTAATGTAGATAATAATGGCGGACACTCTCTTTCTCGGCAGTCGAAGGATGAAGCAATGACGAATACTGGCAGAGTATTTGGTAAACGGGTATTAACTAGTATCTTCTTGTGTTAGCGGTATCCGAAAATGCAGAGGCGGAAAGTCTCTCGGTCTCTAGAAATTAACTAGTAGTCTTTTGTCAGTTACCACGGACTTTCTGAATGGCGGTAAATGATCTGACGTTTAAACCGTACTTATATCGGCCATCTGCAGTAACGTCCCCCAGTCTGCTTAAGCCTAGCTTCCTATTAGCAGTAGTCCGGTAAATCGTCACGGAGAAGACAATGTAGTAGGTCTTTGTCGATGTTGGTGGAGATCCGCTGTATTGGTGGAGAATGAGGTTCTTGACGAATCGTCCCCTTATTCTTCGGCGATCCTTTATAGACTATAGTCGGACTTACTTACTTCAGTGCTCTGCGGTACATTTTTCCACCTCCACCCACAGTGCCACTGTCTACCTGTATTCCGACGATCACGGATATGCTGGTATCGGATGTCAGTAATGGATGTCCAGTTTGGTGTTATGTTGATCTTATGTCCCGGTTCACTTTCTTATAGGCAGATGTCGTATCAGCGGATTGCACTTCGGTCTTTTATCTTGGTCGGATCCCGGTTGAGTTTTGTTACTGGAAGGAATGCCGCAGAGTTGGATTGTTTTGGTTACCGCTTATTGGTTTTGGTTACCGCTATCCAGCGGTGATATCCTGCGGTGGCAGAGACGGGAGTTGTGCTCTCTTGGTGATTCTAAGCGGAGACTGCGGACTATGGACGTGCACCGCTATTTATACGGTTTCTGACCATTCCCATTGGTTTTTATCAGGTATCATTGTTGTCATTGACTTTGAAGGTCATCCAAGGTCATTGATTATCTTGTTATTTGAAAGCCAACATTAGTGATCAATAGCAACCTAGGCCCTATCTCGCACCGTTTAGCCACAATACATCTGTTAGAGACGGACGGACGACAAACGGACCACAACCCTGCCAACAGCTTGATCGTTACTTAAGTACAGTCGGCTAAAAAGTTGTTTAATAAAAATAATAACTGTAAAATACTTACTGGTTTTTCTCAGGTATCACACAGTAAAAATAACGTGATTAGTTGATTGTTGAAAATTTTTGCTTGTGTCTTTGAACTCTAGTTTGTGATGTTTATAATACTTTTGTATGTGTTGTCAGTTATTGCACATTGGCAAGGACTATCCGGCAGGTTACGACTACTTCCGAGCACGTTTGAAAGCAACTTTCCTGCAGAACAAGTCCGTGGATGACCCTGAGATGATTCGTGTTCTTGTGGCACGTGGTAAATACGTCATGAAAGAACTGGAAGCGATGTATCGGCTGAGAAAGTATCGGACACTGAAGCAGCGATACTATAGTCACAGCTCTGAGCGGGACATGCGCCAGTAGTGACTTATTGCGCTGTGACTGCTGTGTGATATAATTATAAAGTTCTGAAAATTCTGTGTACATGATAAGACTTATACTGCAAGATTTTTCCGCCATGCCAGGTTTCTAAATGATCGGGCCATTTGAAAAAAAAATAAATACACTAGGTGTCAGCCTAATCGTTACCGTTTATGTAGCTACTATTTCAGTTACTTGCTTTTTTGAAATTCAAATTTATGTCGAACGCGTCATTAAAATGTTAAATTCATCACTGATTACATTCAGTGCTGATGTTATGCAGCTGTCGTAACAGGTTGCATTCAATGCCTTGTCCGTTCGTCTGTCTGTTTGTCCGTGTATGGGTTCTTAACTTGATAACAAAAAGGTACAGAGAAATTGAACTTGGTGTGAACATTTTGAAATAGCTATTTTTATTTTGGGCTGCATAAATTAACGACTTATTAATTGATTAATTGTTTGAAACAGTAGTTGATTAATTTTGTAATTGACCAAAATATGATGATGAATTTATATATAGAGTCTGATTTTATATCGCATCTCTAGACATGTCATTCAGGTTTGTACTGATGTAATGTTAATTTAAAATAAGTCTGCACTTTGTGATTTTTGACTGCACAATTTTCGACTTTGGTTTATTTTGTAATAGATAATAACAACCAGTAGTTTTATTTTGCAGTTTTTTTTGTTTTTCATTGATTACAAAATCTAATCAAAATTAATCGATCGATTTTTAATTTATAAAAATTGATGGCATAAAAATTTAATCAGTAGGCCTACTACCAGCTTAACTACTAAAAATGTATGTGCCTGCCCTTGTTTGAGAGTTAGTCATGAAGCTGGAGGTGTGCGGAGGATGGTGGGTCTGCTTTCAGTAATCCAGTTTATCAGGACGATTCACCTAGGCGCCGACGAGTTGGTTGGGAACGTGTTTAGTGTGCGAGACGAGACGAGATGGAACCCAGGCGCTGTCGATCACACGTACGTCAGCGCGACAGCTCAAGCTTACACGCTGCAATTTAGTTAGGCCAATTGTCGGCGGTCATGCTGCGTGTGCGTTTAGCGATGATTAAGTCCATTAGTTGTTCGGCCGACCATCCACTAATAGGGTGTTTACACGATCCAACAAACGTCCAGCAAACATCCAGCTGGCCTGATGTAACCCCGCCGCCTATCAGCTGTGGGCTAAGCCGTAGGCGGGCCTAGGCTTAGCCCCTGCGTGTTATATAGGCTTTCCAATATGCCTATCACCAATCATTAATATTTAAATCTGTGGTTACAACCCGCCCGTCCTCCTAATTACCATAGAACTTTCAGCTAGATGGATGAATGCTGGATCGTGTAAACACCCCATAAGTTCATCGTCCCACAGTCATTCTCTGTAGTCCCGCTAGGTCCTCCTCTGTCTGCTGCTCGATACATGAAAAAAATGTCGGCGCCGACTGGTGGCAAGTCATGATACGTGGCCAGAATAATCCACAGAAGAAGGTGGCATGGGTGACTAGACCTTACATGCAGATATTAAGTCACAAGCTACCTACCTCATTTCATGCACGTTACTAACTATGGCCATGCCTGAAAGTTGGTACAAACATTATTTTCTGGACGACACCAAAGTTACAGCAGTTTGGTGGTAATCAGTTGCAAGATGCATTCAGGGCCGTTTTTGCCAGAGCGGGGCCTTTGGTACTGGCTTATCCGCGGGGCCACATAGTGACCTGTAACCACAGTACAACTACTGTACACCACAAACTACAGGATAGGCTTAGGTCTGTAGGTACTGTAGTAGGTCCATAGGCTGTCTTCTGTGTTTTAGGCTTACAATTTCGCGAGCGGATTGAGCGAGGGAAAAATTTAAACCATAGATTTTAGCTTCCCCCAACATTTTACAGACTTTCAATTAAGTTCAAGTTGTGAAAGTAATTCATCCCTAGAGGCGATGAAAATTGGTTATATCGATCGACCAATTGATCACCGCCGTAGCGCATGGCCCTTTTGGAGTGCGGGGCGTTTGACACGTGCCAAGGTGCCACGTACTCTAAAGACGGGCTTGGATGCGTTTTAACTTTCTTCTCGAATTATCTTATCAAATCCTATCGTTGATTGTAGGGTTCGACATAGCAGCGTTACCATAGCGAGTATGGGACTGTAGTCACTCTGGAAAATAGCTTTCTTTCGGAAACCGGAAGTCGGTTAAACGCCGGCTCTCGGATGTAGGCGGTACGGTCGGCCCACTTCAGAGACAGATGTTATTCTTGTTTAAAGTTGCGGCGTTCTTGACTTAATATCAGTTGATCAAGAACTGTCTGGGAAAAAACCAGCTGGCTTAGATTGTGGTAGCGAATCGACTGGTCTTAACAAACTTGTTTGCGCGGAAGTGGATTGTCGCAGATAGTTAGCTACGTAGCATTAAGTCGGATCACGTGCGTCAGTCTTCATCCGTCGTTTGTTTGTTACAAATGCGTCCAAGCCAGTTAATTGCAGAGAGCGGCAGCGTGTGGCGTCAGCAGACTTGTCAGCTTGAGGTTTCTTATACGTCGGTCTTAATTCTCGAGTTGCTGAAAAGGATCATTTTTAAGCTCACTCGTCGACGTTACGTCACCAGCAGCACGATTCCCAGTCGCATCTGACGAATATCACAGTGCTATTTCTCTTCGCCGTGTTTGGAAACTACCCGTATAGTTTTTATTTACACTGTGTCCGGAAAAAAGTAACCCCCTAGACATAGTACAATAAAAATGTCAAATCTCAACAAATTTAAACAACATTTC
>Ga0209671_1007442_pt1 | contig 11366 bp, 11 predicted proteins | sample WorMetHERISLAND2_2_FD_187401 | JGI IMG/M metagenome (GOLD analysis project Ga0209671, IMG submission 187401) | Marine gutless worms symbiont microbial communities from Max Planck institute for Marine Microbiology, Germany - Olavius geniculatus... | ecosystem: Host-associated > Annelida >...
CTGTCTCTCCAGCCATTTCGCTTTGTCTGCTCTGGTCGCTTTTCGTACCTCATTACATTTCTGTCGATATTCCCTGTCTGCCAGTTCGCTACTGTCTCTTTTCTTCTTCAAGATCCTCTTTTCTTGCAAAGCTCTTTTCTTGCGATAGCTTTTCTTGCAAGCGCAAAGGGGAACGCGCGACAGCGGTGTGTGTTTGAAGGCTCACTGCGAACAAATCTAAGATCACTGATCCAGCAACTGACACTGGGTACAATGTATTTACATACGCCAGATGGCGCCACCGTCTCGCGTAAATGCTGCCGCTCTTGAAATGTGTATCGCAGCCCAAAATCGCTGAAAAATCCATAAAAACCCCTATTTTGAGTTCATGGTCATCCAAGGTCATTGATCTCGGGGGCAATCGAGAGCCAGTGTATGACTTTCTATTAGTGATTAATAGTAACCTAGGCCATATCTTGCATCGTTATTGAGATACAGCGACTTATTGGCTAAAAATTACAAATTTGCCCACCCCCTCTCATTTAGCGCCTTCATTCGGGGTGACCCTCTTCAAATTTATGGAAAAACTTTACGGTTCTTAAAACTAGAGTCTTCCGAGCAGCCGACAGTGAAAATTTGGTAATCCTAGCCTAGACCGTTTTTTGGCTGATCCACCCGTGTGACAGACAGACGGACAGACAGAATTGCGATAGCTACGACGCGCTACAGCAGCACCTGCTGTCGTGCGTAAAAACAGTTTATTGGGAGGACATCCACCAGTAAAAGTTATGTTAGACATGTCCTCATCCATCTCCTCAGTGGCTGCATCACAGTTATATTATTTACCTGACCTGAACACAATCTTATGTTACAGACCTGTGTGAATCAGAAGTGCTCTGACAGTGCTCAAAACACGTACGGCGGTCTAAGCTAATAAATAGGCTACTACTGATCAACAGCTCAGTATCCGATATATATACACGAGTGAGTGAGTGGGTGAGTATGGTTTAACGTACTATCCGACACAGTATAGCATGGTTCCTATGGTCAGTGAAAGTCAAATAAAGTCAGGGAATGAAATACAATACAAAAAAAATTGTTAGCAAAGCAAAGTCAGCAGATTTAGCTAACGAACCTTAGCTAGTTACATAATTAGCACTGTAAGCAATAAAGCATATATACCAGACTTTTCTGCTTTCTGAAATTTTCTCTTCTGTGATTTGATATCTTGTTTTGCTGATGACAATTTATCCCCACTTCTAGACACTTCTACTTTGGTACTACTGACTGGCTTGGTATCAGACTTTTTCTGTCCGCCAATGGATGCTGCACGCTTTCCCTTCGGCGCATCATCAACATTTGCAGCTTTCGAAGGAACATGCCACTTACTATTAACACAAGGCTTGGACTTCTCGCACGAAACTAAAACAGTGTCCAAGGCAGCAGCAGCCTTTGTAGTCTTTGAAGATTTACGAGGGTTAACACGAACAACGTCTTCAGCAGCCTCAACCCTAATCTTACTGTTCTGAGCAGTTGAATCATGCCCAGCAAACACTGCGCTTTGACTGTCAGAAGATTCATCGGAAGGATGTCCACTGGGTATGTGCTCCTGCTTGACGATGGAGTGGGAAACTCGGTAATCACCACCGGAGTCTGTAACACCGGTCACTGCTGACGACAACGAGGGCGAAACAGCAAAGGATGTCAGAGGCCGCAGAGATACGACAGATGATGGAGTGAAACAGCAAACAGCAAAACAAACACTTGTGTTAGCAGCACCAGGACAGGAAGATGCCTTCAGATCTGCCACCGCAAGTTTTGTCTCTCGATTAAACTCTGAACAGATCTGGCTGCCGAACGTAGCAATGTGGCTCAATTCGACATTCGACGCTACAGGTTTACACTCAAGTTCTGCTTTGACTGATCTGACATCAACGATGACAGGATTGAATGGTGTAGATGATGACGTTGTCTGCAACACATACCACATCATGCAATATATATACATATACAGAGTGTTTCAAAATAACCAGTACAATGTTTACAGCACCACAATTTTGTAACCGTATGTCAGAGTCATGCGGTTTCCACCAAAATGTTGTGAAAGAAATTGTTTACATGAAAAAAGCCAGTATTGCAATAGGACAAATAAATATTCTTTGTTTTGTTGCTAGCAAGTTAGCTCTTTGAGAACAATATTTACCACTACATTTTTAAGGCAAGTTCACAATAAAAACAAAGTTCACGTTCATTGTCCAAAGTCAGGAAAAATGGTGCTCACTGTGTCCACTACAAGAATGAACAACCGACGATAGTAATTTTTGCCTTCATCAGAAGATTAAATATGTTGATCATCTAAAGCAAGATTTGAACAGTTGCTGGAACACGATCAGTCAAGAACTAATCGACGGTGCTACTGAACAGTTAAGTGGTCTAAACGACTATCATCGGTTGATCATTTTTCTGGTGGACACACTGAGCACAGCTTTTTCTTTATGAATCTCGAGAATGGGTTTGGTGCAAACTTTATTCTTTAAAGCAAGTTTGTGATAGAAATAAAGATGTAAGAGTTAATTTCATTTTGGAGCAGTTCACTTGCAACCTGCAAAACAAAGAATATTTAGTTTCTGTATTCACAAGCTGGCTTTTGTCATGAAAGCAATTTCTTTCAGAATGTTTTGCTAAAAACAGCATGACGCTGTGATGTACAGAACTTGCAAAATTCTGCTGCCATAAACTATGTGCCACTTTTTTTTCCGAACGCCCTTTTAACAACAGTCCAGTCCACACATAATTCAGCAGCTACCTATTCAATAACAACGGCTACAGAGCAAACAGTTGGTTGCCAATAAATGACCAATTACATATTTAAAAAAAAATCTTGTGTCAATAACTTATTACCAAAACATGGCTCAATGCTTCACTTAGCAAAAGTCACATGATCTCTCATATTGTAACTAAACCTCAGTTCTTAATGTACATAATTATCACATGAGTAATTTAAAAATTTGACTAATAAAGGCTCAAACGGCTGAAAGTCACAAGTAACTGCAAAACTCTGAACAGAAGCCACTGACGTTTCCTTGATCACTGGCTTGTGGCCTGTGAATGAGACCTAGCTTCTATTAGTACAAATTACTACTACTATTGTTGCTGCTACTACTATCACTACAGCGACTGCTACTACCACATATTCACCCAACCTGTATCTGGAACCCAGTATGTAACAAGCCACATATAAATTGTAGCACATATAACCATGCACCTGTTGTGGGCAAATCTCAATAACATGAGAAGTGTCATATGTCCTGTAATACTCCTCATTTGATGTTAACAATGAGACACCAGGTGTAACTCCAGCCATACAAGTAGTTTTGTCAGCAGACATGATTGATGTCTGCATTTAAACACAAACCACATTCAGCATCATAACGACAAATAAAATCTTACATCACACAAGAACATGAATTCTGATGGCACAACTGTATGAAATTCAATCTCAGCTTCTGCATTAAGAAAACAAGCAATGAAAAGGCATGGCCTTGAAAACTTGATAACGACTGCAAGGGTGAAGGAGAGGAAAGCAAGAGGACATCAGAGACTGAAGTATCTGAATAGCTTGTGTGAAATGTGGAAATATAATGTGAGCTCAATGCAGCTCATCACGAGGCTTTAAACAATATGCCGTGTCTCAATAAAAAAAACAGTCACGTGACCATTCGACTCCCGGGGGTCGACTTCCTATGGGTGATCGATAGTGACCATGCATCTGTTTAGCACCGTTATGGAGATATGGCCGTTTGAAGTTATTTCAGGAAGGCTCTTCCAGGAACAGAGGTCGGTCGTCAGTCAGCCCTCAATATTACACTGATCTCATATACTCCTCTTTGCTACGTTAGGAACGTAGCGCACGAGGAGTAAAAATTTTTTTAGCAAAAACACAAATAAAAGCAGCAGCAAAATTCAACGACAGATAAACACACTCTACACATTTATCACAGAGACGACTTAACCATACATCCACTTATATACAAAAATTCAAACGTCTGACTCCCTTTTTTATTTACTCAACTCCAACTGCCCTCTGTTCTTGCTGAAATTAGACATAAAACTAAAAATTTGGGGCAAAGCCCAACGTGAGTCCGCCTAGCGCCCTAAATCCGATTGGGGGAAAAATTTAGGAAAGTAAAATTCCACCTGTAGCAAAGTCATGTGTCCCACACTCAAATGCATTAGCATACACAAAACGTGCACTGTTGACTTAGAGTAGGTAAACATTAGCCACAAAATCTCTGGTGTTAGTGGACCAAAGATCACCAATTTTTTGTTCGATGTGGGAGAGATTGTGGTTGATAATGCCGATTACCGCTTGTTGATATCTCTATCCAGTCCAGAGATGCTCGCAGTCAAAGTCGAAAGCTGTCGTAAAACGCACTAAATTTTGGACGTTTTTTGCCCTCCCAAATTGTAATCAGGCAGTGACCCCCAAAAGTTGTACCCGCATTATCACCCACATCTAGCAACACGACAAGTAGCAAAGTTTCATGAAGCTACTCCCTTTGGCTCCAAAGTTCTTGCAGCTAATACGCTATGTTTTAAGCCAATTTTGGACCCCCTCTTGAAAAAATTGTAAGGGAGACCCTCGTTTTCGGTGGGGGGTGCACTAGTAAGACTTGGTCATTCTCCAATGCGTGTAAAAATTTGGGGGCAGCACCCCTAGAAGCCAGAAAATGGTCTTCCAAAAAAGTCAATTTGGGTGTGTATGATTCCACATTGAGATCTCCACAATTAGCGGACCAATGTTCACCGGACTTTTTTGCCAAAAGCCTGAGGAATTGGCATAGATCAAGTAACTCATAGATTGTGAATATCTTCATCCGTTCTAGAGATATTTGCTGCTGAACTTTGAAGTCAACCAAAATTGGGTCAAATTTTGCATGTTTTTGGCCCCGAAAAATTTTTTGGGAAGGCTCTCCCAAAATTTTGGACCGGGATTATAAAATTAAACAGAGCTCCGAGCATCGTGCAAAATTTTGCAGCGATTGGCTGATGGAGCTCGGAGATTACGTGAGGGGAAAAAATAAATAAACACCAGCAAAACATAAGCCCTCCCGAAAACTGTCGTTTTCAAGCAGACTAATAAAAATAATGTGCAATGCTCACATTTTCACCAAATGGTGGTGAGTATCGTGCTTCCATCTGACAATGACATTTCTCAAACTGTTCACAAAAAAAACAAGTAATTTGAGCAAAGCTCACGTGATGTGCGATAGCAGTGGTCCTGCTACCTTGGCAATAAGTGGACAGCAATAAGATATTAATGTGTCTTGAAAGAGTACTTAAATTTGAAGCCTCCGTATGGAAGACTCCTTGAATTTAAGAGATTGAAACTTAGATTCTTAAAAATGTACGTTTTATGCTAAAAATGTCATATGCAGGTTGTCCTGGTCCATCTCCAGCCATTTCGATGCAATTCACTCTTAAAATGTGTGATGCAGCAGGAAATCACCAAAAAATCACTAGAAACCCCTATTTTGAGGATTCAAAGTCACTCGAAGTCATCGACGTTGACACCAATACAAAGCTTGTCACTACTGCTTGTTATGATGAGCAGCATGTCTGTGCCTATCTGCAACCGTTTTCATGCTATATGAGACAACAACGTTAAAAATAAACACATTTTAGAGGATAGCCGTCTTTGACGCCCACCTGCGCCAGTCTCCTTGAACCTAAGGGGGCGTGACTTAAAACTGCTGAAATATACGTTTAATGCTGAAAATTTCATATTTAGGTTGTCTTGGTCTATCTTGGACTGTTTCGTCGCAATTCAGTGTTGAAATGTACACTGCATCCAAAAATTGGGAAAAATTCACTAAAACCCCTTTTGGGGGGTTAAGGTCGTTCAAGGTCATTGATGTTGATAAATCTAAAAAGCCTGTCACCAGTGCTTGTTATCATAAGCAGCATGTCTGTACCTATCTGCAACCGCTTTCACACTAAACAAGACGATAACGGCAAAATAACGTCTTTTTACGGAGTATCCCTCTTTGACGCACTCGTTCGAGGGGAACCCCCATACCAGGTGCACAAAATTTTGTCACGAAAAACCACAGACCTTGAAGCAGCCCACAGTGAAGATTTCATGATCCTAGCTTGCACCGTTTTGGCACAATACAACGGACAAACGGCCATGGCTATGACGCGTGAAGCATTGTGCTATCGCGTGTAAAAAAACAAAGTCAAAAAACATATCTGCAAACGTTTTAATGTGACTTGTTTAATTACACAGCTTTAAAGAGTGCATTAATGATCATTTTTATGCTCGATAGCAGAATGCATCACGCGTCTTAGCCATTGTCTAGTCGTCCATCTATCCGTCTGTCTGTATGTCACACTCGTGATCTGTATTAAATCAATGAAAGCTAGGATCATGAAATCTTCACTATGGACTGCCCCAAAGACTCTAGTTTATCGTGACGAAATTTCGTGCCCCTGGGCGAGGGGGTCTCCCTCGAACGAGGGCATCAAAGAAGGGTACCCCCTTTAAAAAGACGTTATTTTGCAGTTATTGCCTGTTCTACTGTGAAAACGGTTGTAGATATACATGTTGCTTATCATAACAAGCACTGGTCAATGGCTTTTTAATTTTATCAACGTCGAAGACCTTGAACGATCTTGAACCCCAAAAATAAAGAATTTTCGTGAATTTTTCATGATTTTGAGCTGCCACACATATTTTAAAGAGTAAATTGCACTGAAATGGCTAGAGATAAACCCAGGCAACCTGCGTATGAAATTTTTAGCATTCAACGTAGATTTTAGCAGTCCAAGTCATGACTCTTTAAGTTCAAGGAGGCCTGTGGACGTGGGCGTCAAAGAGCGGTACACCCTAAAATGTTGTTATTTTATTGCTTTTGGCTCATATAGCATGAAAATGCTTATCATAAAAAGCACTGGCAATGGGCTTTTTAGACCTATTAACATCAATGACCTTGAACAACCTTAAACTCCCAAAAAGGGTCTTAGTGAATTTTTGGCAATTTTTAGGCTGAAGTGCACATTTCAAGAGTGAACTGCGCCGAAATGGCTGCAGATAAGCCTGGACAACCTGCTAGGCCTATGACATTTTCAGCATAGAACGTCCATTTTTAACAGTTTAAATTTTGTCATCTTAAATTCAAGGCATCTTCTATACGGAGACTTCAAATTTGGGTACTCCTTCGAAATGCACTATTATTTTATTGCATGCTGTACACGACTGCCCAGGTGGCAAGACCGCTACTATCGTGCGTCACGTGAGCTTTGCTCAAATTACTTGTTAAGCACAGCAGCAATACACTCCATAGATTCCAAGCTACGACAGTATCCTTCTGCCACTAAACTATATACCCATGCAGCTTTTTTCCTTTTCCAAAACAGAAATCAGTTCCGTTATACAACAAAACTGATTCATAACTGGAATTAGCTTTCCCATGTGGTGTACAAATACAGTCTAAATTCCTATAATGCTGCATCACAAGTTTTACTCCTTAACAGACATTTAACTAGTCAAGCCACACAGTCATACACTAAAGCCTACAGGTAGTCTCACTCAGCTGTTTCAATTAAAAATTGCTATATGAACCTACAATGATCAAATAAACTCTGTAAACTCTTGAAAAAGCAGTGCCATGATAACAGCATCATAATTCTTAGTAATTACTGAAGCAGGTCTGATGACATCCTGCACAGAGTCCAAGAAAACAGGAATATCTTGGACACAGTACAGCAATGCAAACTCAGATGGATAGAACAGGATAATGAGCAAAACAGCAAGAGAATGCAAGTGCTAACAAATGCTCAACGACATCACAAGCAAAGACTATGTCACTCCGAAGAGAGACGCAGAAGACATAATCAGCTGGCAGAAGAGTTTTGTCATAAACCTGCCATATGGCAGAAGACCGAAAAACATCGAACTCATTTTTGCACATTCATCATATAGGCCCAGTAGCAGTAATGAGAAACTCACGACAAACTGGTATTCAGATTCCGGCTGTCTGACATGAGTTCCTGGCTTTATTGTCTGACCAGACTTATGACCAAATGTTACGCAATCACCTTCATTTAGCACCACGGAACCTAGCGAGTTGACAACGACAAAACAATGCTAAATCACTGAAAACTTAGCTTACTTGTAACTTAATTTTTAAACAGAAATGACAGACAAGTTTACGTTATATAAATACTAAATTATTTTTGCAAGATAATCATTTGGCAATATTTGTAACATTCACGTGATCACAGTTACAACAGATTACAAACAGACTAAAACCAACAACAATGTTGGCCATTACTACACAAACTTTACCATGTAGAAAGCGTCAAAGCAAACAACAGTAGCATCAGTGGAGGTGATTTTACCATCAATTTTTGTATCATTTACAAACACGCCATTCATCGAATCATCACAGATGGAATGAGCGTTAGACTCCTCACAACGTATGACACGAGCATGCCGCCGTGATATGATTACATTCTGTTCAAAGTCTTCTGAGCACAGTTTGTAATGGCGATCATCAATGTGAGGAAGACTCCGACCAATGAATGTTACTGAGTGATGAATACTGCACAAAACCAACCAGCACCCTTTAAATATTAGTTGATGTTAATGCTAACATGAGAGACTTTGCTAGAGCCTGTTTGCTACATGCTGTTCATCAGAAATGCTGTCATCAGCAACAAGATGCCACTCATTGGAACAGAAACATCTTCAGTGCTTGTTTGAAGCAGTCCCGACATGTTGGCACTGGTAACCCGAATGGTAACCGGCAACTGATTCCAAAGCTGCAGACTGGCCAAACAATTTTGCCATAGCAACATAAAAGAAAGAACGGAATGCTTTGGCTAGTGACAGTGGCATATGAGTCAGCTGACAGACATGTACAGTACTTAGTGTGAGGAGGAACATGCACTGTCGTACAGTGACAAACAACTTCAGCTCTATTGTTTTACCTCACATATTCTCAATCACCAACCAACAACACACATAATTATCTCAGTTCAACACCAAAAAGCCAGGAGCAGCTGCACTGAGCAGCAACCAAAAGGCAAAACGGTAAAGGCCAGCACTTGCTATAGCGCTTCTTACATGAGATAAACTCAAGACCAGAAGCACTTTACAATATTGGAAGTGACAGCTGAGTGGCATGAGCTAATGATACCGCAGAGCAGCATGTGGCCGTCCATTGCCTGCCTAAGTGAACAATTAAACCCACGGTTTGCAGCTAGCAGATATACCACTGCTCCAATCAGCCACACTGGGCCTTCACACGTAGCCCATAAGCTACTACTCATTTCCCATCCCACAAAGAGTAGGAGGCTGAGTTGGCCTGAGCACATAGTAGGTTAGCAACTTGATCAAGGTTGCTTGCAAATGATTGGCAGTGAGAACCGAACCGCAACCTGAAAGTTGCAAGTCGACACTAACCACTAGATACTTGCACCTACACAAGCAGGTAGGTGTGAACAACTTGCCCAGAGTTGTTACTTGGTAGTGCACCAGCTGGGAATTAAACTGTGGACCTGTCGGTCTCGTATCCAATGCCCTAGCCACAAAGCCACCAAACCACCTGGAAATCAAATGAATAGGAAGTGATTACAACTTACCAGATCAGACTGGAACACTGCTCAGACGTTGCAGCTGGACCAATCCGCCGTAAGTGATATGACATGATGCAATGGACTGCCTAAACACAATTTCAAATACATGCAGATTTTAGTACCATACACCACAACTATCGAGAGCAACACCGCTGTGTCAGTCAATTATTGCATGTACATCAAGTAGCCAAACCATTAGCTATGACGAAAATGGGAACTTAAAACAAGAAAGTATACATATGCAAGCACAGAAAAATGCGGACAAGTAGATCTGCGTACCGGTGTAGAGGTGATTTGCAGCTAAAACTTGCAAACCAGGTTTGTTGCATTTTACCGGTTAGTTGACATAAATAACATGCTACACATAATACCTATGCGAACTGAAGCACTCTGTATTGTTGAAGCCTGTATACCAAAGAACTAAACTTGATTATGCCGTATGAAGTAAATCTTCGGTTTTAAGTTTTTAAAGAACTTCGTAAGTATTTAAAATTTCTGTCTACAAAGAAAATAGGACATAAAATGTGCAAAGTGTCTAGGGGACTAACAGTCATCCACTAACAGTCCTCTAGACTGCATACTAGCGGATGACTGTCAGTTCCCCAGTATGATGATGACGATGATGATGATGATGACGTTGATGAAGGACGAATAAACTTTAGCATGGTGTTAAGTCCTAAGACTACAAGGACACGTAACAATAAGCTTAAACAGTGAAGTCACGTAATAGTAGTCAGTGCAATGAGACGTTCTTAGTCATGTCTGTAAGACCGGGCAAAAAGTTCGGTTTTCAGACTGCTGCGGAAAACTTGCAACGACGGCGATGACCGGACTGACTCCTCATGGCCGCTTAACAGTGATGTGGTCAGTTGCATAGGCCTACACTACAGGCTACAGCAGTTGATAATTTGCTATTATTGTCTGATAATACTGTACTAAATAGCAGCAGATAATAATATTTATTTTCTGTAAATTTTCACGGCAGATAATACCTTACGCAGTGCATGAACACCAATGCCTTCCTGTAGCTAAAATTAAAACAGCACCCAAAGCTTCCTGGTATACAGGTCCTTCGACCTATCTACGCATAAAGTCTAAACTAAACAGAGCTGTTGTGTACGTGTCACTAAATACATGTAAAAATTAACTATATAAAAAATTTACCGAAAACATAAACAACCCAAGAATACTTAACGACAACACACAAAGTTCGTAAGGAAGTAACACAAACATACTAACGATTAACCGGCAAAAGCCGCAATAGTGGGGCGGCTAAACTGTAAAGTAACTAATGAGCAATTATAAAAATTTAACACGACTAAAACTAGGACTTTTAACTATCTTTAGAGAAAAAAATTGAAACAACAAACTAAAAGTTGAACTCATATTGGTGTCAGATGGAGCTTGCTCTGCACTATGCGACCTTGCTGCATAGTTTCCTGGTTGGCAGTAAGACATGACTGACGCCATCGCCCGTGGTGAAATTTCGTGGCAGTAGAATCGTAAATAGTCTGCTAAGAAAGACCACAGTCAGTTGCAGCTTGCAGCTGTATCTCTCTCCCACACCTTACCGCATCTGTTGTCGCCTTACCTAGGCCTGGACCTACGTCACTTCCGGCCGATGCAGTCCACTGTCAGCCAGACTTCCCAGGCTCAGTCCATTCACGATTTCTCAACGCTGACCACAGCTGAACCGCTAGGCTATGGGCGGAAATGCTGGGCCTATGGCCGTGGAAAGCAGGCCA
>Ga0209671_1007443_pt1 | contig 11364 bp, 7 predicted proteins | sample WorMetHERISLAND2_2_FD_187401 | JGI IMG/M metagenome (GOLD analysis project Ga0209671, IMG submission 187401) | Marine gutless worms symbiont microbial communities from Max Planck institute for Marine Microbiology, Germany - Olavius geniculatus... | ecosystem: Host-associated > Annelida >...
TGTTAAACATAAGTTATATAAGTGTCAAAAAGGTTTAGTTGTAGCTACAGAGTAAGTTTTTATCTTTCACAAGATAATATTCATATGAACACGGAGTCTGTCCCATGCATTTTGACAGTTTACAGTATATGTCCATATAAATATAATCAGTGGTCTGTTTAGACTGGTAGAAAAAAACAAACAGTTTTATTTCAAATTGTGAAGCAGCAATGATCCTTTTATCCTTCTGTATTATTTTAACTAAACAATAAACTTTGTCAGCTACGAGACCATTCGATTCGTCACCAGTGCTTTACTATAAAAGATTCATGGTGGCCATGCATCTATCTTGCGCCGTTATGGAAATAGGGCGCCTCAAAGATAATGGGGTCACGACTTTGACCTTTTGGGGTCACGTGACGTCATTGGTCACGTGACCATTTGACTCCAGGTGGGTCAACTTCCTATGGGTGGTCAATAGTGACCATGTGTCTATCTTGCATCGTTATGGAGATATGGCGCCTCAAATATTGGACACACGGACTTGGACACGGAAAGAAAGATGGAAGAATGGAAAGAAAAAGAGTAAGGGGGAGGGGAAGGGAAGGGAAAAGGAAAGTGGTAGGGGAAAAGGAAGGGAAAGGAGAAAGAGAAAAGGTATGGAAGGTAAAGGGAAAGGGAAGGGAAAGGAAAAAAGGGGAAGGGGAAGCAAAAGGGAAATGGGAAGCAAAAGGGAAAGGGGAACGGTAAGGGAAAGGGAAAGGGGAAAAGGAAGGAAATGGGGAAGGGATAGGGGAAGGAAAATAGGAAAGGGGAAGGGAAGGTAAAGGAAAGCAGAAGTGGAAGGTAAAGAGAAGAGGAAGCAGAAGGGAAAGGGGAAGGGAAAGGAAAAAGGAGAAGAGGAAAAGGCAAGAGGAAGGGGATGGAGAAGGGAAGGGAAAGGAGAAGGAAAATGGAGAAGGGGAAAGGGAAGGAGAAGGAAAAGGGGAAGGAGAAGAGAAAGGGAAGGTGGAAGGAAGATAGCTTAAGAAATGTAGGATGCACGCACGCACGCACGCACGCACACGTGCACAGACACAGGTGATTTTATACTCTGTCCAATGCTATGCATTGCATTGGACAGACAAAAAATAGTGAACAGCTTGTAGGGCCGCACAAATGAAAAAATTGCTCTGTATGCTCATGCAGTTAACTGAGCAAGATTGCAGCCATCAGCCAGCATTAGTGTACATTGTAAATCACTGCACAGTAAAATCATTTAAATTATTTGCAACAAAATGTTTAATATGTTCTCCAATGTTTTTGACACTCATATTTTAACATTTAAGTTAATTACTTCAAAAATATATTATTAGACCTTCTGTTCGTCTGTGATATTGTATGTTTTTGAATATTTATATTTTACAAGGTAGTGTAGCAACATAATAAGTGTAGTGTGTATGCCGCTGAGTAGCATATTTCTTGCAGAGTCCATTAGTGAAAAAACTGTGAAAATTGATCAATATTTAGCGAAGATATGGACAAAGTGCAATAGCTTACTTTTTTGGCCCACCCTGTAGCTTTAACTGCCAGTAAGATTATGAGGGCAGTACAGTATAGTTGAGGATTACGTTGCTGTAGAACAAGATGCCACTTTTAGTGCTTTGTCAGTAGTTTGACAAGATATGCTTTAATAGGATGTTTGGACTTAATGATAATGTGGTCAATACACTGAAAAATCTAGCTTCTGAAATTGACAAAGTTTTTATGACAGGGGTGCAAATGATGGTTGTCTGAAACTGCAGGTTACACAAACACAGTTTATGATTTATAATGAACTACCGTAATATATTGCTGATGCTTTAATCCCTGGTCGGATTGCAACAACAATGAAGTCAAAATAGTGTCATAATTTTCTGCACTGTTGTAGTAATTGTTGTTGTAGTGGGACTTCACAGTGTTTACGGGAGGACTTCTTGTTTTCCTGATCGTCCTCATAATGTTTGGCCTGCTCTGTGCAATTCTACGTAGCCGGGTGAATGATTCTCTGGCCTGTTTGCAGTTACATATTTTCCTAACTTTGCACACCCTGTTTTTTGTTTAATGCTTAGCTTGTGATTGTGACTGCTTATTGATAAATGGGTGAATGTTTAGGTTTAGTAATTATATAATTTTTGAGTATTATCTAGTAAACCATTCAAGTTATTTAACCAAAAGAACAAAAAAATAGATGACGTGTAATGGTGACTTGGTGACGATAATCGCATAGTTACAGTGCATAATACCATTTTTAAGTAATACAGAGCATGTATTGTACGGTCACTACATGTAGTGCAGCTTTTACAGTTTTAGACAATTTCTGAAGACAATTCTGTTTAGCCTGTACTAGTGTGACAAGCATATTGGATGTTGTTACGTGCGAAAGCAGCTACTGTCCGTCTGTCACACGGGTGGATCAGTCAAAAATGGTGCAAGCTAGGATTACCAAATCTTTACCATTGGCTGCCTGGAAGACTCTAGTTTTAGGAACCGTAAAGCTTTTCCATTAATTTGAAGGGGGTCACCCCGAACGAGGATGCTAAATGAGAGGGGGTAGGCAAAATTTGCGATTTGGGGCCAATAAGTCGCTGTATCTCAGTAACGGTGCGAAATAGGGCCTAGGTTACTATTAATCACTATTAGGAAGTCATACACTGGCTCTCGATTGGCGCCGAATTTAGTGACCTTGAATGACCTTGAACGCCAAAATAAGGGTTTTATGGATTTTTTAGCGATTTCAGGCTGCGACACAAGTTTATATCATTCACAAGGTGGCGCCACAAAACTATCGTTATGCGATTCAGATAGAGAATTTGGTATTTGTATATTAACTTAGTGTGAACATCCCAATTTTTAGCTAAACTACTGAACCGGAACTGCTATAGGCTTTCGCGCATCTCGTTAGCATTAGCTCAAATTTCTTGTTTAAAATGCATACACATATCTACATTTCGCTTACTTACTTGTTGAATGATACACGTACATGTTTTTTTCAGATTCTGAGTCTTGTCTATGCTTCGCTTGGTGCTCTGGTATTCTCTATGGTACGTTTTGTTGCAGATTATAGATTATACTGGTTTGCTGAGTTTTACTGCTTATTTCAACTGTTGTTGCATAATGTAGCCACTTTATCTCATAAGGTATATTTTGCACAACCTGTTCACAGGTTTATGATACTGAGTGTTGGACTTATTTGATCCGTTTCTCTTTCATCTTTGGAATATTCAGGGTGCACACAGATTCTCAAAAGTCTTGGTATTTAAAAGTCAGATTTTCGGGGAATGAAATGTCGTGGAAAATCAAATGAAATGGTTGCTGCGCTATAGACCTGTTAACATGATTTTAGCCTTTACGTACGTAAGGCACACTTCCGTCTGTTGTTTAGTGTACACGTGTACTGCTGCTGCAAGTATGGTAACTGTTGCTACCAGCACTACTCAGATTTTCGTTATTGAACAGGTTAGCCCAAGTCTCCGAGGTAAACTCTCGGTAATTACTGGAGCAGCATTTTTTGTGAGCCACATACCATTGCCACGTGTCATCACTGTTGCAGAATCACAAAGTACAACAGATTCGAATATTAGCCAAGAGTTGCGTGTCATTATTGTCAGCCATATAGAAATGAAAGTTTCTAAGCCGCATGGAACGTCGTTTTTTTGCATTAGAGCATAATATTGTCGAAGTAGCCAAGAATTGACTGACATAATATTATTGTGCTGCCATTTTAATAGGCTGTGTTACGGGTCTTGCCCCTCCATTTGTAAAAAAAGTAGGGGTAAAGGTTTCCATTTGTTTAGCACATCATCGCATACACGCCTGTAATGCGCTTTTCGTCACTGACGAGAGCCGCCAGCCGCACAGCCACCACGTGCAGCGTGCAGACACAGGCTGGCGCAGCGACCCGGCCAGGCAGCCCTAGTCAGCTGTACTAAGGTCCCCACGTTTTGTAACCCATATATAAATGGGTTACTACTCATTTAACCGACCCCGGAGGGATGGCAGGCTGAGTTGGCCTTGTTGGTTGACAGATAGCAGGCGTTTTACCCACAAAGTGGTCAAACAGCCATTCATCAGTCTAGCGCAGGATAGGGTAAGTTCGCCGGCCAGGACCGACGTTCTAACCACTATGCTATGCCACCAGCTGTGTCTGTCTCTCCACCTGTTTGTTTTGTATGGGCTACTAACTTGAAAACAAAAAGGAGTAAAGGAGGAAAATTGGTGTAAACATTTCTAATGGCCAGAGTAATTGTTGCCATTTTTGATACAGAGGTCATGTTCAGAGATAGGGCTGCGGAGTGCAGCATGCGAGTATGTATAGCAAGGCGGATGGCCGCATATGTTGTCAGAACAGGGTAAACATAGGATAGTCGTGTGTGCTGCTGTTGTGCAGTATTTGGTTGTGGACACTCAGCTTATGGTCGGAGGCCGTCACAAGTATTCGCTGTCACCTGAGGAGTATATCTTTGCGGCGCTGAACCTTTACCTCGACATTGTCAACATTTTCCTGTTTACTCTGACAATCATTGGCGCTGCCAGAGGCAACTGATGCTTTCTGCTTAACTTTCCTTGCGTTGCAATTAGTCTTTCTTGGTATTTGTGGCCATCAGGTTTAATGATTTTGATTTGTTCTGTGTACACTGTATAGTCTGCTGGATGGAGATTTTATTTTTTTCACTGCATATTCGTTATTTTTGGTGCTTGATGACTTTGTATATATTAGGCCTATAATGAAGCAGTTTTGTGCTGTATGCTATTTTTGAGGTTAAGTTATTGTTTTTTGTGCAATGTGATACATGTTTTCTTGTAAACTGCCAGCTTAATCTAGGTAAGTGAGTAATTAAGTAAACAACATTTGTAGTGCCATTATGTTAAACAAAATTTGAATTGTAGGTGCAGAAACTAAAAAAAATGTAAACTAAAAACTGAAACTGTTTTTAACGTTGCTGAGGTAAGAGAAGTAACAAATAACAAGTGCTGCTATGTGATTTAAGAAAAACGTAAAAAGAATTTTTTAAATCAAGAAACATTGAGGCTCTGGATGAGACAGCGGCTGAGAATTAAAAAAATGATAAAAGTAGGAATATTGAGAATTAAAAGGAGAAAAATTCTGACTGAAGCAAAAAAAGCAAGCAGGGAACATTCCAACAGTGCAGTGATACTCAAAATCAGTTTGGAAGGTGCAGGATTTTGTATATTTCAGATTCCATAGCGGGCGTGAGTGGAATTGGAGGAAAAGCCGAGAAGGTAAGGTAAATGTGGAGAAATTGGAGCAGAATTGTTGATCAGTGAGAAACGAAGTTTGTATATTTTGTTAGCAAAGAAAAAAGCAAAGTTGTTGGCAAGTTGCCGCAAGTGAGCTGGCTAAGGTAGACGTCTAGGAGTGGCAGTAAATGTTAAGGTATTATTGAAACTGGTTGCATAGTACATTGTGCTTGATATACACGGTGTTTCATAAATTTCTTAATTCACTCAAATGATGATCAGTTTACACAAAATTTTTACCAGATGTAGCTGAAGAAATACTAATTCAAAATATTTTGACAAAATATGGCTGTTTATTAAATATTCTTTGCTAGTCGTGATGTAATTCTGATGTCATAATGTGTCGCGAGTACCAACTGGCGTTTTACAACTGGTGCTGACAGACTTGCCGAATAGCTACTCTGCTTCGATGGTGGACTTAATCTGCTTCACTGATGACAAACTGTCGAAGTTTTACCATTGCAACCACAAAAAACGCCCAAAACGATCACTTTTGCACACCTATGCGGATAGCTTGAATTTTACACCTTCCAGCAAGACAGTGTACCAGCACACTCTGCTTGCGAGATGGTTGAGTTTTTGGATTGCATGATGCCTGATTTCATGCTCCCATGTTGCTTACTATTGATACGATAAACATTTTTCATCAGTAAACCAGATAAAGTTCACCATCGAGGTAGGGTGGTAACTGTCAGCACCAGTTGAGACAAGTAAGCTTGTACTCACGATACGTTATGACGTCAGTGTTACATCACAACTAGCAAAGAATGTTTAACCAACAGCCAAATTTTGTTGAAATATTTTGAATTATTTCTTCACCTATAACTGGTAAAAAGTTTATGTAGGCCTAAATTGATCACCATTCGACTGAGTTATAAAAGAAAGAAAAAGGGTGCCTTTTTAATGAAACACCGTGTATATTTGTGACAGTCATATGCATCTGAATGTATGGTAGGAATGTGCGACATAATAAATGATTGTAAAATGTTTTGCTGAAGTCAGTGTCATTTTGTAACCCTCCTGCTACGAAGCTATCTGTCTCTGTTTGCTGCTTACTTTGAAAATGAAGAAAATAACGAAAAAACAGAACAGTTAATGATAACAGAAAAGGAATATGTACATCAGAAATGTAAGTAAGTAATAGTTTAATGCACATTATCAAACGTACATGGCAGTGACCGACCCATAGGCCTACTAACACGTACTGACCCATAACCTATTTGTTTGACATTTGACCACGTAAACATTAGTCACAAACAGTATCAACAATAAACTCGGTGCACATTATGTAGGCTGATGTGACATGTGTCGTGGCGAGAGGGGGGGGCAATGAGCAATGAGTCTAAACTTTACCAAATCAACCGTGAGTATTTAACGCGTGCTTTAAAATGACGAGTAGGTTTATCAAGCTTAGTCTAGGCCCGTATAACATGCAAACTAAGCGTAATAGACGTTAATTTAACAATATCTGCTGTATAAATTTACATTGTACTTACTTACACGATTAACAAATGAAACTAAACGCTATGAGGCGGTGAGCATGTGAAATATTTTGTTGAGGCACTTTGAACCAAGTTGGTGTTAATTTGCATGCCTGTAATTATTTTATTAGGCCTACAGTAGACCTGTTGTTGCTTCGGCAAATTCACGCTTTCAAAAACAGATTAGCGTTGCAAGGGCTTGAAAGGAGAATCGTCATTGTAAATAGGCCTAATCGTTAGGGTTAACCTTGCCGATCTGTCGTTTGCCTGTTAAGTGGTACACTGTTTAAAACGTTCGACGGGTTTTAGTGACAATTTTGGCATGTAGACTGCACTTGCGTGGTCCAAATCAGATTGTGTTTAGATCGGGTCCCTGATCCCAGAAGAGAACCCCATGAAAAGGGGAGATTCGGGGTTGGAATCCCAGCTGAAACGCATTTACTTACTTGTCATTTACCAGCGGCGCCACTGATCAGCGATTTCGCCTCTCACGAAATTACTTTCGTTCCTTATTGTTAATTTTTTTACCCGCCATCGCGCGCTTTTATATAGGCCTAGTTTATGGCACGAGTCGTTTTACTTTTTTAACGACATTTAGGCCTATAGCAATCACTGATGCAAAGTGGCTACACAGTAATGTTGTGCGTGATTGGCGAGGAGACATCCGTGCCGTCGCCGCCTGGTACAGTCACTACACTACACTACGTCACACTCACTCACCAGTCGTCGGTTGGCCTCCGCCTGCAGTCAGCAGAGCGCGTCCGTCCATTGTAAGCTATAGACGGAAGCTCACGTGCGTCACACACACATGCATTCGATGCATTGCTCGTTTGCTAAGGTGTTTCATCATTCGGTTTCGTCGCCGAAAAAAAAATCAACGGTGTAGGCAAATTGGAAATGCTGCTCAAACACGAAACCGCTGTTTAGCTCGTAAAAACTATAAGAAGTGTTGGGTTAGTTCAAATTTCCTAACTTTGAAAAAATAAAATAAACGAAGACCAGCTGCATGTTTGCCTGCGACGGAATGATGTACAGTTGTACACTGTAATATGCATTTGTTTTTTTAGAAATAATTTTATAGCAGTAATTGTCTACGACTTGGTATTTTAGTTTTCATTACAACATAAGCTACATAGCCTACCTATTGAGAGAAATGGTTTAATTTGACCTGATCACTGTGCACCACGACGGGGAGTTGCAGGTGTGGTTATGGCTTAAACAAACAGTGCATGCGGCGAGAAGCATGCGTAGTAAGCTACAGGTAGGCCTGTGTACCACACATCACACTGTTCACTTTACGTCGCAGCATATCATTAGTCCTGGCAGTCCCCGTAACGTTTCGTTGTCAGGTATTCTGTGTCGCTATTATCGACGATCAGACGGGTGATTTTTAGGCGTACTTTGTGCTTAATTGCTGTCGACTCGAATTGTTTCGGTAGGCTGACCGAGCAACGTCGTATGACAGGTAGACCTAATTGAATAGCCGACTGTATTCTAGCAGTTTCACAAAGAAGATGGGGTCGTGTAACGATGCGTCAGTCTTGTTCACGCTGACCGTGGCTGTGTGCGTTGTTTCGACGTCGACCGAGTGGCACGAAATCGTTCCAAGCGCTCACGGCGGCGACGCCGACAGCAGCAGCAGACACAGCGACGTGGCGCGGTCTGCTGGACGTCCTCGGCATCCTCCACGGCCGCCGCCATTGCCACCACATGGTGAAGAACGACGCTTCCTGACTGACTTCGACCGACAGGCCGTCATCGAGACGCTGAATCGTCTGAGACGATCTCTCGGCGCTTCAGATATGTACTATACGGTGCGCTAGCCTACTTTTTCCTTTTCTTTGCAACTTTAAACCGGTATTTTTATGCATAGGGCCTATCAACTTCAGACTTTGACCGTGAATATTTCTGGAATTCGTGGATATATCGATAAGCGGTAAAAAGCATCATAAACTACGATTCATTCCGCGTCGGACAAAATGATGAAGGTATTATACCCCGTTTACACGATGAAGCTGGCTCGACGAGCTGGTTCGTCCAGCTAACATATGTTAGCTGGACGAGGCAGCTCGATGTTTGCTTGATGTTTGCTTCGTGCAGACTATGCTTTATGCATGCTTCATATTTGCTCGATGTTTGCTTGAAGTTTACTCAACGTCTGCTCGATGTTTGCTTGATCGTGCAAACGGGGCGCAGATGTTAACCAAACAAAAAATGTCAATACTGCACACTTTGCGTATGCCACATGACTTTGCTATGAGAGAAATTTTAACCACCAAAATTTGTCCCCCCAATCGAACTTAAGGCGCCGAGCAAACTCACGTTGGGTTTTGCCTCAAATTTCTAGTTAAAACTAACCTTTATTCCTGACTTTAAATAATGCGAGGCTTTGCGCAATTAATAGAGTTGGGACGGCGAGCTGGAGAGGCACGCGGATGAGCTGACTTCAGGCTGCAAGTTACGTCGCAAAGGTCGATTGTCGCTGTCTGCCAAGTACGCGCGTGGATTGACCGGCTACACTCGCGGCTCTAACATCGCCGGCGAAATTCAAAAAATCTATCACCAAGGCGCCAACAACACCTTCTACTCGCAGGTATGATAGTGATTCATTTATGCGGACACCTTGATTTTGTGGTTTCACAGTTATCAGAAATGTCTTGATTCGCTTTTACCTTTGTACAGAAATAATTACAACACTTTCTTTGCATTTCACGGGCACCTGGCTCGACTTGCAGACCGTGCGGAACGATCCATGAAGGGCACCAGCGACGAGATCCATGGCGCATTTTAGTAGTTTAGGTGGGATGTTAATTGCCACCTGCTGCTCTGCCATTCTTCAGCTAACGAATAGCGGACCTAATTCCTGCTACGTTGCAGCATCGTCAGCTGCGTCATCATTCGTAAGTCCATCGGCAGCTATAGGCTGTCATGTTCCGAAAAAGGACGCGCAGATGATTTAATGCGCCTTCATAATGCTCCACACAACGTCGGATTACCTGTTGAATCATTTGATCGGGACTCCGCTCAGTCCGCATTGTTAAGTATCCGTGGAACCTGCAAGAACGTTTATGGTCCGTAGGCTGCTTTCGAGACATTGCGTAATCATGGCATAATCTTATAGTAACTGCTGTGAAATTAACCGGTTAAACGTGAGTGGTTGGTGTGCAGCAGTTGTGGCACTGTTGTCTGTGTGCGTAGATAATGTCGTCACATCTGATGTACGTCGGTTGCGCGGTCGGCGTTGAGCCTTGCTTCAACGTACCACGACAGCCACCACCGCCACCGCTTCACGTTTTCACCTGTCTGTTTTCCTACTCGAGGTAAACCCTACCTGCTTGCCATTATTCACGTTTATTACACGCTAAGGCTCAAACTCCACCTTTTTTACTTGTCGTGGACTTATTGGACAACAAGCTGTGTGAATCCGCAAGTTTCTGTCTGTTTGTAAAAGTAAAAAGTTAAGCTCGTGTATAGCTCTTGATCGGAAATCCATCACAAAGCTACGGAGCGTCTCCTGCTGTATGGGATCACACAGTGTTAGCTGCCACCCGACACAGGTGAACGCGCAACGCGCCCCGCCTTAACCCTTTTGTCAAGACAGGCCGGTACTCCATTTACTTACCCCTGAGGGATGGAAGACTGAGTTGACCTTGGTGTTGGTTATATACTTGAATGGTTTACCTGTCCGCAGACAGTCTCCCGTTGAATTAGTAACCGTTTGATAATGACTTGACCGGAAGGGACTGTAGTCATCATCGTGCGTCATGACACGTCAGTTGTTGTGGATCGGCTGTGGACTCTGGACGATTGCTGTGCAGCAAATCCACGTAAGTGGAGCTTGGGCCATTATTGTTCGTGCTAAACACTGTTCATTTACACAATCAATGGCTAGATCAATACACAGGTCTACCTGGCAGCAGTGTATAGCTGCATCGTTCGCCGTCCGTGTTACAAAAATAGACGTGACCTCAGCTGCAAGGTATAGCATAATAAATAAATACAATTAGGAGAGCTGGTGAAGGATGTGGTTTCGGCAAAAGATGGTTAAAATGGTTGAGTGGCCTCATTACATTGAACTGTAAGCTATAACCTCGTGAGGGTATTGGGCTCCAATAAAGCGGGCTTCTGTCACAATGTATTAATCTACAGTTTTGCTCTTTTTTACTACGCGGATTGAACTAATTTTTGCCAAAGACAGTAACCAATTTTTAATCATAACTATCTTGTGAATCATTCCTGCTCAAACAAGCAGAGTTGTTGCCACGCCTTGTGCCGACATGTTTGCGGCCGTCGGCCTGGTTATACGTACTGCTCAATGCACCGCGTTTAGTGTGCGGTAGGCGGTCCGACAGCCGTAAGTGTGCGAATATGCGTCGTGTTTATAGAGATTTTAATGCTTTGACCTTTAATCTTTCTAGAAGAAAACTGGCACACCGGTTATCCAAACTCCGAGGAACATTTATACCGATTTTGCTTTTACGTTTTCTATTTTTCAGTTTGGAGCTGGTAGGAGACAAACATATAATACGGACAGAGACGGACGGACGGATGTTTAAAACCGGTAATATGTCCGATTAAAATTACGGTCGCGCAGTAACTGTATCATTGCTTAACAGTTTCTGTA
>Ga0209671_1007444_pt1 | contig 11364 bp, 13 predicted proteins | sample WorMetHERISLAND2_2_FD_187401 | JGI IMG/M metagenome (GOLD analysis project Ga0209671, IMG submission 187401) | Marine gutless worms symbiont microbial communities from Max Planck institute for Marine Microbiology, Germany - Olavius geniculatus... | ecosystem: Host-associated > Annelida >...
GAATGTAAATGATAGATGAATTGTGGATAGTCTGCAGCGTTGTGGATGGAGAGTTGTCATGGGAACTGGCCACGCATGCATGCTGCAGAGACTGATGCGCGGTGGATGATGCCAATGGTTGTGCTAATCAGCACAACAACGGCGGCGCTGCCAAATCAACCACGAACGAACGACGACAACGACAACCCGAGAAAAGAGAGACGTCGGCGAAAAAGCGGTTGGGCAGACAGCAGATGTTTCTGTTGTAGCCCCCCCCCGTCTACTGGGATTTTTCGTTCATGCAGAGAGTCCGTGCTTTTAGCACTGCTCAGTCTGCAGTTGCAGCTAGTACTAGTCATCTGGCGAGATCTTCCGTCCAGCTTAATTCAATTGCTGTCTTCTTTTTCTCGACGCTGCTGTCGTCTTCCTTTCAGTTGTCAACATGTGCTAACATTTCCCACGGCAGCAGCAACTCGTAAACCCAAGAAAACAACGAGGTATATCAATCTAGCACACAGAACTGCGTTTATTGTCAATGATTATTCTCGCAGAATAGCTGAATATCATTTTCCCCTATATTCTTTGCTACTAAAAATACTGACAAAAGTTGACAATGCTCTAAACTAAGCTTTAACACGTGGCTTTCTGATCCCGTTTACTAGAAACAGGCGCCTCGAAAAACTTTGTTTAAGAGGCGCTTTACAAATTTCTTAATTAATTCCTGATTAATTGATTGGAAAACCAAACGTATTCAAAATGCTTGTGATAGCAATTGTATATAGAATATTATGTTTTTTTCAGACAGCGTCATTTTTATTTTCCAGGATGCAACAGGTAGACCTAAACCTCGTTTCATATCTGTGTAGCTCAGTTTGCGATATCCAAAGCGTCAATCAAACAACTAAATCAAATCAAATCATTTATTTAGGCAAGCAGATACAAAAAAACGTTGACAAAATGAGTAATGAAAAGGCTTGAGCAAGGGCACAAAGGGCTGCAAGAGCCTCTTACATGGACCCCCCAAAAAGAAAAAAAATATACGAATAAGACAACACAATAAAACCTGTTAAAACACAGATGTAAACCGAACCAAGTCAAAATCGTTTAGTCGAGCTTTAAACAGTGCCAGGGATGTGGCTGCAACAATATTTTCTGGGAGAGTCATAAGTCAAAGTCTTGCGATGATATTCAAAACCGGGAAAAGTAACAAGTAGCAAAAAATCGAAATGCAGTAGTTATAAAATTTTTGCCTTAAGGTGATTTTTTTCGGTGCAGTTCATAATATAGTTTACCACAGAACCTAACGCAATTAGTATTTGTTAAAACCCGACATTACATTCTTCAGTATTTTTCGAAATCAAGCAAGTTATCAGCTATTTTTCATAAGCAGTAAAAACTGTAAAAAGCTACAGCTTAAGATATGTAATATCGCTGTAAAGTAAAGATTCGACCACCGGAGACTGCCGTTTTCTCTTAAACATATTAGTGAGTTGACCATCACGATATTGCAGTACATGTAATATCTTAGACAGGTCATAAGACACGAAACAGTATAGTGCATAATCATGCACGTCGTTTTAAGACCGGATCAGCTGGTGCCGCCATTACCACGGATATCAATGGCAATGGCTGGCAGTATATATTTCTTCGTTAAAAAGTCGTCATGTGCATTCGCCATGTTGGCGTTGTTCATTACAAGGCAGAACCGTTGTACGGACGGTATTGTACTGACGTCCGAGCAACTAAGCTACTAATCAGCGCCCACAGCCACCAGATGGCAGTCGGTAGTGTCTTGAAATGTGGCTATTACACCTCAGTCCCCGGAATGACACAGACGGGGACACTAAAATATGCACGACATGAAAATGCAGGACTGGAAAAAGGGAAATAGTACGAAACGCCGGTCGACTGTCATGTCTAACCGATGATCTTACTCAGCACGGAATATACTGCAATTCCGAAAGTACGAGTTTATCAACGTGTGTGCAGATTAGGCCTCGTAAAGTATCTTATACCCCGTTTACAAGATGAAGCTGGCTCGAAGAGCTGGCTCGTCCAGCTAACATATATAATTGCTCGATGTTTGCTTGATCGTGTAAACGGGGTATTAATGTACGATAGGCAGCTGCCGATCATGTGAATGGTTTGCTGTTTCGATTTTCTCCCAGGCAAACTGCGAGAAACAACACCTCACCATAACTTCTTACGAGTTTGTGTGCCTTAGCCGGAAAGAAACAATTGATCAACAACACGTAGAAATCTGTTTTAAGTTAGCATGAATGGTAGTTAGCTAGCCATTTTTTTCAACAATGTGTCTGTTCGCTTTTTATACTGATTTGAGTTGCATTTTCCTGCAACACTGTATTTTTATGTCGCATTTTCATGTCGTGAATTTTCAGTCCTTTTTTCGTGCCGCTCACATCTGACGCTCGTTTCATGCAGACGTGGTGTGCGGCGGGGCTACGTCACTCGCCGTCGATAAAACACATTCAGACACACTCTAGGGATCACAGAAAACCCACGCTACAGGACAGAATCAGTGTGTCGACAGCTACCGTGCAGTAATCGGTTGTCCTGCTGCTGTGTGGAACCCGGCAGTGTCACTGTGGCATCATTATCGTCAGTGGTCTAGCAACTGACGACAATATTGACTACGAAATCCATCTAGCCAACCCGGCCAGCCACGTGGCTATCGCCATCGTCGCTAATACGTCGGGCTTGATATGTAGTCAATGAATGACGTTCGGACGGACAGACGTCAATGCAATAACTTCTATCATAGGCCGCACATAATACTGGGACCCATGCTCCATGTTGGCGCGACTTGTTGTGGGTTTGCTGTAGTGCGTGGCTCGGTAATCTAACGGTAACGTGTCAGACTTGTAATCCTGAGGTAACAATTAGTCAGACAAAAAGCACAGGGCACCATGGAGACAGATCGGTCACGGTGTCAACAGCAAGGCAACTGAAATAGCATTGAGTGGAATTGTATAGTCACCGCAACAATAGTCTTGGCTTGTCTCTATTCCCATGACGTGCAAACGAACAGGTGAGTCTCAGTCGCGGTCGAAATTAATCTGTCAGGAAGTCTGACAACCTGCATGACGCCGAGAAAAAAATGAGAAAGAAAAAGATGAATGTCAGACTAGCAGTCTTGGTGTCTGAAACGCTGCTGGTCTTATTACAAGTCCGGTCGCAGATCGGTCTCCCTCTTGGTCTTGGTCTTAAGCGTAACATTTTGATTTTGCTTTTAACACCGAGCTAGTGCCCGCTGCAGTGCAAAAGGAAAAACAAATAAGGCAAGCATAAATTGAAGAAGCAGTCAGCCTAAGCGTCTTGTCTGCTTACTTACTTAAATGACAGTAAATTTTTCGACTACGCCAAACGTCAAATGTTAGAATTTTTTTTCGTTCTATGATTGGGGTGGTTTTACCTTGGCATTTCGCTTTATGATAACTTTCTTCACCACAAGAATACATTAAAACACTGAGAACAGTTAACGTATCTGTTGCTGCTGAATTCTTGCAATAAATAATAAAATACAGCAATTGACAGACAGGAAGAAAAAGTCGTGCAAACATATATTGCCTGCTGCAAAAAGCTACACAGATCTTCCAAAACTGTACATTATTTATTGGCAGGGCATATCCCGTACAAATCCTGTTAACAGCGCTGGTCTAAAGGTGCAAATGAGATCATCTCGTATTTACCGCCAGGGCGCAAGGTCGCGGCGGCCGAGAAGAGATATGACTAACGATCGGCGAGGCAGTAACAGCTTGTGGTGACAGTGGGTCCATCGTCGATCATGACACAGAGACAATACCGTGTCATCTTGCTCGGCACGACCGACTCGGGCAAATAATATTAACTCGGAGGACAACAATCAATCAAAATCCAATCAAGACACCGCCCCGCCGCATGAATTACAAATACAAACAGAGAAACCTTTCGTGTTAGCATCGACGTTCGTCACGGACGAATTTTCAGTTTCAATGCACTTCGCGGCGGACAAGCCAGCTTTAATATAACGCTAGCCTGTACTTTCCACCACGACATACGTCCGTTCAGTCACGCTTACAGATCCTGGTCCGACCGGCTGTTCATAAGTTACAGCTCGGTACAATTTTAAAAGCTGACCGAGTTTCTGTCGCAGTGGATTTGCTTAAGTTTGGAAGACTGAACCATAAAATATTTCAGCAACTTCCGCAGTTTGACTTTGAAATCTAGTCTAGTTTAATGTCTAGCACAGGTGAAAGGTCAGTAAACAAAGCGTTAAATTATGTAACGCATAACGTTTTAAACTTCTAATTTCTCTGTGACCTATAAGTTCTGTGGGTCTTGCATATACGCCTACATGTGGTTTGTTAAGCCTACTGTCTGTCATAACAGAAGAAAATACTATGTACATGATGTATGCATTTTTGTCGTATCGAGGGTTGCTATACAGCCTACGGTGATGACGACGACGACGATGAGTCGTGAAAGTGCTTGCTTGACTTGCTTGGTGTTGTCCGTCGTGAACGACGATGACACTGTGCTAGCTGGTCAATGACGGGCAATGGTACCGGAAGTGACTCATCAATCCAAAATCGGATGCACAGACTCTGCCACAGATGTGGCATTGAGAACTGGTTGCAGAAACGCTTGTGATCGTGTGTCGACGAGCTCGACGAGCGTCTGCCTCCTGATCGTAGTTGATGTCGAAGGCTTCCAAGCCCTCATCACACACCTCCCGCCACTCTACTCTGTCGTCTGGCGTCTCTAGCTGAGCAGGAAAAATTGAGCACTTTCTCAATGCTGCCTTTAATTGATCAGAGAAGCGCTTTTTCTGACCTCCAGCTCGCTGTCCCTGCTGCAACTCTGAGTATAGAATACAGCGCGGGAGTCGGCTGAACTGCATCCGGATGACATGGCCGACTAATGTCAGCTGGTGCTGCATGACTAAATGCCGTGACAATACTGACAAAGTGACAAGCGAACGGATGAAAGAAATTAGAACACCAATTCGTAATTATTTTTTGTCCGATTTTTAAATGCTTTTAGTACTTTTTTGACATTTGCGGTTGTTTGTTTTTCGAGGAAATAAGCATTTATCGTGAGGCGCAAGTTGATAACGGATTACGTATTTCGCTGACGGCGTATGCTGTGAAATGCAATCTGATTGCGGGTAATCGGCAATCAGCGCAGGAACATCGCTGAATGCCTGTAATAGAGCTATGCGCCGTGTGTATATAGCGCTGATTGAGTGATCCACTACAGCTAAGCCCAAACTTCAGTACTTCGATTTCTCGTGGATTTATTGTAGGTCTCTGATTTTAGGCCTTCGATTTTATGCGAACTTGCGCCGTACAATTTGTTGTAAACTTGCTATATACGTCCTCTTTCTTTATCTACCTTTACATGCATGATCCAAAACACAATACTTTCCGTTCTGCTAGCAAACAGAGCGCGTTCGAGGTTACTACTACAGTTAACAGTTAACGCGCAGTAACCAAGTAAGCAAGTAAGAACAGTCGTACAGCACGCAATTTCACAATTTGACTGATTCGTTCGTAAGCAACTGGGCCCCTCCTAATTGGTGCGAAACGTATTTGGTTACAGTGTCAGCTAAATAAGTTTCCATAAACATAACTATTGATAAGCTTTAGCTTTGTTGGTCAACGAGAAATGGTTCTAGTTTGACCTTCCAGAATGTTCTGTGATCGCGGGTTTCCGATGTACTTGAAGGTGACATTGGTGAGCTCGCTTATTGTGAGTTGGTGTTTGGCGATAGAAGGACAGCGTAACAGACTCCGCTGAATTGCTGATTTATGTTATCAAATACTGCTATTGATCGTTATTTGTGAGAGAAATAGACCTAAATTGCTAAAACATCATACAACATTCTTTATTACAGAATTGAAGCAGGCGGGCATAGTCAACTTGTTCGTTCCACGTCATTGGTGGCAAAGCTCCACTGACGATGTAAGTATGTACGCAAAAACGTGAATTTATATAGCGCATAACGCTGGTAACCATGATACTTGGTTGTATGCCTGGCTCCAGCAGTAGGTCACAGCAGACAACGCCGATCATAGTTTTAATAATAATTCTGATCCGTGACGTCACGCCTGTCTGGTCTGACCATCGGCCACATCAAGTCTGGATGTAGCCTAGTAGCCATGCAGCAACGGTCAGGGGGGGGGCTCGGCGGCAGAGGCTGCAGCTGATCGCAAAAACTGCCCAGTTGGTTTTATGACTTCCGGACCTCGGCAATGACTGTACATGTAGGCCCTTACCTATGACACGGCTTTTTACGATCGGCGACCGAGCGTTCCCCGTCGCTGAGGTAAGAACTTGGAACCGTCTACCATCAGAAATGACGTCTTCATAGTGCTTGCGAATATATGTATTGTATTTTTCTGTTGACCAACTGCAGTTGCAATATTTCATTACAAAGCCCAATGTCGGAATGAACTTAAGCCAAGTCTCAGCTGCTTCGATTGGCGGTAGATTTGTTGTCTCGGATTTCGATAAAAATCAGCAAATTGTCAGAAAAAAATCTTATCATAAATAATTGCACAAAAACTTTCCTAAGAATCTTCATAATTTTACATTTAAAAATTATTTGTTATTTTGCAGCTGTTACAATGGCAGATGCAATTCGTTAAGTGATAAGTGATAAATCTTGAAAGCACAGTTGTTGCTTCACGATGATTAAAAAAGTTTTAAACCGTGGTCCGAAAAAACCGTGCCACTTTTATTTTTTTTGAATAGCTTCGTGACACATTGGCCGATTTTAATAATTTTTGGCGTGCAACATCAAGAAAAGACTTGATGCAAATGACTATAATTTTGACTTCCTCATCTTAATACTGTCGCTACACTACTTTGTGAAATGCAGGTTACTGAACCTGCTGTTAGCGAGCAATGTCAACATCTATCGCTTGCATTCGTACTGGAGGAGGACATTTTGAGCACATAATGTAATAAAGACAATGTAATACGATAAGTATGACTTTTTACGAGACAATAATTCTCATTTGTGTTTGTCGCTATTTAGTTAATCATTTTTGAGCTAATGCGCGCGAATGCGCGCGCTATCCAGTATAAATTCATTGTTGTAAACGGTCAAACTAGGACTTCTGCATTTTACAAGGTAGTCATTTGCCTTAAGTTTTTTCTTGATATTGCGTGCCAAAAATTATTAAAATCGGCCAATGTTTCATGAAGCTATTCAAAAAATAAAAGTGACACGTCTTTATGGACCACGGTTTACAGCTCAGCATGTAATGCAATACAACAAATTAGCCTACATAGCTAGTATTCAAGTGGACGGGCGTTATAACGTACAATTTCCAAACGTATTTTAATTTCAATTAATCATTAACATGCATAAGCCGACGGCGGGACGTGTTTTTGTGTAGTTGAAACGTTATTTCGCCGAAGGACAAAGAAATGTCTGTGCTGATGTCAGGTCTTATCCCGTGACGACAATTGCGCCTAAATCCACCATGTAACGACGCCATCTCGCATCCTGTCCTATATATTCCGCCATGCACTATTTATCACGTATTTGCGACAAATGAATGGGCTGTATGTAGCGATTGAATGTCGGTCATAATACGTCTCAGCAACTGAGAAACATCCGATATATGCGAATATATGCGAATGGCACACAAAAATCGCTGACGTCATCACTCCGTGCAGGTACAGCAAAAAAGCGCACACAAAGAGACAAAAATAAAAAAAACTCATTACTGCCAGTTTATTCACTTTGTAAGCCTTAGGTATGTGCAATGCAACTGAACTGGCATTTAAGTTGAGTTCAGTTTCAGTCTCGACAATCGATAACAGAATCCGTGACGTCATAACGTCAGGCCTACATGACTTGTGCTGAAGAACAGACAACAGCTGCCAGTTTTGTCTTGGGCCTAAGCCTAAACTAAAACTGTTTTAAATTGAACTGAAATGGGAAAATAAAAAATTGCTGTTACGTAAAAAAACTAAAGTCAAGAAACATGCAAACTACGGAAAAGCTAAAAGCATAAAGTCAGACAACTAAAAAAAAGGAAATAACGAAAACTAAAACGAAAAAAATCTAAAACGAAAGTTGCAAGAAAGAAAAATCCACAAAGGTCTAGAGATCGGCCTTCCGTAAAGTCAGTCCGAGTGTGTCTGTCTGCGCAGCTCTCATATACGGTCTGTTGAGCAGAGACTACTCCCTAGCAAAACACAAAAAATGCCTCTTCCTCTTCTTTGCACAGCTCGGTTACGTAATCCAGAGAAGCTTCTCTCTGGCTACTATTTATTGTTTGTCTCCGTAGTTTATCGTCTTGTCTCTCGCCTCAATGCATTGCAAGCGATCTTACGTGACAACGTTGACAAAACAGACCCACAAGGTGGCGCTCAAAGTGCAGAACATGTATTGCGAATAGACATTTTTGTTCAGTCGTGGTTTTGAAAATGATTAGCATCAATCATTGCAGTGAAATGCGGTCATGTTGAACAAGATTTGATTAGTTGTATGAGTGCTGTCAAATGTTACATTAGCATTTTACATGTCCGTGATGTGTACGCTATAGCGATTGAAAGCACAATATTCCACTATATTTTACTTAATCCCGCAGAATCGGTACAGAAAATTTTTCGATGATCGGCCATGTTGATGCAAAATCTGACCAAACATAAACTGATTAGGTTTCCAAGATGGCGGGGTTAAGGTTGATGTCACAGCAAGGTCAGACATATTTGCAAGTTACTACGGCGAGGCTGTGGTGTCGAAGTATCGTTCAGTTTCGCTATTTGAATCTTGCATGCATCAGGTTACAAATTGCCACTATTGTTGTGGGCTGCAGTTAAGAGCACAGCCAATGCATAGCCATCCAGTTCTGCTGATGTCATTCATTGTCATGTTTGAATAAAGAAAAGATCGTTAAACCAATGTGTAGCAAAGGTATGACTCGGGCAGATTCGGCATGACAACCGCATCGTATTGATCAGACAGCCATACAAAAACACAAACAGACATGCAGACGACTAAGTTCTAGACTACACTTGCTTCAATTTGTTGAAAATTTGTGCAAGTACATGCGGTGCTGTATAAAAACTGTACGACAAAATGGGACAAATCGACAACACCTTGACATGACAATATTGTACAGCGTATTATATTTGTGATCTAATACGTCCTTTCATCTCTCATCACATTGTCTGCGGGTGTTCCGCCCAAAATCTCACTGCAGTCAAGCGTGACGATTGAAACACATCTCGAATTTGTATTTATACATTTCGTAACGGTCTAAACTTTAGAGATTGTATTATTCGAGTGTAGCGAGGTATACCGTATTAAATTGAAACGAGCTTATACACAGAACCGCGCGACGTTTCAATTGTCATGCTTAACTGGAGTGAGATTACAAACAGTTATAACCCTCTACTCACTGTAGTAAGACATATAACAAGAAACCCAGCTGTTGCTAAAAAGGCGCGCTACAGCCTATGTATTCCTGTTGCAGTACTGACCTTCATCCAAAGGCGATAATTTTCATCTCATCTGAAAGGGTTTATGCGACTTTTTCTTAGTAATCAATGGCAACCTAGGACCTATCTCGCACCGTTTGGCCACAATACGTCCATTACAGACAGTCGACGGACGACGGATGACAATCGTATCATAGACGCATATAGTATAGCTGTAGCGCGTCAAAAACTGTCACGAAATAAGCGAGTGTAGCAAAACATATTGAACTATAGACCGTGTTAAAAGGTGCTTAGTTCATGACTGTGATCAACGGTGTGTTCTGCCTAAACGTATGTATAATTAACTGCACGAGAAATCGACCGTGTCTAGCGGAGTTGGGAGATGAAAAAAAGCATCATTCGTGGTTACATACCATGGTCGGAGTCGTAGAGGTAATAGACAACGGCCCAGCGATGCCTGTGGATGACGGCTAGCATGGCGGCGTGCATCAGCGGCCGGATGTGAAGCGACAGGTGCCCCTGACCACTCGCGGGCTCGGCGACCACGTGGTCAGCGGTCACGGGGTGGACACCGCCGGCCACCAAAGCCGAACTGTTGACCGATGGACCGGTCGTCACGTACGGCATGCTGAATGTGTTTCCGGTCTTCATGTGGACGAACGGCAGGACGAGACGACCGGAAGTGGAGAACAGCGCCACGATACCTTTCGACATCGTCATACAAACTGCAACGACAACAACGACAACGATCAGAATAATTTGACAGAAAGCGAAATCGCCGACCGATGCTGCCACCTGGTGTATTATAAGGCATTCTTTTCGTCGTAAGTCGAAGGCAACTGCATGTTTTAACTGGATATCGATTACTCGGTCTTCGTCTTTTTCTTTTTGTGTTAGAAACCCACAGAATTTCCATTGATGTCCTTGAATGACCTTGAAATCTAAAAATGGTTTTAGTGATTTTTGCGATTTTATTATGCGATGCATATTACGACACTAAATTGCACCTAATTACTAGACCTGCATATGAAACTTTTAGCATAGAACGTAAACTTTAACCGTCCGAGTTTCGACCTTAGAGAGTTCCTCGTATGAAGGCCTTGAATCTAATTACTGTTTAGAACGCAGTATTATTTTATTACACGTTGTACACTGATTCCCCGGCACTGATGCTGTTGCGCGTCACGTCACGTGAGCATTGCACTGTTACTAGTTGGCGAATATTTTGATAAAATTTTTGAAGGGGTAGACCAAAGCCAACACGACTATCCTCGGCAAAAATTACAGAGTGCTTTTTGTTTAAAAATAATCTTTCATTTTGCAGTTTCTTTATTTTTCTTGGTGCATTTGATTTTTAATTAAATGGCGTTACGTGTATAATACTGTACAACTCTGCACGAAGTTCGTCAAATTAGACGCTGCCAGTACGCGTGATGGCATGTGTGAATCAATATCGATTGCGGCTATGGCAATACTAGTTCTAGCACTGTGTGCATGGAATCTGGCGGTATTCGACCACCTTACGTGTACAGAATTTTTCCGAATGTCCGATCGAATAAGCTTACGATACAATACTATACGAGACTAGAGCCTGAAACTGGCAAACAAGCTGGCATAAAAACTATGGTATGGTAAACAAAACCGAGAAAAATATAAAAAAAATGAGTACTAAACTGTACAGAATTAAATATCAGACACGGTACGGTAACTGAAACGACGGGAGCCAGAGACCAAAATTAACATTTAAAAGTACGATTACCGTCGGCCTAAAGTAAAAAAAAAGAAAAACTTAAGCGAAAAAACCGTTGCGCGTAGATCTGATAAATATAGATGTGATAACTAGTGCCCAGTAAAAATCTGTGTTGTTTCAGTTTAAAAGATTTTTTGTCTGTTGCAATAAAGGCGTGACGTGCATGTTTATAT
>Ga0209671_1007448_pt1 | contig 11362 bp, 10 predicted proteins | sample WorMetHERISLAND2_2_FD_187401 | JGI IMG/M metagenome (GOLD analysis project Ga0209671, IMG submission 187401) | Marine gutless worms symbiont microbial communities from Max Planck institute for Marine Microbiology, Germany - Olavius geniculatus... | ecosystem: Host-associated > Annelida >...
GAGTTAAGCCACGCTGCCCTAGATAGGCAGCGGTGGGCAGCGATAGTAAGAATGGCGTCAGACACCAACGGGCATTGAGCCCACGGTTGTCGATGATGATGATGATGATGATGACGTCACCAGTAGAAACAAAATATTTATTTTTTTCACTGGTGGAATACTAGTCTCCTCCTAGACATTCGCTGAAAATTTTATGGAATTCTGAACATTTTCCATGGAGATATAAAAGGAAACAAAAGTTAGTGTTTTTTTCTGAACACAGTGTAAGTATCATCAATTGGGCAAAAGAAGCATCAGATAACAGGAACTGACCGACAAATCTGGAGCTGAAGAATCTGCGCGCTCTGAAGGCGTTAAGCTTCCATCGCAGCTTGAAGATGAGTACTGCAGGATGACATCACGCATCAGTGAGTTCGGGAAACTGAACAGTTCGGACGCGTGACTGATCATGAATGAGACGAGACCGGTCAAACATGCATACGTCTTCTGCAGCTCACTTGTCGGCGTCTAGAAACCACCACATTTCATCCACGGTAAGCAATACAGTCAACAATATGATGAACAGCAGCAATGCAGCAATATATTAAAACAGTCTGCAACTGCTTCTGGTTTGTGCCTAAAAGGTCTGCTTTTCAAAAGTTATTCCTTAAGTTCTACCACCTGCTAAAGAAAACTTGGAAATTGTCAAAACATAACAGGCCAGATACTCTCATGGGTTAGATATCCTGCTTGGTATCCCCCCAGAAGTATCAAACTTGAGGAATATTCTAGAGATCAGAATAATACTGACTTTTTGGAAACAAGAATCACACATAATAATAGAATATAAATAATAATAATAAAAAGCAACTACCTAAACCAGACGAGCAGTAAAACTTGATTCCAAACACATCTGAGTATTGCAGGGTATAGCCTAAAAGGCACTGCAAAATTTTGTGCTTAAGCGACTCTTAAATTACTTAAATTACTACAGTGAAAAACTAAACTGATGGAACAAACCTTTCGCGGTACAATGATGTGAGGAACAAACAAGATAGCGAGGTTGTCGGCAGTCATTCTATTGTCAGGCTCATCAATAACACACTGCAGCAGACTGAGCAGTCGCCGTAGCAATGCAGAATGTTCAATGGGCAATAACAATACGAGCAGCTGCAGCGCTTGTAATCGCTTCACGTCCGACTGCATCTCTGTATCAACAAATTACAAAAAATATCTACTGTATCTACTGCATGCAACATGCTTTACAATATAATATCAACCAGAAATTTGTGGCAGGAACCAAAATGAGACCACTAGTCATCGTAAGTTTGACTTCAAGGCGTTCTGGTCCATGGCTGCTGATTCGTCAAACTGTCCACTACAAATGTGATAAAACGCTCCTCCCTCCAAAACCCTCAATGAATCTTGGTGAAATTTGGCCTCAATTCCTTCCAGGCGAGGGTCGCCTTTCCCTCCATTTACAGCCTTGGTCAGCTGTCCGGTTTCGAAGGAGAAGATAAAAATAAAGAATAAATAATTTTAAAAACAATGTGAAGTAATGATAACATCAGGCCTCCCATGAATATGTACTAGCAAACTTCTCAGTGTGCCTTGAGGTGCACATTCTTCCACGGGACACAACATTACAAGCCAAACTGATAAATTCATCCACTGCTTCAAAACTGTAATTTTTACAATCAAACGACAACTAAGTTATTTTGCAATTCTGATCCCTGCCAGCCAACAAATTCATTTTTATTTATGTTTTGATAAAAATGTGAAAATTTTTAATATAAAACAACAAAAAATATTTAGAAACTCTATATTCATCAATCTTCACATGCTGTCAATTATTTAACGGAAACTGATACCAGTAATTCTAGTATTATTTAGCTGTTTAGTAACTTAGTGCAACTGATGCTAGTCTTTAACAAATAAACAGCAGACAATTTGTTTTACTTGTAATAAAGAGTCGACTGTGAACTACAAACTTGGGATATTTTTTCGACAAGGAGCCTTTGGAGTTGGACATCATTCTTCCTTGTGATGGATTTAACTAATTCCATCTGTCTGACTTCTGCACACTTTATTCATCCGGAATTTAAAATGACACGAGCTAAATGAAGTAAGCACAAATGACAGAAGACAAACCTGCAACTTGTCTGTACGCAGTGCAGTATTTCTCAACAAGTAGCGGTTCAGGCATCTCTCCAAGGAATGACTTCAGCACAGACGCGCAGTCATGTACTGTGAACTCGTTCATGCTGAGTTGTGTTTCGCTGCTGTTCAGACGATCACACAGAACTCGCTGACGATCGACGTTGCCAGCCTTGCGGAACAGACCTTCGTGTTTCAAGTCTGCCATACAACAAACACAAAAAGGTTTAAAGGTTGTGCATAGCTCGTTGCAGAAAACCAATTGCAGAGCTACGGAGCTTCACCTGACATATGGGATCACACAGTGGGTATATATATATCTACCCGGTAGAATGGAAGGCTGAGTTGACCTTGGTGTTAGCTATATGTCAAAATGGTTTATCTGTCCACAGACAGTCACCCATAAAAGTGATAGCAATCCAACCGGGAGACAAAACAATGACCTTGCAATCACAAGTACAAGGTCTTAAACTGCCAAGCCGCTTTCTATCTGGCACTGTAAAGCACCTGGATTCACAGCTCAGACGATGACGTTTTTCCCAACCTTGTGAGTGCTCTTAATCTCGGTGACACTTTGGATAGTGCTACAACTGGCGGCTGATAAATTTTCTGATCCATATTCAGCAAACGCCATGACATAGGATCCGTTGCTTGATGAGAAATCACGTGTTAATTCAGCTTACTAGTTAGTCGGTCAACATGTCATAGTTATTCAGAATCAGAGCAGAAATCAAACTACTCACTCATGTAATATTTAGCCAAGGTCATAAAACCGAGCTTAACAAGTTCACACATGCTGACCAAAAAGTAGAACTGCTCACATTCGCTAACAAAAAATGGGCCACATCTGCACTGTGAAACACACGAGAGTGAATGACAGTAGCTCACTTTCAGGCTGCGCGAGGAAGTCGAGAATAAGACTGATCCGGTCGATGGCACACTGTCCCAACGGCTGTCCAAATATTGCTGAATGTTTGGCATCTACAACGCCAGACAACTGTGAACAGTTAAAAGTAGGCCTACTACAAATAACTGAAACAGAGCAACATCTTACATAGTAACAGGATGTCCACAACTTGATTGGCACTCTTAAAAAATTTAAAGGAATAGCTTATCATGGAAAACAGATCTCAAAGCTATGCCATATGGGATCACAATAATACTTGTCACCTGACACAGCCGAACGTGTCCCACCTCAATCCCAGCCACACGATTTACCTACCCGGGAGGAACGGAAGGCTGAGTTGACTGGCTGATGGTATATTTGTCCACAGACAATAACCCATCCAAACTTGGTAGTAATTCCACTTGATAGCATCCCGACCAGGATTAAACCAATGACTTCGCCCTGCAAATCCCAAGGCCAACGCCCTGCCGTTACACTCCCCCCGCCCCTCCTCCGAGCCACTCAGCTTAACTCTTAACCCACAACGTCTCTACCGCAAGTCCTACGCCTATGCCTGCACTCTTAGCAGCTACAATAAAAATGCCTGTGTTAGGGATTAACAGATGCAAAAACTAAACCCACAGTGCACTCCATCCAGATAACTTTAAAATAAAGCTGTCAAATTAATGCATTAACTAACGTGTTAATGCGTTACACGTTAATAAATTGACGTGCGTTTAAAAATTAAAGTGCATTAAAAGTTAATGCACATACGTCAATTTATGTCAATTTACTAAATTCTGTGAAGCTAAAGTTCCAATATTCCGTTAAACTGCGATTATTTGACAATCGCATAACTTCAAGTAACTAAACTGTAGTTGCCTTTCAATCACTATTGTAAAGAAATAATTATTCTCACGACAGGCTAATAAATTTCTATGCTAGTTATGACGACAGTTATTGCTGATTATACATTTAAAATGTTTCTAACTTTCTATAATCTACAAGCGGGGCCCCACAAACGTCGTGGGGCCCGAGTTAACTTACCCTCTACTCTCCCTCTCGCCGGGCCTGGGTGCGTTAATAACGCGTTAATTAATGCATTAAAAATTAACGCTTTGACAGCTCTACTAAAAAATATGCGTTAACAGCATTTAGTTCCGAGCCAGTGGATGCAATCGCTTTCTAATCAAATCAAGCATGCTCCCTGCACCCAAAATGGCTCCCCACTCTAACTAACGGTCGAGAGGTGAGGCACTTTATCACTTACCTCCCAAGGCTGTGACCACAAAATTGGCAGATAAATTCGTAATCTAAGCTTCGATTTCCCCGAGCCAAAAAATTTTGGAGGTTGCACTGACAAGTAGCCTAAGCTTACGTTTGTACATCCGTGCTACTCAGAACTCGCACTGTGCCTAATGTGAAGCAAAAACGATCAGCTAGAATAAAAATAGTCAAGTCACAGATCGCCTGCAGGTTACTAGGCGCGTTGTGACTGCAGAATCTCAAACTAAACGCCTGGACAACGACAGGACATTGTTCAAACGTCCGCGGGACATCCCATTAGAGAGGCGCTGTAAACTGCATTTGACAAGGCGCGCCGTTAAATTCAAGTGGACTCAATCGACCTCAGAGAACGTCACTTCCAGGCAGTGACGGACGGCGTGCGTGCGTGCCCCTCAACTGCCAAGTGCTGATAATAAAACTATACTGACCACCAGGCTAGCTAGCTGGCCACCCACGGTGAACTCGGTGAACCCGCACTGCACACCTAGGACGGTAACAAAAGGCTCAAGACAGCGCTCACTGTGTTTATTGTCCTGCTGGTAACTGCCTTCGCTGAGTGACCTTAAACAACCCTCATCACTGGGTCGTTTAACCGCGCTAAAACTCACCTGATAAAAGACCAGTCGCGGTCAATCCATGCAGACAATTGTCCATTATTACACTCCCTGTCAATTTTCTGCATGCCACCCTCTCAAAACTCGGTTCTCCCAAAATACGTACCTGTTCATCTAGGCCTACTGGCTACGACCCAATATAAAATATTTGATCTTGTGTAGCTGCACTACTTCAATCCATTCCCAATTGACCGATCCAAAACGCCCATGGGCGTTGATCGTCCATTAATCAATCCAACTGCACGTCTCTGAGATGTTTTAAAAATGCTTCCAGTCAAGTGCTAGCTTTCCATTACGGTAACTCGGCAGCTCTCTCCTCGACAATTTAGCGCTATACAAATTTACTTACTTAAATCTACTTATTTACTTAACACATGCCTACCATCCTAGTTTAACAACCAATCACTAATACACTATCTCAAAACCATTCAAGTCACCGATTCATGGAACTTTCGTACCCGAGAACTTTCGTTACCGGGAACGAAAGTTCCATAGGTGGAACGCTCGTCCTCGGGAACTTTTGTTCCCTGACATTGATAATTACTGAACCCCTTATCCTTACGTAGCAAAAAAGCTCGAATTTTGTGTCACTCGCTAGACGTGTACAGTTTCGGCAGAATATAATAATAACAAGGAAGCCCCTGTTACTAGAAAAGAAGCACTACAGCTTATACAGTTCCTGTTGCAGTACTTACTGACCTTCAGGGTCATGCAAGGTCGACGATTTTCATCTCGTCTGAAAGGGCGAGATATGGCAGTTTTCCGTTGAAAACGCACATTTTCCTACTCCCGTCCATTCAACCCCAAATTTGAAAATGTTTCCCTTGCACTACATTCCTGAAATTTTGTATGCAGAGAGCATCGACACAGAACTAATTATCCATGCAAAAAGTTTTCCTCTGTGACCCAAAGCTTATCCACAATACATCTGTTACGGACAGACAGACGGACGGACGGACGGACGACAAACAGACGACAATGGTACTATAGACGCCAACAGCATAGCTTTAAGTGCGTCAAAAAATTGCAATGTAAAATGCAGAATGTAAAATTAACGTACGGTATTTCTGTAGTGGGCAAGAATCCTAATTCCATTTACAGTGCTGCATGCATTAACATCATCAGCGCAAAGAAATCCTATAGCACCACCACGAAGCAATCAAAAAAGCGTAAACAGCTAACATATAAATACAGTAAGCAATAAGAACCTTTTCCGTGCTTCTTCTTAGAGAAGACGCTGACGATGGCTGGTGTCTTGTCCCTGAGATCTGTAGGCTCTGAGGCTGAACTGGTGCAAGAGGCTCGGTCTTCAATGAGTTCAGACAGACAGGCACCGGACAGATCGAGCAGAAAGGACAGATGCATGTTGACGAGCGCCGTGAACTTGGAACAGTTGGTCGACCGCAGTTGATGGACGAGCGCCTCGTCGAAGGTTGAACTGATCGACGAGCTGGAAGAACGCTGAGGCATCGTGAACGACAACAACGAACACGACGACGACGACAGCAATGATAAGTCTTCTGAAGCGTCAGCGTCACGCCAGCTCTGAAACCACGAGATACATACACGATCTGTTAACACACGCTGCAGAAACTAGCCGAAATGGTTAAAAAAATTAAAAATGCTTAAATGGTAAAAATGGTATTGCTCTTCGTGGGAACCCACCTCAGAGCTACCGAGTGACACCTGCCACGCATGCAAATATTAACAGTATGCAATAAGCATGTCGACAAGTCAAACCAATAAAGACAAACACATTTACGTCGCAAACGAATCAGATGCACAACGGCGTAGGCCTATAATGACAACGAGTTTGTCCATGATCTAAAACGCTTGACTTACGAGCATGCTACACACTTAACGCACGTTTTCAACTGTTATCAACTTGTCGCATGCAGTGCACCAAACGAAATCGGCAAGAACAGCTCATCGGTTAACCTGCCTTTTTAAGTGTTGCCGTCGACTTACTAAGTCCAATCAGCGTCGGCAGCAACCGCCAGAAAGAATGCAAACGTTATACTTGAAATGTATTTTATTAGACGCCACAGATCTGATCAAGCAAGCTATAGCTATCAGCAGCTACATCAACTGCAGCGGAGCGTGTCGCTGTGGACAGATCTAAAGTGAGATCTGAAGCCAGTTTCTGTAATGCGGCTGCGTCGTTGTTGCGTAACGAAAGCGTGTCGACTCGCGACGTCGTCCCAGCAGCTGTATCTGTGTATCACTCACTATATGCAGACAAGAACCGCTACACGTAGACTACATCCGGCGCACGCTAGAAGAAGGCATCTGTCTGGTACGGCGACTGATACCTCTCCACGAACGATGACTGATTTGACAGTGAGTCTGTCTGTGAATGTCTGGTGATGTCGTCGTCTGCTCTACGTCCGATTACACGTTCGACTGCCAGGCAGCCAGGCCTGTACACTGACTGGTCAGGGGGTCAAACACTGCAGACGACAATAGCAGCGCTTGTTCTGCTCTGTTCTGCTCTGCGCAGTCATCGTCGTTTAATGAAGCCTCCCGCGAAGCTAATGACTCGCGAAGCCTAGCACACCACACAGCATCACACTGCTAGGACTGCATGCACTGGCCAGCCTCCCCGCCGCGCAGTGCGCCAATTTTAAACGCATAAAACGATAACGCATCCGACGTCCTGCAATAAAACTAAAACGCCGCTCGCAGATCAGAGAAAATCTGCTCCCACTGACTGGGAACAATTCGTAGAGCTAGCACACAGATAAGATTCATTCAAGCGGCTGTATAATACCAGGGAGAGTTATCTGTGCATGACACGGTCGACTCAGCACAGCAGGTAATCCACATTAGCGCGACCTCCAATGGCTAATGTGGCTGCCATATCTAACTTACAACAGGCTGCGTTATATCTGGACGACAATAAGTTTTATAACACCATTTCCTGGACTACATTCCTGGCCAACACCTGCAGCACGACTAGAATCATGACGGAAATCGTGGCCCCCAAAACGTCTGTCTTGATGTACCTGCTTACGACTTTGAAAAAACTTCTTCAGACAAATAAATTAAAAAGATTAGACTGTGGCGCTTTGCAAAATTAAATGTCCATTAAATGAACAAAACGTGAGAAAATTACGGAATTTCATGGCAAGTTTGAACGTTATGAGTGTATCAAAAAACACCTTCGAAGGCCATGTTGCATCTTTGCAACTCCAAACTGCAGTGCTGCACCGGGTGCACTTTTGTCAATGCATAGGAGCCTTGTTAATTCCACTGCTGTTTGAACGCACAGAGAATGTTCCAGGAATTCGCAACGTACTCTCGTATCCCGAGGCAAATACTGGTCAAACGAACCAGCTGACTGCCAGTGCCCTGCAGAGCAAGCAACCAGCTCTAATTGGCAACAAGTTAAGATTGGACCTGCACTCGGCGCTGCATGGGACACGGTTGGATGCCGTGGCTAATCTTAATCAAACAACTAGGCAGGCGTCAAATCCTCCGAGCTGATAAGCCAGTCTAGACCGACGCCGTCGGCCAGTTTAATTGCAACATCCATTCCTCTGGGCGCACCAGCTGCTGTCAACCCTACAGGGAGACTTCAAATCTGCGCCCCACGACACCTTCCTGCAGGCAAGACCCCTGGAGAACACCACTCATAATCATGTCACAGAAATCCACCGCATTACATGCCTGATTAGACCTGCGCTTATACAGAGATACGACAGCATTAATATTAATTAGTTTCAAGTATCCCCAAACCGTTAAACGTTTGAGCAATTAAAGCGGATAGGCGTAATGCAAATAAACATAGTCCCCTCGCCTCGTTTACAACAAAAAAAGAACGAAACAAACCCGCCACGAAGTGAAACGCTCATTCTGAGTGGCAACTACCTCGATCGATGCTTGAAATGACCACACAGTCATGCACTGGCTCAGTAGAGCCTCGTCACATTATTCAGACAAGCTCTTAGCTCAGATGACTGTCGCGCTCTACGCATGTCGTGATAGTTATTGCGACTTACCGTGTAGCGACAATACCGCACGACTGGCACACCATAGTGCGTTCAAGGTCATCCAAGGTCATTGATTTTAATGTCATTTTAAAGCCAGTATTCGACTTCCTATTAATGATCAATAGCAACCTAGGTCCTATCTTGCACCGTTTAGCCATAATACACCCGTTACAGAAGACGACAGACGACGACGGACGACAACCGTGTAAGACGCCTACAGAACTGCTGTCATCTGGTGCGCTTTGACTCGAGCTGGCGTTCCCAGCATGAAGGAACCACACGGACTAGTCCGTGACGACGGCAAGCGGCCTGATGGTTTGACATTGCTGCCATGGAAACTCTGGGCGCAGCGCCACTTGGGACGTCACAGTGGTCGACACTCTGGCAAACGCTAATCTGCAGCAGAGTGCCATCACCAGTGCCAGTGCCGCTGAGACTGCAGCTGTCAGAAAAAGGAACAAGTACACCTTATTCAGCGGCATCCACGATTTTTTTCGAGTGGCACTGGAAACACTTGGACCCATGAGTGTCAGCACCCAAGAGTTCTTGGCACAAATCGGAAGGCGTTTGACCGAGGTGACGACTGACCCCCGTGAAACGACGTTCTTATTCCAGCGCTAATTGTCGCAACGCGGCATGCCAAGCTGATACGTTCGCGATTTCCGAGCCCGCATCGTAACCATTCCGGGCGTAATTTCTGTACCGTAGTTTAATATTTCAGCCTTCGGAAATTGAGTACTGGCGCTATAATAAACTGATTAAGTCGAAATGCATTCCTGTATTATTGTACGGATTAGAAGTATGCCCACTGAATAAATCTCAGATCGCATGACTTGATTTTGTCATTAACTGCTTCTTTATGAAGCTTTTCAATACAAATAATATGGAAATCATAAAGACTTGTCAAAGTTGTTTTTCGTTCAAATTACCTAGTGTCCTCATTCCGATACGAGTAAACAAATTCACAGCCAGAGCTAAGGCGATTTGAGATTTTTCAGGTTTCTTCCCTGTTCGATTTTACTGTCTCTATAATTAGTTGCTCAACATGACAATTCTCTGAGTCTAACTCTATATTGTTGTTTTTGCTTAATTTTTTGTCTACCAATGTTTGCTTGGTGAAACAAAGATTAGATTATCGTAAATATGTAAGTAAATAAATATCTTCTTAACAACTCAGAAAGTAACAAATCGGTAGTATGCCGTTAAGCCTGAGCGAACGTACGCTGCCACAGATAACGGCCTTATTTATGGAAGCGAGCGCCGGCGATCCCCCGAAGAAAAACAAGAAATTTGAGCTAATGCTCACGAGACGCGCAAAAGCCTATAGCAGTTCCGGTTCAGTAGCTTAGCTGAAAATTGGGGTGTTCACGCTAAGTTAATATACAAATACCAAATTCTCTGTCTGGATCGCATAACGATAGTAGCGTGGTGCCAAGGTCTAACCTAGGCACTATCTCGTTCCACCCGTGTGACGGTCGGACGGACAAAACTGCGATTGCTAAGATGCGATGAAAGCAGTAGCTGCTTTCGCGCGTAAAAACTGCTAGGAGCCTAGCACGCGTTCCGTCCGTCAAACGGCACACCGCACAGGACACTGGCAGCCAGATAAAAAGCGCAGCAATCGGTCGGCGTTGCTATAAACAGGCTTGCCGTGGATATGGATATCCATGGATATATCCATGGATATTGTGCTGTCACATTTGCTAATTAAACTGAATATTTAAGTGTTTTACCTCTATATAATATTTTTCTGTCTGTCGTTCTTACTTTTCATTTTCTCGTTTATTTATTTTTAATGAGTCAAATGAATAATCAGTGACACCAGCACGCCATTATTTAGTTAGCCTAAATTAATTTATGTGCACTATAGCAGCAACAGGTCTTAATATTTGGTGCTTTAATACTGTTGCTTGGGCAACAAATGGTCTATCAATTTGTGAGATTATTTTTAATCTTTTTTATCAAACGGTAACAAAATTACAAACGTTTTGGATTCCTAACAAATTTAATGCTAGTAGAAAGTACAAACCAAGTGTTCTTCAAAGCGTTCACTCTATCTATATACTCGTAGGCGTACATGAATGCAATTTGCATCTTGGAGAACAAAAATCCGAGCTGTTGCTGCGATGGGCCGACCGTACCACCTATATCTGAAGGCCAATGTCCGACTTTCAGTTGCGGATAGATAGCGATTTTCCAGAGTGACTGCAGTCCCATACACAATTTCGTAAAGTTGCTATAGTGGACGCTAAAATCAGTGCTAGGATTAAGATACAGTAATTTGGCGCACGTAAGTGACGGCTGCAGGCCGCATTGCATTCAAAATTGCGGCCAAAAAGCTGCAAATAGAGCATGGTTACTTTCAACAGCTTATAGGTAGTCGTTATCGCCCTATCCAACGGTATTGCCAACTCCTTACGACGTACCGTTTAGCCACAATACATTTG
>Ga0209671_1007450_pt1 | contig 11362 bp, 7 predicted proteins | sample WorMetHERISLAND2_2_FD_187401 | JGI IMG/M metagenome (GOLD analysis project Ga0209671, IMG submission 187401) | Marine gutless worms symbiont microbial communities from Max Planck institute for Marine Microbiology, Germany - Olavius geniculatus... | ecosystem: Host-associated > Annelida >...
ATATATACTTTATTTTGATCATAATGCTGATAATGATGATCCTAACAGCACCTCTAGCCATGTAACTGAATATACCCGGTTAGCGCGACAACAGGATGTGTAGGGCCTATCATACGCCTGTGGTTTTTTTCTGCGTATGACACAAGTTCACCCAGCGTCTCTGTCTCTACGAGATACAGAAGAACCATAGGCCTGAAAAGCCAAACTTGCCCGTGGTGTTAACTTAAGTTGCTAACGTACCGCAGTATGTATTTGCACTACAGACAAGACAGCAAACGAAAGACGGCGTCGTTAGCTGTTCTGACGATCTCGAGTTTACGTGTTTGGTTCGTTGTGCACGATAACGATAGGCTGTAGGTCTACTGAACTGAACTCTAGAGCTGGTGTTGTGAGATCATTAGAAGAACGAACTCTAAACGCTATAGCTTAGACTCCACCCCAGACTCTACTACATCGACTTGTCGTGCCTATATAGACAAGTCGTGCAACAAAATCAGGGCCGTCTTTTGCCAGCGCGGGGCCCTTGGCACTAACTTGCCCGCGGGTCCCTACCCTAGTGCCACATTACCTAATACCCTTAATATCTGTGACTACACTACACCACAAACCGCCAGGATAGGCCTCTGTCTGTAAGGTAGGCCTGTATCTTGTGTGTTTTTAAGCTTTCAATTTCGCGAGCGGAGCGAGCGAAAAAAATTGGACCCTAGATTTTAGCTGTTCCCCCCGCCAAAAATCTTGATTTTTAAATTGAGTTTAAGTTGTGATAATAATTCATCCCTAAGGCGATGACAATTGTTCAGACTGATCATCGATCCATCGTCCGTTGCGGCGATCACCCCCATAGCGCGGGGCCCCTTTGGGGCGCGGGGCTCTTGGCACAGTGCCAAGGTGCCACCCCCTAAAGTCGGGCCTGAACAAAACAGCGGTAACAATATCTGTACATTTCGCCGGTGAAAAAATAATAAAATATCTATGAAACTTTGAATAAAAAGGTTGGGACTTTATTTGTAGCCGATACAGTTATAATCATATTCGTGAATTTTTTGGCGTTATTTCATAAGTAGGCTATTGTAAATCTACATAAGCTTAAAAAAGTTATTATGTGTATTAGTACCACGTCAGTTTATGTTCATAAATATTTTAAATCACGATCAATTTTACATTGCCGTCCAAAGTTTATTAAAAATAGGTGGGAAACGTTTGTAAACGTTTATTTAAACTAGGATATTAAGTAGAGTTTGGACTATTACTGCGGCGTTGTCTAATGTCCATAGCTGCTGCGCTAAATCACTGCGCGGGTTCACATCACCGACAGCGTCAGCAGCAGACCGACTCTCACTGCCAGTGGTAGCTTTTATACACGAGTTCACTGTTCACTGTTCAGACTACCCCATGTAGTGCACTGCTCACCCATTCAGACCGAGGCGATGATATACACGCCTGTTTACCGCTGTCTGACGGTAGGCTGTGTGTGTTTTTTACGAGAAGGGGACGGGGGACGGCTGCTGCATGGCATGGCGTGCTGCGCGCTGGTTATCTGTTCCGCGCACTCTAGCTACCAGCTGAGTTGGTAGCTGACTGCAGCTGCGTAGATGCTGCAGTCAATCCCACGCGTAGGCCTACAGCAGACACATTCACCGGTGACTGATGCGAGAAAACTTGCTGAACGATTCCATTATATTGGAACCATTTCGGGATTTGCCAGTCCAGAAGTTGTCGCTAGAGCCTAAAAGTACTACTTCAAGTACAGCAACGCCTATACTTTGGAAGCATTTAGGTCCACATAAGTCACTAAAACGCAGTATTTCGCCAGTCTAACTCTGTCAAGTATACAGTGCCTGCCACAATAATTCACGGTATTGAAGACCAGAGAACTATGTACGAACGAACCGGTTGCGTAAAAACATGAAGCTGAATGTCGTTTTTTTTAAATTTTTAAATTAAGGAATAAGTGGGGAACTCTGTGGACATGTAGCTTCAAATACGCGGGTGCTAAATGAGCTGATTGGAAGCGATTCTGCATAAGATTGCTTTTGTCGTATTTAGGCCTACTGGCATTTAAGGATGTGGTGTGGTGGGAATGCTTAGGTGACGGTGGCCCTTACATTTTTGCAGGAAACAGACGAATTCCCAATATCTATACTCCCCACGTAAGAGCGCAGATGATTTTAAATGCCTACTTACTGAAAGTTAGTCTACTATAGTTTCACTGGTCCGTTGCTTTTTACGACTGTACCCGGTACTCCGCCGCTATCTACCGCTGATGTTGGTCCGTTGCTGACACACGTATAGCTACTGATAGTGCTGATGGTGCCGTCCAGTCGACTTTATCGTGACGACTGCAGACCAGAGCGCCAGACCAGACGGCGAGTGCGAGGAGATATTAGACATTCTTGCCATTGGTCGGCGTCGAGTTGCGTCTCTGTACTCGATGGCTGGCGTGATGCAGGCAGTCTCGTAGGGAGGAACGGATACTGCAATCTTCACTACGGTGTGACTGCAGTGATGGCGGATTTCCCGGATCCCGGCGCTATGAAGTGTCGGGAAACTGACAAACAATGCGGGCGAGAGAGTATCTCGTAGCAGGTTCGTCATCGTCAAGCCGCGAAGATCAAAGAAACTTCCGCCAAAGTATCGCGACATCTTGGAAAATCAGTTGAATTATAAATCAGTAGTTCAAGTCTATCGGGAAACAATAGAATGCCGACAAAGCTTTTGCATTTCTTAACCGCAAGTATAGCGTTAGTAAAATCAAAATCTCACGACTAAGACAAACATCGAGAAGGAGAACTCAAGACCATATCAAGAGTTATGACGAACGATTTATAATTTACATTCATGTGTAAACAACTAGCATTATATCCGTAACTCGTATGTCGGTTTAGTGCCAAAATATTATGCGGCCGTCTTTCTGGCATTTTAATCTTTTGAACTGAAAATTGACACACTGTTTGTGCTAGGAAACGTACACACCAATTTCGGTTTCTTCACACGTTTTTATTTACGAGTTAAGAGCCCGTACAGGACGGACGGACAGATGAACATCAGAGATTTTTAGTACATTATGCGCTACATAAATTTACAACGTTTTACTTACTTGCTAACTTACGGACAGACAGACCGACGGGCAAGATCCGTAATGTGGCTTATTGAGACGGCCGCATAATATATACAACTTTATTCGTCAGAAAGAAAACTGACAGCAAGTATGTAATAAGTAATAAGCTCACAACAATTGATGTCTCTCTGTAGTTGCGTACATGCGATGTGTGTTTCAGCAACGGAGGTAACGGAGTAACGAAGTGTAACCCGTTGTCGGCGTCCTTGTCTCGCGAACTCGCGCGAGATCCTTTCGTCAGCCGACGCCGAGTTTTCGGTGCTGTTTGCCATTGCGCCTTCGGTCGACCTGCGCTTCCCGTCAACCGTGAGGGAGCCACTAGAGGTCGTTATTATTGCCACCTAGCGACTGCAGGGGCAATCAGTTAGCAACAACTACCTGCCTGGTCGTCAGTGTATTAATCCTGTACATAAGATAATCCTATCCTCCGTACGACGACCAGAGCTGTATATGCGTGATGGCGAGCAGAACGCCAAAGAAGAGGGCGAGGATCGATGCAGCAGCAGCGAAGGACTCAACATCATCCGGCATCTGTACGGTCGATGTTGGTTCTTCGCAATGCCAGCCGTCGACGCCGCCGAATAGCACCTGTACTGACGGTTCCAAGGTGCGTCAGCTTCTACTTTATAGCAGCAGTACTAGTAGTAGAAGTCTTTAATAATAGCATTAAACACCGAGTGTTATTTTCTTTTCTTTATGTTTTTTTTCTGTTGTCAGCAGTTTCTTGATTTTTGTAAAAAAAAGTTTTTCATTATAACTAGTTTTATTTTAATTTCTCTCATTTCATTTCAAATGAAAATATTTCAGTTCTTTTACTTTGTGTTTTAGATCCAACTCACAGCTTGCTCGTCAGTTTTCAAGTGCAAATTCTTATCGTATCGTATCGTATAGTTAACTTGTCGGTGGTAGCGTGTGTCGAGAGCGGAGGGGAAGAAGTTTTTTCCTGGCCTCGCGACGTTTGGAGGCCCGCCGTCACACAAAAACATAAAGTACACCAGAATGCGCCATTTAAAAAATCAAAAGTTTTCCCCAGACGGGTCTCGCGAAAATATTTCCCTCTGGTCCCGCTGTGGCTCTTGACGTCCCTGTAGACAAGCAAAAGACATACAACGCAGTATCGCGTCAGTGCGTCACCCGCCTTTTTGCACGGAGTACAAACGCAGAATTCAGAGCTCCAACTTTTTTTCTCTCTGCGTCTTTTAATCTATCTTACTTGCTTAGCTTACAACAGTTTTACTTATAGTCTTTTACATCATCCTCGTATATGAAGGTCGTGGATGTGATCGTTGTGTAGACGGGGTGGTGCAGTGGCAGTACGACGGCGGGTGACGGCAGCGTGCCGACTTCGAGCACCCAGCAGTCTGAGACCCCGCGGCATCATCAGTCCGTCGGTCAGCTGCATGCTGAGCTTGAGTCTGCGCGGCGCTGCGTCGAGCAGTTACGGCGTGAGAAGAACGACGAGTCGAAACGAGCGCGAGAACAGTCGGACGCCGCTCTGAGACAGCTTGCTGAGAGACTGCGCGATGAGCGACAGCGAGTCATTGAACAGGTAGAGGTGCCCACTCTACGCGTTTTCTATAATCTCTATTCATAGACCGCTTGATTCATTGGGCGGGCCTAAAATTATGTGTTTTTGGTTGCAGCCGGCAAAAAAGTAGCGACGGGGAGGAGGGTGAAGCAGGACAATTTTTAACTTTTATTTTTATATCATGAATATCACACAACAACTCATAAAAACAAACTGACACGCTAAATAGTACACGCGAGAACAATAGATCTAAACTAAAGGTGCTGCACATGACGGACTAGATGCAAACAGTTTTTTGTCGGTAAAATTTTTAAATCGGACTAAAAAGTACTGTAGTATTCTTGAGAATCTAATAAAAATGTTAGAAACGCGGGTTTTCTCTCGAGGGATGGGCCGTTAAGTGACGTGGTTTTAATTGGAAATTTAACGACTGAATCGCTATAAATTTTTAACGATTTTTTTGTGATTAGTCGTTGATTTTCGCAACTCTGTTCATTTTAGCTATAACGATATTTTTAAAAATTATTATTTGCACTTTCGTTATTTTGCGAATGTTCCACGTAGCGTCTGTAGTAGTCGTGGGGACTGCTGGTTGTGTTGTCACTGCAGGTACGTGAACGCTATGCTGCGGAGTCATCACGTGCGAGTGAACGTCACGAGCGTGAGATTCAGCGACTGCGTGATGAGCTGGAGAGATGTCGTGCCGAGCTACTACGTGCCCAGTGCAGTGATGGTAATGGTGGTGAGTCGGCAGAACGCGCTCGACTGCTACAGAAGGTCGCGCTGACGACAGCCGCCAAGCGACAGGCTGACGAAGCTCTACGACGAGCCGTGGAGACCGACAGACAGAAGAGCGCCGAGATACGGCGACTGCACGGCGAGTGTCGGGCTGAGGTAGCACGAGTGTCCAAGGACGCCAACGTCCAGATCAGACGATTGGTAAGTACCCAGCGATATCCATGGAATATAATTGTAATCTTAGTGGTAAGAACTATACGATCATGGACGGTCTCTTCGTTCCAAAGACCATAGACTACAGTTAACACTGCAATTTGTCTCGCTGCGTTGTAAGCAAGTAAGACGTTAATTTGTTATGAGAATCTTTACTCACGGTCGATGGTAGAAAAAGTAAAGAAAATGTAGCAAAATATGAAAATGTACAGATACGTGTGAACTGTCTTCCGTTCTTCCCTCTGTTCATCGCACTGTGTAAGGTTTTCAAACATCATTCGATCGATTTGAACCAGTCAAAAAACTTATAGCCTGCTGTAGTATGGCAGCTTGTGCCAAAGTTTTACGAACCACCAAGTATTATATATAGCAGTTCGTTGTACCGACAGTGTGTTGGTTATAATTATTTTGAGTGGCATTTTGCACGCAAACGCGACTGAAATATGATTGAGAGCAGATCTTGTTAGCAACAGGCGATGACGGCCGCTGTCAGAACGTTCAGACGTCAGCTGCACGACGTTACCTTGGCGGCATTGATAAAAAGCCGATTAAATGTTGAAACAATTTTCACAGCGTTGCTGGCGACTTATGCCGCTTGAGTTGGCCCTTAAAATATATGCGTGGGATGCAGGCGTGTTGTCGAATAGAGATGGGAATCGAATCTCTTCATTAGATTGCTTTGTCGGAATTACAGCGGGAGGCCAGAGGAGGGCAAAACAGAACTCAGTGTGAAGTTAATTCACGTTCCAGTGCACAGCGGTTCATTTGACTGTATTTTGGTCGAGACCATAAAATAAAGTCAATAGTCAGTATCATGTTAATGCAAGCGCTGTGATCTAAAATCAAAGTAAACAGTCACGTTTATAATAATTCTTTAATTTAGGCTTTTAATACACGATGTACATGTACTTATGGTTCGGTCTTTGTAACTAAAAGGCATATTTTCTGTCTATGTATGAAACGAACTGTTGCTTACTGAGTCAAACCGATATCGTCCGAACTCCGAACACGAGTCGAACTAGTGCTGTGCAACGTTTGCTCGGTTCGGTTTATTTGGTATTTTTAATTCTCATCTCTAGCAATGGTATCTCGGAGTGATGGAATCTGGCGCCATTCTGACTCGATACCGGCGAAATTCGATGTGATAAACTGACAACGTAATAGTCAACATACATTAATCATACCCGTTAACAGCATCTCAAGCCATGGATGCCTATATTCCAGTATATAGGAATCCGTGCTCGAGCTGGCCGTATTCACCAACTTACGCAAACGTCGGTTTACTGTTGGTTTGCGGCGTTAACGCAGGCTGATTGCTGAAAAAGTACTACTGTTAGACTTATACTGAAATGCATAGGCCTATGCCATAGAAATAGTGAACATTTTGCAGCCCGTATACTGCTGAACATGATCAGTGTTATAGTGTGGCCGTCTTATAGGCCGCATTAGGGCCCACTCGTCTTGCACGTTCGTCTGTTTGTCTGTTTGTCCTTCTTGCTAGAAAAAAAAAACAAAATTGATGACAGCGTTTCCCAAGGTAAGTGTAACTGTTATATATTAAAATTTAGTTGAAATGTCGGAAGTCAACGAGACCCCCATATAATGACACGTTTCTCGAATAACCACATTTATCGACGACTTTTTTGTTTTCGAGTTATAGGAGATCGTATGGACGGACAGACAGACAGGCAGACGGACATAAATGGCGCGTTATACGGCATCATAATTAGCTTGCATTGGGCACGTTCAAGAGTGGACTTGATGTTGAACGGAGAGCGGAACTGGCGTTTGCCGTTACGACGGCTGCACGAGTGTGGTCCCGCAGTGTGAACTCGTGCTGTGAACCAGAGTTCACTTATAGGTATAGTCAGTCACCGAGTTGACCTTATGACGACCGTCAACCCAACCATTCAGTCGCACGTTTAGCTCGTGACGTGACGTCCGCTTGCCTTCTGTTTCGCGCCTGCACCGAACGTCGTCGTCAACCGCGCTTAACCCTTTCAACTCTATTTATTTCATGACTTACTTAGTATTTCTATCTCTCATTATAGTGTCTGGACTCTAATAGAGTGTTATAAATACCCATAATCTCACTCGACTCAAGCGTGACGACTGATAGCATCTTCCGTTTGTACATTATATGACATGTGCGTCCAGACAGAACACGCCGTCGATCACGGCCATGAAATAAGTACGTTTTACACAGTTTACTGTGTATTATGCGTTAATGCGGCCGTTATAATAGGCCACATTACGGATCTTTCCCGTTTGTCTGTCCGTATGTCTGTCCCTTGCGGGCTCTGAACTCGAGAACAAAGAGGGTGGAAAACAGTTTGGAGTAACAATAACCTATGTTGACTGCAGGGTAGTGTAACGCTTAGGACGTTGGACTCGCGATTGCAAGGTCGCTGGTTCCACTCGTGGTCGTGTCGCTATCAAGTGACTACTACTTGGATGGATGACTGTCTGCGGACAGGTAGACCATCTCGGTATATAACCAACACCAAGGTCATCTTAGCTTCTCATCCTTTTGGGGTGGATAAATCGAGTACTGTGCCTGGTGGCAGATAGTACTGTGTGATTCAATATGACAGGTGACGCTCTGTAGATCCGAGATTGGTTTCCTATGAACAGCTGTACCATTTTACCATTAACCATACTAACTTTTGCTTTGACGTATAATTGATTGTGGACGTTGGTATTGAGAGTGAAAGGGTTAAAGCGGCGATACGGGCAGCACAGAAAAGTTCGGTTGTGTACGACCGTCGCCGTCGTATACCGCGTGCATGCTAGATGCACTTGAACGGGACGTATACATAATGATGTCGGCTCGGTGTTTTACTGCATTTAACTTTAGTGTAATTTTGTCGTCGACGTCGGCATATTAGCGGCGGGTTAGTCGTTGGTCGTGGTCGTCATGGCGCGGATATAGTGAGAGCATACAGTTGTAATAATTGCTGTCACCGGATGCTGACAAAGCTGCTGAGCCTGATGTTAATCATGCGATCGATTAAGTACAGACATCGGTGGGTCGGTTCTGCTATGCTCGCATTGAACTTTTGAAACCTCATTTCATGTTTCTGTTTCTTTTTTATTGCAAAAGCGCTAATTGCACATATACTCAAAATTAAACATACATAATTGTATAAAATTAACGACAACAATATCACATTGTGCAATGTGCATTACAGTTATTAGAGCAACTTCATGTTGCCGGGCTGTCTTGCGCATGTACTTTCATTGCTAATGAATGATGACGATGACTAAATTTATTGCTCAATTTAGTGCAGCGTTTGATATTGACATGTAACAAATAACGTCCGTGTCAAACCCAAGTTTTGCGGTACGTTGTGTTAAAATAGTAAGTATGCCCTAGCTGTATGAAGTTGAGCCTTGTTTCAACGCGACGACGCAACGCAACACTTGCGTACATTTTTGCGCAAGCGACGCAAAATGTGCCATGGAACGATGCAGGCTTTGCGTTCCGTCAGTGACGGTGACCTCATATGCAGTAGATGAAGCGATTGCACGAGTGAGCATCGATGCATTGCGTCAGCGCATGTTGTGTTTTTGTGACAGTTGGACGAGCTCAAGATGAAGGACCATCAGTTGGCGCTGCTCGACAGGAACCAGTGCCCGGATCGTGGCGCCGCCGCACTGCTGCCGGTGAAACTGATGCAGCAGCCGCAGCAACACGGAGATTGCTGCATGACGACCAACGACCAACAAGCTGATGCTGCTGCAGCGCCGGCGTCAGCGAGGTCGGACAGGACTTCGAAGCACGCTGATTTATTGCAGGTAAATAAACAGCCGACCCGACGCGTATTGTTGTAGGCCTAACTGCTCTTTTTCGCTGGCGCCTTTAGCTACTGTAGAACTAAGGCACGTGGCGCAGCAGCCCCTATATCGATGTCGATATCGATACTCTGTACACCTCGGCTCCGCCAGACACCAGGAAGTTACTCGCTCGGAGGTTGCGACAGAACGATTAGTCAGAACCGTTCTCGCGTCTACAGCGTATAAACTTCAGAGTAAACGCTATACTGTAAAAGTAGAGCCGAGAGGTTTCAGACATTCAAGGGAGTATTGGTATAATTTAGCACGTGAATTATGTCATATTTCTAGGAAAAGGAAATGAATGGGAAAAGATGGAAGGAATGAGGGAAGATGGAAGAAAGGTAGAGGAAGGTCGAACGTTCTTCTGAGCAGAAATTCTGGTTACGCTTTTGGGGTTAACCCTAACCCTATCAAGATCGCGCGATCTCAAGATCGCGCAGATTTGATGACTGCGCGGAACACCAACACATAGCCAGGCTATAGTCTACGTGAATGCTGTATAGCAGTGGGGCCCGATAGAGCAGCGTCGAACACCTGGAATACGTAATTCAGTGAGTGTCGACACAAAGTTTCTGGACACATCACATCTGTTCTGAGCGCTGCTTCTCGCATTCTTTGTTTGTTTGGGTGGTCCTTTCACTGGAGTGGCCATGCAGTTATGCTGGACGACTGACCGCACAGTGTTGATAGGCTAACACACATGTTAGCGCCGGCGGTGTTCATCACTCACAGTTATCAATCACATGCGCTTTCTACAGGCCTACAATGACTTCTGGAGGTCCACTTCACCCGCCTCTTTGACAGACTGTTTTTCCAGCGATGATATATGCAAGTGGCGGACTTCCACAACTTTTGCTACCGAACACTGAATTAATAATACCTGAAACGCGCTTGGACAATTCAAACTTCCACCGACGACTGTTTTACAGTTGGTGGCAGTCTCGAGAGTAAATACTTCTTGACAATTTACTGGATTTGGATTGCAAAGAAAACACAGAGTGACAAAAAGTTTGAAACCGATTAGCGCCAAACATTCTGGCAAGCATTTGAAATAGAGGCCAAAAAGAAAACTGTGAGCATTGTGGACGTATGTTGGAGCCAGCTGTAGCTCTATGGAGCCTAATGGCTGATGTACGAATTTCGCGATTTCTCCGATCAGCTCCACACCAGCCAGCTAATAATAATTAATTGTATAGGCTCATTATCGATAATTTGCAGCAATGAGTTTTTTCGATAACGACCTTCATCGGCCGCTGATAGTTGCAACTTGCAGTTACTGGGACGGTAGGCCCCTACATGTGTGCCGCAAAATGATCCAATGTGTAAATAGCACATGACAACTCGACCTACTGACGTATTTTGGGTACCGTACACTACGAGATTGTACGAATATTCTTTAGTCAAAATCTTTTACTCTTCTAGGTCTCGCTGCCGTTGGCAGAACAAGAGTGTAAATCGGTTGTCTGTCTTTCTTCACTGACCGCAAAGAATGTACGTGAATCACGAAAGTGAGCGTGCGTCATCCAGCTGACCAACTGGTCTGTCAATCAATCAATCAATCCGGGATTTTAAAGTGGCTTAAGTACTACATTCTGCTGATGGGTAATCTAAAGAGCGGTTGGAGTAGACGGAGACCATGCAGACCACGGATAATCATAAAAAAAGATTTGTTGCGCAGATGAGCTGATACGGTCAGGTCAGAGAATTAACGACGCCAACCACCTGGCATGACCCAGGCCTATACTCGCCGTCTGGAACGTGTACAGTCGTCAGTCGGCTTCTACTTGTAGTGTTCGCGGAACGTCGTTCATCAGTCGTCAGTCCGTCTCATCACCAAAGAGGCGTGGATGCTGGGTTGAGGCACTTTGGAGCCCGGAGCAGGGCCAGGCCCCCTCCCTCCCCAGGCCCCAGACAAGACATAAGCAGAC
>Ga0209671_1007455_pt1 | contig 11356 bp, 8 predicted proteins | sample WorMetHERISLAND2_2_FD_187401 | JGI IMG/M metagenome (GOLD analysis project Ga0209671, IMG submission 187401) | Marine gutless worms symbiont microbial communities from Max Planck institute for Marine Microbiology, Germany - Olavius geniculatus... | ecosystem: Host-associated > Annelida >...
TGTTGAGCTTCAGGCGAGGATCAAGCAATAAGGCAACCCGGTGGAAATCTGTGACTGTGAAATACTTATCCAGCTGTGTGGTCATGTGGGCCTTGAAAGACTGGATGACAACAGTATCAGTTGCTATCCAGCCAGATCAGTGAGAGTGCGGTTCCTTGCTCCAGCTGCAGCATTCTTTACGCATGACTTTGCGTGGTTTATCAAACCGCTGGTGCCATCTCGATGTTTCCATTTCAGGACGGCGTCGCATTTTAGGCACTTAATGTACTTCGCAAACGTGCCGTCCACCACCACGAGCACGTAGTTGTTCCACGCCGAACTGGAGGCACCATCGTTCTCTTGAAACGACACGCGAGGACTATTAGATGTTATCAATTTCAGTATTTTACTTTTCTCCATAATAATGATACAATTACAATGTCCTTAAGACAAATAATTTCGATAGCAGACAGAAAACCAGATGTTTTCAACAACAAACTAATTTTCCATTTCCGCTGCCATTAGTGATGGGCCCGTAACGTAACGTAACGTAACGTAGCGATACGTATATAATACATCACCCGCGGGTCGGCTCGCGATTCTTTCTACCGCTACCGCGGGATCCTCGGCAATTAAATTCCCATCCCGCGGGATTGTCGCTAATTTTATTCCCGCACCCGCGGTATTTTCCGCGGTATTCCCGCAGAAAATTTCCCATGCAGGTCTCTAGTGCCTACTTGTCGAACGTAAATTGGTTCAAAATGAAGCTTTACAGTTTTGACTTGAGTGCGTGATTGCACGTTGTTTTGAAGCCAGTGTCAGGTGGTTTTTTAATGCCCAGCTCGTGATCAGGCTGAGTGGATAGTGGGAGACATGGCTTGACTTCCCAGTTTCATCTGGCTCGCAATGGCTATGTCTAGAGTTTCCTAGAAAGGATTGGGTCAGTGATACCCGCTGCCTGGACTAAGAATGAGAGAGATAGAGATGTCAAACTCAGGCTGACCCGTATCAGGGCTAAGCACAAGTCTACGATGTTACAACCAAAGCTGACCAAAGCCAGTAGATTATATATGTACCTTCAGCACACTGAGAATTGGTGACATGCTTTGAATATTCTGTTTCAACTGTTATTGTTGGTTGCTGTATAGGGTAAGGTGTTTGTATATGACAAAGTGTTCAAGCCTAATGCTACTCAGGAAAGCGTGTATAACTTGGTGGCGAAACCAATTGTGAAAGGTAAATTCGTGATTTTATGTATCCATTTTAAGTGAAGCCTTTACTTCTTTATATTTTATTGTGGGTTAAGTGGCATTCAGATATGCACACAGTTTGCATGTATGAAAATACATTAAACACAGGCAGATATGGGCGTATTCGTCTGTATCTGGACAGCACTGCTTATATGTCCATATCTGTGCCGTATCGAAGCCAGATACATGTTGATGCAGAGCAGATATGCAGTTGTTTGTATCCATTGTTTGCAATGCAGATAGGCAGACAACAGAGAATATGTGCGGATTAGATGCGTTGTGGATACGTGCATGTCAACAGTAAACTCAACATGGTGGATCCGCACAAATGGAGTCGAGTTTGATTCGAGTGGACTGCATATGTATTCTGTGTGGAGTCCACAGTGTGCGTGATTGCGTCCATACAAATTAACGTAATCTATTTGAGAGTATTTAGCCACAGCTCGTCTGGACGGGTTACACGCTGCTGTTCGAATATACTGTGTCAGGCAGGACGTTAAACCCTACTCACTCACTCACTCACTCACTCACTGTTCGAATAAGCACAGATTCCACACGTAGTGTGAATGCTGCTTTAGTGTGAGGTGAGTCAGGTGTCTGCATTCTGAATTTGTGTATTTATTTTTTGCATTATTTTTGCTACTGGTTTTTGAATATATTTTTGAAATGCAAATTTGAACAGTTTTGCAATGTATTATTTGGCTCTGCTGGTTATATGAAATTTAATTTGCATTTGGGTACTTTTGGAGATATTTTGCTTATATGTATTTCTTTATGGCACCAGTGCCCAGTAAATCACTGTTAGTAAAGTTCTGCATCAGTCATTTATTTTTAGTTTTCTTTTCATTATATGTTTATGCATGTGTACTAGACGTGTTAACTGGTTACAATGGAACAATATTTGCATATGGCCAGACAGCAAGTGGAAAGACACATACCATGGAGGTTTGCTTTTAAAATTTCAGCACATATAAACATTAAACAATAAGTGCTCAAATTTTAGCTGCATTGACCCACGTGCCCAATGTACACGGTGTTTCATAAAAAATGGACCCCTTTTTGTTTTTTTCATAATTTGCTCAAATTATGAGCAATTTACATGAAATTTTTACCAGTTGTAGCTGAGGAAATACTAATTCGGAATATTAGAACCAAATATGGCAGTTGATTAAATGTTCTTTGCTAGTTGTGATGTAATGCTGACGTCATAATGTGTCACAGGTACAAACTTGCTAGTCTCAGCTGGTACTGTCAGTTGCTAACCTGCTTCGATGGTGAATTTAATCTGGTTTGCTAATGAAAAATGCTTATCGTGTCAGCACTGAGCAACATGGAAACATGAAATCGGGCGTCTTGTGATCTAAAAACTCAACATCTTGCAAGCTCGGTGTGATAGTGCACTCACTTGCTCGAACATGTGAAAGACCAACTATGCCCACAGACATGTAAATTCGATCGCTTTGCACGTTTTTGTGGCTGCAACTGTAAAACTTTAAATATTTGACACCAATGAACCAGATTTTTCACCATTGAAGCAGGGTAATAACTGGCAGCACCAACTGAGATTAGCCTGTTTGTACTCATGACACATTATAATGTCAGCATTACATCACGACCAGCAAAGAATATTTAATCAACTGCCCTGTTTTGTTAAAACATTTGGAATTAGTATTTATTCAGCTACAACTGGTGAAAAATTCATGCAAATTGCTCATTATTTGAGTGAATTATGAAAAAAATAAAGAGAGGTCCTTTTTATGAAACACCGTGTACAGAGCTTTTTACTTATCTTTTATTATTAACATTCTCATAATAACTATGATCTGGGTCAATGGTGGTGAACGTGTTCTCTGTTTGTGTCCAGTATGCTGTTAGTTTTCCAGGAGTCATCAGTGGTGCTCTCTGGTGCTGTGGAAAAAGTCACATTTTACACTTGGTTGCATATCACATGCATAACAGAAATCGTTTTATTGTTGGACATGGACAGTTGACATCTGTCACAAAGACAACTTAATGAATTTTTGGGCTTTATTTTTATAAACACTGTGTTATTCATGTTGTTTATAATCTGCAACATATTTATATGTTTTTGTGTCTAGGTAGCTGCAGCTGTTCTGCAGTATCAGTAAAATTCTGCATTTCATAGTTGTTACACTTTTTACATGAAAAAGCAGCTACTGCTTTTAGCGCATCTTAGCCATTGCAATTCTGTCTGTACGTCCATCTGTCTGTCACATGGGTGGATCAGTCAAAAGCGGTGCAAGCGAGAATCACCAAATCTTCACTGTCGGTTGCCTGGAAGACTCTAGTTTCAGGAACCGTAAACCTTTTCTATAAATTCGAAGGGGGTCACCTTGAACGAGGGCGCTAAATGAGAGGAGGTGGGCAAAATTTGCGATTTTTGGCCAGTAAGTCGCTGTATCTCAATAGCGGTGCGAGATAGGGCCTAGGTTACTATTAATCACTAATAGGAAGTCGTACACTGGCTCTCAATTGGCGCCGAATTCAGTGACCTTGAATGACCTTGAACGCCAAAGTAGAAGGTTTTATGGATTTTTTGGGCGATTTCGGCTGTGACACAAGTCCATATCATTCACAGGGTGGTGCCATGGAACTATCGTTATGCGATCCAGATAGAGAATTTGGTATTTGTATATTAACTTACCGTGAACATCCCAATTTTCAGCTAAACTACTAAACCGGAACTGCTATAGGCTTTCGCGCATCTCGTGAGCATTAGCTGAAATTTCTTGTTGTGTTTTCAGGGGGCAATTGTTGACCCAGAAATCCAGGGAATTATTCCACGAATTATTGGCGACATTTTCAGCTACATTTACCAGATGGATGAAAACTTGGAGTTCCATATTAAGGTTTGCTATTGTCTGTATTCCCATCATGTTAAGCTGTAGCATGCCTTGCTGCTAATTGATCTATTTTGGCTTCTTAACAGTTCTGTTTTTAATCTACGCTGTTGAAATAATATTATAATCGTGTGTTCGGAAGTTGTTAACTGTTGGTGTTAGTTACCATGTGTGAAGTATTGTTAAGTAGATTATTTCCGCAGGATATTATGTTATTTTTAATTTATCATTGTGTGCATATGTGCAAGTGTTTTTATTGTTTAATTGTTTGTTGATATTTCACTTGTTGACTGTATTGTTAAAAAGTTACCGCTTTGTGCTTTAGTGTTGTCATGAGCTAGTTTGGCTGTAATGCAGAAGTATTTTGATTTTTGATGTGCATATTATAGGTGTCATATTTCGAAATCTACATGGACAAGATTCGAGACTTGCTCGACAGTAAGTGTTTTATGTTCGTCCAGTGTATTATCATTCATTGTCTGTTGACTTAAGCAGAATTTATCGCTCTCTGATTCTGTTGTTTTGCTCCGGTTGCTTTATTATCTCAGTTGGCATTTGGATCCTGGAAAGTGGCCATTGAAATTTTTAAAAAGGTTTTTATTCTACGTAATTTTGAATGGTGAAATTACCGAATGGCATGCAGATTGGGCCAAAACTTTACTATTCTCATTAGTTGATGTTGGAGCTGGAAAATATTTTATGCAAATATTGCATCCAAATTGCTCTTGTGTTTTTCAACAGCTAAATAATTATGCTTTAACAAGTACTGTTTCTAGGAAATGACATCAGCATAACACACTGTAGAACCTTTGGCGGAAAATTGTTTTTTGCTGTCGTTAACAATTCTTTGTTGTTTCAGCTGATAATTAACCAGTTTATGCTGTTTTGGAGGGTGTTAACATTTGGCCCTTGTGTAGATGTTATAATATTGGTGTGTTAAAGTGTCTAAAGATCGTCTGCATGTATCGTTACAGTAACAAAGACAAATCTTGTAGTTCATGAGGACAAGAACAGAGTTCCATATGTAAAGGTTGGTTACGGTTGGCAGTGTTGCATGAAGTCATATAAAACGTATATATTTTTGACTAAATAAATATGAGTTACGTAAACAAACAGCTGTTCCTAAGGCAGGAAATGAGAATTTCTATTTTTGTCTACAACAGTGTTTCACATTGGAGGTTTTAGATGTGCTATATAAATTTACATTTGCTTTTTACGCGCGAAAGCAGCTATGCTTTCAGCGCGTCTTAGCTATCGCAATTCTGTCCGTCTGTCTGTCTGTCTGTCCGTCTGTCTGTCACACGGGTGGATCAGGCAAAAACAGTCCAAGCTAGGATCTCCAAATCTTCACCATCGGCTGCCTGGAAGACTCTAGTTTCAGGAACTGTAAAGCTTTTTCGTAAATTCGAAGGGGTTCACCCCGAACGAGGGGGGTAAATGAGAGAGGGTGGTCAAAATTTGCGATTTTCGGCGAATAACTCGTTGTATCTCAGTAACGGTGCGAGATAAGGCTTAGGTTACTATTAATCACTAATATGAAGTCGTACACTGGCTTTCGATTGCCGCCGAATTCAATGACCTTGGATGACCTTGAACGCCAAAATAGGGGTTTTTACAGATTTTTTTCGCGATATCGGGCTGCGCAAGTCTATATCATTCACAAAGAGGCGCCACCGTCGACAACGCCACACGCGCCTATGGCGGAAGTGTACTATGGTCCCGATGGGCCAAGTCCAAATGATATGCGATTTTCAAAACTATAACTACTGAACTGGAAATGCTATAGGCTTTCGCACGTCTAGTGAGCTTTGCTCAAATTTCTTGTACTTGTTTGAAATAAAAGAAACAATTAAATCACTTGTTTGTTGTCATCTATGTCAGTCTAGATGGTGGATACCATTTAATAATGTTTTCTATCTAGCATTTATGAACCACTGCAGCTTTGTTGCTGAAATTTGAACATTTGAATGTTTTTTTCTTATTTTTATGCAGTCTTTGGTCTGTATATAGATTTAGCACAGTCGAGCTATGCAGTGTGCTTTGATGCTGCATTTGTATTGGTATTTAGTTGATTTACATGGTAATGCAGTGCAGTTATTGTGCTTATAGGGAGCTACTGAGCGGTTTGTGTCTAGTCCTGAAGAAGTGATGGAAGTCATTGATGAGGGGAAGGCAAATCGACATGTTGCTGTTACCAGTAAGTATATATGCACATGAGTACAAGGGCCATTCTTAAAGTTTCCGGCCTCGACATATTAGACAGCACTATTTTCCACAATCTATACATCAGTCAAACGTACATTCTTTACTGACTCATGTAAGTCTGCTGCAGATATGACTTGATTATCACGCCTCACACGATAGTGTGAGTGTTGTAAAGACGATCTTCAAAGTCTATGGGAAAAAGCAAACTTTGACCCTCAGCCAACCAAAAACCCCTAAATTGATCGTCACCAAATTTGAATGGCGTGATTACGTCGCGGACGCCTACCGCCAAAAAGTTGGGCTCAGTCCGCCCAGGGGTTTTTGCTCCCCATATAGGTGAAATATGCATCCTTCCTGTTCGAAATTTACTACACTTTTTTTGGTTTTTCAACTCGCCTACAGGCAAGTTCGTTAGATCAATTTTTACGCTTGATATGTCAAATGACGCGGTTCAGCGCAAGGAAGTGCCTTTTTAAAGTTACAAAATAAAAATTTAATTTTTGACTTATTTATTCGAAAAAAATTACAATGGCGTCTATGGGGAAAATTTTAAAATTCTTTAAACTGTCATCGTTGTGTGCAAGATAGAGTCGTAATTTTTGGTTCTAGGACAGGGTTTTGGGGGTCGGCCTAATTAATGGTGACATTTATATTTACCACACGTTGACCCTCATGAATTGACTTTATCATGGATCACGTTAGTCGTAAAGTGGGCATCCAAGTTGGCCTGCACACCTTCACTGATATCGACTACGCCGATGACGTCACATTGTTCGTTGACACGCAGGACAAGTACCTGATCGCTCTGGCTGCAATGGACGAGGAAGCCTCGAAGTTCGGCCTTCACGTTTCCTGGAGCAAAACGAAGATCCAGAACCTCAGCTGTGGGTCGACAACTTCTCCTGTAGTAGTCAACGGTAACACTGTCGAGCCAGTACAAGATTTCACATACCTGGGCAGCATCCAAACGAGCAATAGAAATTCCAGTTCCGAATGTACCGGACGTATTGGACTCGCCACCGGAGTAATGAAACACCTAGACCATATCTGGAATCAACCGAATCTCACCATGCCAACGAAAATTTGTATATACTCCACATGCGTGCTGGCAGTTCTCCTCTATGGCTCAGAAACCTGGACTCTTACACAAGCAGATTGGAAACGATTGGACTCCTTTCACACGCAGTGTCAGCGGCGGATACTTCACACCAGATGGTACGATTTCGTACCTAACAGCGAAGTCTTATGCCGGACCAGTCTCCTGGCAGCCTCTTCCATCGTTCGCAAACGAAGACTCGGACTGTTTGGTCATGTTGCCAGACTCGCAGAGGACGTTTCAGCAAACCAGATCCTTCGGACTTGCTGCGAAGCCCAAGACGGTGCCCGACCATCTCCTGATTGGAAATGCGCTCGTGATCGGCCTCCCATTACCTGGATCCATCAGATCTGCCGGGACACAGGAATATCAGTGACCGATGCTCTGCAGCTGGCAGAAGCCCGCTCGTTTTGGCGACAAATCACAACGGCGGAATGCTACGGCTGAACACTTCGCGTTGTGGTGATGATGATGACCCCCATTGAACCCCGTTGCCATGGCAACAAAATCTGGGACAAAATTGGCTATAACTCGGCTTGCTTAAGAGATTTTTGCACCTATAGGGGATTTACGGGGGTGGGCCATCGAATGCCGCCAATCGCATTTTCCCCCAACCGATTCCCATTGCCATGGCAACGAAATTCGGGACAAAATTGGCTATAACTCAGCTTGTGTAAGAGATATCTGCAAGATTTTTTGCATCTGTAAGGGAGTTTTCGGAAATGGGCCATCAAATGCTGCTAACTGAATTTTACCCCGACTGACCCTTATTGCCATGGCAACAAAATTTAAGACAAATGAGCATTAGCTCAAATTTCTTGTTTGCTTCTCATTATGGTATTTATATTACTGGTATGTTCATGTGTTGTGTTAAGATATGAATGAGCATTCATCACGCAGTCATTCTGTTTTCTTAATCACCGTCAAGCAGGAGAATACGGAAACGGAAAAGAAGCTCAGTGGCAAGCTGTATCTGGTAGATCTTGCCGGCAGTGAAAAGGTATTTTCCATCTTCCATCTTAAGACACATAAAATGGTGAAAGCACTGCTCACTGTAACTCTTTGCTTTTTTACTTTTAGCTTTCTTAAGAAGTTAGTTTTTTATAGTGGTCCTTGTGTGTCTGTGTGCAAAATATCTTATAAATTTTTGAATGGATTTAGTCATATTTCCAAGAAAAAATACTTATGTGGTAGGAAAAATCAGTTAGCTTTCGAAGAGATTCTGATTTTTTCATGAACCATTTTTGGAGATTCTTTACCAGTAATGGATAGGGCATAAGCTGACCTGCAACACGTCTGCGGTAGTTGTAGAGCGAAAATTACGGGAAATTGTAGCAGAATGCTAGGGATTAATCCACAATTTTGAGGAAGAGCAGATCTGTCATTATATTCTAGTTTGGTCGCCGGCGGGCAGTCCTTATCTTGGTGTAGGTATGTACTCAACCGAGTGATGTCTAGTTTTGTTGGAAATTAGTTAAAGTTAAAAGTCAAAAATGAACTTATAAAGCACCATAAAAACTAAACGTGTGTAAAGATACAGATGCGCTGGCTACTTTACAGTTAACCACTGTTTTCAAAAGCAACAGCAAACAGATGTGTCTTGAGTCGACAACAGAAAACAGGCAAACTGTTTGCTCCAATGACTGAGGTTGGAAGATTGTTCCAGATAGCTGGTACGGCTGAACTAAAAGCACGGCTGCCGTGTGCAGTTCAGGTGCATGGTACTTGGAGTATAGGACTAGCTGCAGCTGTTGTGGAGAGTGTGCAGACTGGACGACATAAAATGAGCTGAGATGTTGCATTGATCAGGTGTGCAAGACCGGCGCAGAGGGGTCGGTGCTGGATGAGGCTAAGAACATCAACAAATCTCTCTCGGCTCTCGGCAATGTCATCGCTGCATTGGCTGATGGACAGGTCGGCAAACATCTTGACACATGCTGCTGCTTAGTAGTTGTCTTGCAAGTTTGTTTAATGTGTTCCTGTGGAACTTGTCAGGCACCGACAAGTGAAATATTTTTACTTTCCGTTTATATGTGGTGTAGTTGTTGCTTGAAGTCTGCATGAGTGTTGTACGTAATTACATGATAAAAAATCAAACTGTTTCTCTAAACTGTAACTGTAACTTAGGAAAAAGGTAAAAAAAAAGGTAAAGGTCGTCAATTTGTATAGCGCATCGTCGCGAAACACGCCTCTAATGCGCTTTTGTCACTAACCAGAGCCGCCTGCCGCACGGCCACCGTGTGCAGCCTGCAGACACAGGATGGCGCAGCGGCTGGCTAGGCAACCCCAGTCAGCTGTACCAAGGTACCCACCTTCCGTAACCCATGTAAATGAGTTACTACTCATTTTACCATCCCACGGAGGGTAGAAGGCTGAGTCGATTTAGCTGGCAGGCTTCGCACCGAGATGGTTTACTTGCCCACAGGCAGTCACCCATCGCAGTACTAACCGGGCCCGGCATAGAGTAACTTCGTTTCAGCTGAAACGCGTTACCAACTACGCCACGCCACCAGGAACTGAAAACCCTTTTAATTATTAATTTATGGTTTGTCTTTATTGCATACATCGCCACCAGCAAACAACAATAGCAACATAAGGCAATACTATGCAGCAGGAACGAGTCAAAAGATAGGATAGCTTATGCTAGGATTCGTCCCTATCAAACAAAATATTACTTAATAGTTAATTTTGCACAAGTGATTAAAAAATACAGTAATATGCGATAGCTCACTGACAGTTAACCATACAGTCTCAATAACATATAAGAAATATCTAGCGTTGAAACTATATGCAAAGCAACTATAATAAGGCAGTAATTAATTTGATAGAAATAATGTTAAGCATGGCAAGATATATTGTCAAGAAGAAAATCACTCAAATATTATAAAAGAATAGTAAATGACTTTTCAACAAGGACTTAAATGCTTTGAAAGTTGGTAAGACTTGTATACAGTCTGGTAAGGAATTCCAGTATTTTGGTGCACGGATCCAGACACTGTTGGTTCTACAAGATTTTTGAGCATTAGACAAAAATAAATTTTTTTTGCTACCTTTTGTGTAATAGGGATGTATATCTTTTACGGACGTAAAATAAGAGTTGTACCGTGATGGCAAAAGGTAATTTAGGGACTTGTATATAAAATGAAGTATATAGGATACACATAAATCATATAAATTTAATTACTTAATTTGTAGAATAGTGGTCTAGAATGGGTTGTGTATTTAGCACCTAAGATAATCCTAACTGCACGTTTTTGAAGTTTATGTAAAATCTTAAGTTCAACACTTTTTTCAGGACTAGCCCATATAATACAAGAATAGGTCAAGTACGGTTCAACTAAACTTTGGTATAGTATTCTTGAATGTGGTGTGGATAAAACATACTTAATTTTCCTCATAATGCCAATTGTTTTAGAGACTATTTGTATTTGTATTGAAAAGTCAGCTGTTGAAAATGTTCTAATCATTGCCGGCTGGAGTGATTATTAGTTAAATTGCTGATGGAGACTATGGTAGCTGTTATTAGTAAGGCTGTACGAAAATCACGGTGCAAAAGTGAAAAAATCACGGCATACTTTTAGAAAAGTCGCAAAATTCACGGCGAATTCACGGTGCCAATTCACGGTCATATATGGCGTTAAAAAACGTCTCATTGACAAACTTTTTTGTTCTCTGCCTAGTCAACAATCAGTCATGTATCGTCGTCTCACAAAATGACTAACATTAATCATTCTTAGTAACTTTCAGGAACAGTTTTAGTAACTATATCCAGTTATACACACAGCACTGCTACAGTACAATAACTGTTGAGTCCATAGTCTTCAGTACAAAAATATGAAGCAAGATGCCTAGCTTTAGGCATCATAACATGAAGTGCCAAACTGTCATCAGAAAAGCTCTGACGCTGCGGTGCGTTGACAAGATTGTACTGACTAACACTTCTTTCAGCGTCGACAGAATTACAC